>Ga0307513_10007023_pt1 | contig 14646 bp, 14 predicted proteins | sample 15_EM_MG_FD_202174 | JGI IMG/M metagenome (GOLD analysis project Ga0307513, IMG submission 202174) | Populus trichocarpa ectomycorrhiza microbial communities from riparian zone in the Pacific Northwest, United States - 15_EM | ecosystem: Host-associated > Plants > Roots > Unclassified | place... | reverse complement strand
GCGGCCGAGAAGCTCAAGGACGACCTGCTGCGGGAAAAGGCGGTCCTGTTGCGGGAAGTCCAGCACCGCGTCGCCAACAGCCTGCAGATCATCGCCAGCGTGATCCTGCAGAGCGCGCGCAAGGTGAAGTCGACCGAGACCCGGACCCACCTGACCGAAGCCCACACCCGGGTGATGTCGGTGGCCGCGCTGCAGCAGCAGCTGGCGGTGTCCAGCCTGGGCGAGGTGGAGCTGCGCGGTTATTTCACCCAGCTCTGCGCCAGCATCGGCGCCTCGATGATCCACGACCAGAAACAGCTGACGCTGCAGACCCAGGTCGACGACAGCAAGACCAGCGCCGACGTGTCGGTGAGCCTGGGACTGATCGTCACCGAACTGGTGATCAACTGCCTCAAGCACGCCTTTCCGGACCACCGGTCGGGCAAGATCATCGTGGGCTACAGCTCGCACGGGCCGAACTGGACCCTGTCGGTCAAGGACGACGGCGTCGGCATGCCCCCTGACGACGACAACGCCATGGCGGGCCTGGGCACCAGCATCATCCAGGCCCTGGCCAAGCAACTGGAAGCTCATGTCCAGGTGACAAGCGGCCACCCAGGAACCTCGGTGGCGGTCACCCACACCCAGATCGCCCTGGTCGGCTCGGCCGTCGGCGACAGCGCGGTCTAGTCGCCGCTACACCCAGGTCTACCTTCAGAAGTTTAGAGCGTGACTGGCGCCTGAGCCGGCGCCCGCTTCGGCTGTCACGCCCTAAGGCCGGCTCATCCACTTGATGAGCGGCAGGATGGGGATGAACCAGCAGGTTCCGGCGACGACGAAGAACGCCATCTGCAGGGCGCGGTTCTCCGGCACGTGGTCGGCGATGTTGAGCATCAGGCCGACATAGAAGCCCAGCCAGGCCAGCAGGCCGACGAGGCCGATCAGTTTGCGGACGCGAATGTTCACCCAGGCTCCCCGGACCGCCCGGGCGCGCCCGGGCAGGGGCTTATAGGTTCAGTCGCGGGCGACTGTCACCTGCGCCGCACGAGCCCCAGCAGGGCCAGCAGCAGGACGGCGCCGACCGTGGAGACCACCAGGCTGCCGATGAAGCCGCCGAAGCCGATGTTCAACGCATTGGCGACGAACCCGCCCAGCAGCGCGCCCACGAGCCCGACGATCAGGTTGGTGAGCAGGCCGTGGTTCCGCTTCATCACCCGCTCGGCGATCCAGCCGGCGAGAATGCCGATGACGATCGCCCCTAGAAGTCCGACGCCGCTCATTTTTCTATACCTCCGATTGCATATGTCGGAATGCGGCCAAGCTTAACAGGTTCCTGACGCGTCAAAGCGTCACCTTACATGGACGCCACGGCCGATCTCGGCTAGTCGCCCAACTTAGGCCGCGAAGGGACGCGATTTCGGCGCCATGACCTCATTCCTGCGTTCGGACCGTTCCCGGCCGGTCGCCATCTGGCTGTTCGCCGTCGCCGCCCTGGTGCTGGCGATGGTGGTGGTGGGCGGCGCGACCCGGCTGACGGATTCCGGCCTGTCGATCACGCAGTGGAAGCCGGTGACCGGCGCCGTGCCGCCGCTGTCGCAGGCCGACTGGCAGGCGGAGTTCGGCCGCTATCGCCAGATCCCGCAATACCGGCTCACCAACGCCGGCATGAGCCTGGACCAGTTCAAGTCCATCTACTGGTGGGAGTGGGCGCACCGGTTGCTGGGCCGGCTGGTGGGCGTGGCCTTCGCCGCCCCCCTGGTGTTCTTCCTGATCCGCCAGCAGATCCCCCGGCGGCTGATCTGGCGCTGCGGGCTGCTGCTGCTGCTGGGCGGCCTGCAGGGGCTGGTGGGCTGGTGGATGGTGGCCAGCGGCCTGGCGGGGCGGGTCTCGGTGGCGCCGGAGCGACTGGCCGTCCATCTGGGCCTGGCCTTCGCCCTGCTGGGCGCGCTCGTATGGACGGCGCTGGACGCCTGGACCGGCCAGGCGCGTCAGATCCTGCCCAGCCCCTGGGGGCGGCGGGCGCTGGGGCTGATAGGGCTCATCTACCTGCAGATCCTGCTGGGCGCCCTGGTGGCCGGCAACGACGCGGGGCTGGTCTATAACGACTGGCCGCTGATGAACGGCGCGCTGTTCCCCAGGGACTATGCCGGACCGGGCTTCTGGGCGACGGTGGCCCACAGCCAGGGCGCGGTGCAACTGCATCACCGGCTGCTCGCCTATGGGCTGACGCTCGCGGCGGTGGCGATGGGCGTGGGCGCCTGGCGCTCCCGGTACCTGGCCGAGGACTCCAAGCTGCTGGCGATGGCGGTGAGCGGCGCGGTGATCGTGCAGGCGCTGCTGGGGATCGCCACCCTGATGGCCGGAACGCCGATCTGGCTGGGCATCCTGCACCAGCTGACGGCGGCCGTCGTCCTGACCCTGGCGGTGATCTTCGCCTGGCGGGTGCGGCGGGTCTAAGCCTTGAAGCGGCTCCAGGGGCCGGTGATGGCGAGCGTCAGGCCGGGAGAATAGACGTTCACGAACAGGGTCGAGCCGTCGGGCGAGAAGCAGACGCCGGCCAGCTCGGAGTTCTGGGCCACGTCGCCGGCCCCCGGAGCGGCGTTGCGGCCCATGGTGTAGGCTCGGCCCTTGGGCGTGACCGCGCGCAGGTAGTTGATCCCGCCGATCTTGTCCTCGCAGACGAAGAGGTGGCCCCAGGGGGCGAGCGCGATGTTGTCGCACATCTCCATCACCGCCTTGTCCTTGGGCTCCAGGAAGAGCTGCAGGCGGGCCGGCTGGTCGGCCTCGCCGGGCTGCCCCTCGTGGACGCTCGGGACATAGCGGAAGATCTGCCCGCCGCCGGCCGGGCCGCCGCTGGTGCAGGCGAAATAGAGTTCGCCCTCGCCGAAATAGATGCCCTCGCCCCGGGCGAACCAGGCCGCGCCCTTGGCGTGGCCGCGGTAGCGCAGGTCCTCATAGGGGTTGTCGACGCCGTCCAGGTCCACCCAGCGGGCGTCGCGCACCTCGCCCTGGCGCCAGTAGACGCTCTCCCAGTTGCGGGGATCGGCGTCCGCCCCCTCGGGCAGGGCCAGGGCTTGGAGGCGGCCGCCGGCGTGCAGGCGGCGCGGATCGGCCGGCAGGAAGCGGTAGAACAGGCCAAAGCCGTCGCCCATGTCCTCGGTCAGGTAGACGACGCCGGTGCGCGGATCGATGGCGGCGGCCTCGTGCCGGAAGCGGCCCAGGCCAGTGATCGGCGCGGGATCGGCCAGACCCTTGAGGCCGGAGGGCACCTCGAACACCCAGCCGTGGTCCTTCTGGGCCTCCACGCCCTTGCCCTGGGTGGTTTCCTCGCAGGTCAGCCAAGAGCCCCAGGGCGTGCGGCCGCCGGCGCAGTTGGTGCTGGTCCCGGCCAGGCTGAGATGGTGCGACACCAGCGCGCGGGCCTTCAGGTCGTAGATCACGGTGGTGGTTCCACCGGGCATGGGCAGGCCGTCGTCGGTGTGGTCGTAGATGCGGTCGGCGGCGATGGTCGAGGCCAGGGCGCCGTCCGCGCCGAAGGGACCGCGCGCGCCGTCCAGGCCCTTGAGTTCCTGGTTGCGGACCAGGGCCACCCGGTCGCCGTCCACCGGGAAGCAGCCCATGCCGTCCAGCTTGTGCGGCGTGATCAGGCCGTCGCTCATCCTGTCGCCGGCGCGCGAGACGACCGTGTAGGAAAAGCCCTCCGGCAGGTCGAACAGGCCCGCGGGATCGCGCACCAGGCGGCCGTAGCCGGTCACCTCGCTGTGATAGACGTCGGCTTCGAGTTCGTCGGCGGTGACCGTCTCCGGGCGGTCCTGGGCGCCGGCGAGGCGCGCCAGGCCGGCGAAGGCCAGGGCGGCGGCCGATCCGGTGACGAGGTGGCGACGGGACGCGATCATGCGGAACTCCTGGACGGCGCAGGGGAGGGCAGGCGACGGTCGGGTTTCAGCACAGCTTCATGACGCCGATGCGACGTGGTATCCAGATACCGAATGACGCAAACGCTTGTCCCATAAGGGTTTGCGGGTTTTGCGCGCACGTTCGTCTTGACAGGGCGCGGCAACCCCCGTAACAGCCGCGCCTCACGCCCGGATCGCGCGCTATGCGGGGTTCGGCTCAAGTTTACGGACCCTATTCCCATGATGAAGACCACGGCTTCGTTGAAGCCCGCCGAGGTCGAGAAGAAGTGGATCGTGATCGACGCCGAGAACGCCGTGGTCGGCCGCCTCGCTTCGTTCATCGCCATGCGTCTTCGCGGCAAGCATCGGCCCGACTACACCCCCAACGTGGATTGCGGCGACTTCGTCGTGGTGGTCAACGCCGACAAGGTGAAGTTCACCGGCCGCAAGCTGCAGCAGAAGACCTATTACTGGCACACCGGCTATCCCGGCGGCATCAAAGAACGCACCGCCGACAAGATCCTCGGCGGCAAGTTCCCGGAACGCATCCTGGAAAAGGCCGTGGAGCGCATGCTGCCCAAGGAAAGCCCCCTGGCTCGCAAGCAGATGACCCACCTGCGCATCTATAACGCGCCGGAGCATCCGCACGCCGCGCAGAACCCCGAGACCGTCGCGTTCGGCGACCTGAACGCCAAGAACGTCCGGAGCAAGTAAGCCAGATGTCCGACATCCCCACGACCCAAGGTTCGGGCTTCGAGGCTCTGCAGAGCCTGTCGTCCAGCCCCGCCGCTGCGCCGGTGGAACCCAAGATCGACGCCCAGGGCCGCGCCTATGCGACCGGCAAGCGGAAGAACGCCATCGCCAAGGTCTGGATCAAGCCCGGCAAGGGCAAGATCACCATCAACGGCCGCGACCAGGAGGTCTATTTCGCCCGCCCCGTGCTGCGGATGATGATCGCCCAGCCGCTGCAGGTCACCGACCGCGCCGGCCAGTTCGACGTCGACGTCTCGGTGCAGGGCTCGGGCCTCTCGGGCCAGGCGGGCGCGATCCGCCACGGCCTGTCCAAGGCGCTCACCTATTACGAGCCGGGCCTGCGCCCGGTGCTGAAGCCGCACGGCTTCCTGACCCGCGACAGCCGCGTCGTGGAGCGGAAGAAGTACGGCAAGGCCAAGGCCCGACGCAGCTTCCAGTTCTCGAAGCGCTAGAACACGCGGGTTCAAACCCGTGGTTGGAAGGGCGCTTCGGGAAACCGGAGCGCCCTTTTTCTTTGTCTGGAGCCCCCGGGAGCGGGGCGGCGGAGCATCCAATGCACAAGGTCTTCATCGACGGCGAGGCGGGCACCACGGGCCTGCAGATCCGCGAGCGCCTGGCCGGCCGGCGCGATCTGGAGCTGGTGTCGATCGACCCGGCCCGGCGCAAGGACGCCGGCGCCCGGGCTGAGCTGCTGAACGCCGTCGACGCGGTGATCCTGTGCCTGCCCGACGAGGCGGCCAAGGAGGCGGTGGCGCTGATCAGCGCGGGCAGCGTGCGCGTGATCGACGCCTCGACCGCGCACCGCACCGCGCCCGGCTGGGCCTACGGCTTTCCGGAGATGGACAGGGGCCAGCGGGCGGCGATCGCGGCTTCCACGCGGGTGTCGAACCCCGGCTGCTATCCCACCGGCTTCATCGCGCTGACCCGGCCGCTGGTGGCGGCGGGCCTGGTCCCCGGCGACTGGCCGGTCACGGTCAATGCGGTGTCGGGCTATTCCGGCGGCGGCAAGTCGATGATCGCCGAGTTCGAGGACAAGACCAGCACGGGCTACACCCAAGTCGCCTACCGCCCCTACGCCCTGCCGCTGGCCCACAAGCATGTGCCCGAGATGGCCTTGCACGGCGGGTTCTCCCATCCGCCGCTGTTCGCGCCGGCCGTCGGCCGCTACGCCCAGGGCATGCTCGTCGAGGTTCCGCTGCAGCTGTGGGCGCTGCCCGGCCGGCCGACCCTGGAGCAGATCCACGCAGCGCTGGCGGACGCCTATGCCGGCGAGCCCTTCGTCGAGGTGGCGTCCCCGGACGCGGCCGCGGCGACCAAGACCCTCGACCCCGAGGCGCTGAACGGCACGAACCGCATGCGGCTGTTCGTGTTCGGCGACGCCGCGGCCGGCCAGGCGCGGCTGGTCGCCCAGCTCGACAACCTGGGCAAGGGCGCCTCGGGCGCGGCGGTGCAGAACCTCAACATCATGCTGGGCCTCGACGAGGCGACGGGGTTGTAGGCCAGGAGGCCAAGACGGCGTGGCCCGATTGACACGGCGGCCGGCGCCCGCGGTAGAAGCGGGCTGGCGGCGGCGCCGGGGAGCGGGTGGACATGGCTATCACCGAGATCGAGTACCTGCTGTTCCGGAACCTGCGGCAGCAGGGGGTGCTGAAGACCGACGCCGACATCCTCGAGCTCGGCGAGGCCAACTGGTACGGCGACGTCGGCCTCAACAACTTGACCGGCGACATCGCGCGGTTCGCCCCCGAGGCTGACCGCGAGGCCCTGACGCGCGAACTGGACGAAATCGTCGCGGCGCGCCGGCCGCACTTTCTGTTCGAACTGGCGAAGGTCTATTGGCGGGCGTTCCTCCAGCCCCGCTCGATGACCGCCATCGATTTCCACGGGACCGATGCGGCGCTCAAGCTGAACCTGAACGACCCCCTCGATCTGGGCCGCCAGTTCGACGTGGTGATGAACCTCGGGACCACCGAGCACGTGTTCAACGTCGCCCAGGCCTTCAAGACGATCCACGATCATGTTCGCCCGGGCGGGTTGATGATCCACGGCCTGCCGTTCACCGGCTGGGTCGACCACGGCTTCTACAGCTTCCACCCGACCTTCTACTGGGACCTGGCGGCGGCCAACGACTACCAGGTGGTGCTGGCCGTCTGTTCGGAACTCAAACCCGTCAAGCTGGTCCGCGTGCAAGCCCGCGAGGAGGTGCTGAAGATGGCCGAGGCGGGGCAGATCGGCGTGAACGCCCTGATGTACGTCGTCCTGCGCGCACCCACGGTCGCCGCGCCGTTCCGGATTCCGATGCAGGGCTACTACGCCCGCTCCGTTTCCGGCGAGGCGGCGAAGGCCTGGACGGCGCTGCGCTGATCAGTTGTAGCAGTGCGCGTCGGCGAGCAGGTCGATCAGCCGGCCCTCGTGCTCGATCAGCACCTGGGGCGCCTGGATGCCCTCGCGCGCCATCTCGGCGACGATGTCGCGGGCCCGCCACTGGGTCGGGACGATGACCACATCCACGGGCTGCTGCTTGAGGGCGTCGCGAAAGCGGATCTCCTGCCCGGTGCGGGGCACGAAGGTGCCGACCTTGTCGGGGTCTGAATCGACCACCAGGGGGAAGCGCTCGGCGTCCAGGTCGAACTGGTGGATGAAGGCCGCGCCCTTGCCGGTGCCGCCCCAGACCGCGACGCGGCGGCCGCTAGCGGCCAGGGCGTCGATCTGGCCCTTGATCGTGGCGCGATGGGCCTGGGCCTCGGCCGCGAAGGCCTGGGCCTCGTCGGCGCGGGCGGCCGCCCCGTCGGGCACGCCCAGCCGCACCAGGGCGTAGATCACCTCGCCGTCGTAGCCGTGGGCCAGCTCCACCACCTCGCCGCAGCGCTCCATCATGGTGCGGAACGAGCGGGTGGTGAAGTGCGAGACGTGCTCGAAGTAGAAGTCCGCCAGCCGGCCGGTGTGGAACACCCGGTCGATGCAGGGCGACTCGACGAACAGCCAGCACGGCTTGTCCAGCTGCGAGGCGCCCCAGGCGATCTGTTCGAGGAGCGGGGCCGGCTGGGTCAGGTGCTCGATCACATGGCGGATCACCACCGCGTCGGGGGCGAAACCGACCATGTCGGTCAGCGGATCGAACAGCCGGGGATGGAACTCCACGCCGATGCCGGTCTGCGGCGTGGCGCTGGGGTCGAAGCCGATGTAGCGCCCCCCGCCTTGGCGGGCGGCCGCCAGGCCGCGCAGGAAGTGGCCCTCGCCGCAGCCGACCTCGATGAGGGTCGGGCTGGCCCCCAGGCGCTCGATCAGCAGGTCGCGGGTCTGGGCCAGGTGCCCCTTCCAGATCGCGCCGGCGTTGAACATCCGGTTGGGGCTGTTGCGGTAGGGCACCGCCTCATAGGTGAAGCTGCGGTTCCAGACGTGGGAGCAGCGGGGGCACAGGACGAAGTCGTGCGGATGGCGCTCCATGGCCATGGCCTCGGCGGCCGACTTCGGCCAGCCCAGGGTGGCCAGCGGCTGCTGGCCGCCGTCGAAGAACGGCGCGGCCACAGTGTGGGCGCAGACCGGGCAGGGGGCCGCGACGAGAGGCTTTGGAACGGGGCTGGCCGCCGGGTCCTCCTGGTCGTGCGGCCCGGCGCGAGGGTCGGCGGCGCTATGCGGCATGTTCGGTCTCCATCTCCGGGCGCCAGCCGACCGGCAGTCTCTCGCCGCGCCCGGCCGCCTTGACCGCGGCCGTCAGGAAGGCTTCCAAGTCCTGCACCGCACCCCGGTCGCAGAACAGCTCTCGTTCGGCCGCCGCCGCCGAGGCCTCGCGCAGGGCGGCGCACCGGCCGGGATCGCGCGCCAGCGCCAGCGCCATCGGCGCATAGTCCTCGACGTGACTGACGACGGGCGCGTCGGCGACGCCCATCTGGCTGTAGGCGCCGGCGACGATGCGGCTGCGGGCGAAGGCGCCGGGGCAGGTGACGATCGGCGTTCCGGCGACCATCGCCTCGTAGAGGGTGTTGCCGCTGCCGAAGTGCAGGGGATCCAGCAGCACGTCCATCTGCGCGATCAGGCTGACGAAGACGTCGGCCGACACCTTGGGGAGGAAGCGCGTGCGGTCCAGCAGGATCGGATGGCTGCGGGCCCAGCGCGCCTCCAGCGTCGCGCGCAGGGCCTCGGGCTTGCCGTCCAGCAGGATGATGTGGCCGGCGGGGTCGCCCTGCGCGATGGCGGCGAGGACGGCGTCGAACTCCGGATGCAGCTTGAACAGGCTTTGCGGGCAGCCGTAGAGCGTCCCCTCCAGCGGCAGGCCCAGGGCGGCGCGGTCGCGCGGTTGCAGGACCGGCGGCTCGTAGAAGGCGGGCAGCCGCCGCAGACGGACCAGGCGCTCGGTATAGTGCCGGTCGGCGTCGGGCGGTTCGATGCTCCCGGCGGAGAGGAAGTAGTCGAGGGTGGCGAGACCGGTGGTCGCCGGGTGCCCCCAGCTCACCGCCTGGACCGGGGCGTGGCGGACGCTGGCCAGGAAGTAGCTCGCCAGCGACATGCCGATATCGGGGAAGAACAGCACGTCCAGCCCCAGCCCGGCCAGGACCTGGCGCTGTCGCCGGAAGCCCTGCGGAATGGCGACGGCCGCGTCGGCGCTGGCGTCCAGGGCCGCGCGGAACGCGTCGGCCTTGGAGTTCGGCCCATGGATCACCACCACCTCGAACCTGCTGCGGTCGAGCCGCTGGATCAGCCCCTGGTAGAGCTTGCCGATGGTGTGGCGCGAGAAGAACTCCGACAGGAACCCGACCTTGATGCGGCCGTCGACGCGGGCCGCAGTGCTTCTGGCGGCCGCCCCGGCAAGGTCCGGGGCCTTGGCGGCGAGGGTCGCGCTGAGCGCCTCCATGAGCGCCCGGTCGTCAAGGCCCTGATAGGCCAGGTAGAAGGTCGGGGCGGCGATGGCGTGGTCGGGGATGTCGAACGGGCCGGGCATGGCCGCCAGGCCTTGCAGGCCATTTTCGAAGAGCCCGCGGTTCTCCGCGACGGCGGCGGCGCTGTCGGCGACGGCGGGAAGGGTCAGGAAGGCGTGCAGGGCGTAGTGCAGCTGCGGCCGCAGTTCGACGCCACGGCGGAAGCAGGCGCGCGCCTCGTCCAGGCGCCCGAGTTCGCGCAGCAGATTGCCCAGGGCGTAGTGGGCTTCGGCGAAATCCGGACGGATGGCGATCGCCTGCCGGTAGGAGGCCTCGGCCTCGGCCAGGCGCTCATCGTCCTTCAGCATCCGGCCGATGTTGAAGTGGGCCTCGGAGAGGCCGGGGTCGATGGCCAGGGCGCGCTCGTAGGCGGACCTGGCCTCGTCCGACCGCTTGTCGGCCTGCAGGGCCGCGCCCAGGTTCAGCCAGGTCTCGGCCATGCCCGGGGCCAGGGTCGCGGCGCGTTGCAGGAGCTCGATGGCGGCGGCGGTCTGGCCGGCCTGCCGCTTGAATTCCCCCAGGTTGGTCAGATGGCGCGGGTTGTCGGGATCGTGCCGCAGGGCCGTCTCGAAGGCGGCGATGGCGCCCGGAAGGTCGCCGGTGCGCCGGCGCAGCAGGGCGGCGCTGCCCCACAGCGGGGTCAGGCCAGGCTTGAACGCCAGCGCCGCCTCCAGGTCGGCCAGCGCGCCCTTCGCATCCCCGCTACGCAGGCGGATCTGGCCGCGCGCCACGTGGGCCTCGGCCAGGCCGGGGGCTGCGGCCAGCACCTCCTCGACCAGCGCGGCGGCGCGTGCGGCCTGGCCGGTCGCGGCCAGCACGCCAGACAGCACCAGGGCGTTTTCGGGATCAGCGGGATCGTCGCGCCGGAGCGCCTCGGCCTGGGCCAGGGCCTCTTGCGCCCGCTGGGTCTTGAGCAGCAGGCGCACATGATTGCGGCGCACCACCGGGAGCGCGCCGTCGAGGGCGAGGGCGGCTTGCAGCGCCTCTCCCGCGGCGGCGTCCTGGCCGGCCAGCAGCAGGACGTGGGCCAGATGGGCGTGGGCGGCGGCGTCCGCCGGGTGCTCGGCCAGCCGGTCCCGCAGCGCCTGGGCGGCCGCGCCGTAGCGACCGGCGTCGCGATGGGCGAGGATGATCGAGAACGAAGTCATGCGCCGGTCGGCAAAGCCTGGGTTCGGAATCCGAGTCCACCCCTATAGCGGGTTCCGTCACGCCCACGAAAGCCGCGATCGGGCCGGGCGCCCACGCCGATGCGCCGCGCCTTGCATCCATCGTCGGGTGGTTGCGTATTATCAGCATGACCGCCATCGACCGCCGCCGATTTCTCCTCGCCTCCGCCGTCGCCCTGGCCGCGCCCACGGCCGCACGGGCGGCCGACCCCTACGCCGACTCCCCGTTCCGCAAGCTCGCCGAGGCGGACTGGAAGCAACGCCTGGCGCCGGCCAGTTTCGAGGTGCTGCGCCACGAAGGCACCGAGCGGCCGGGGAGCAGCCCGCTGGACGCCGAGCACCGGCCTGGAACCTTTGTCTGCGCCGGCTGCGCGCTGCCCCTGTTCAAGTCGGCCTGGAAGTTCGACAGCCGCACCGGCTGGCCCAGCTTCTACACGGCCATCAAGGGCGCGGTGGCCCGGAAGACCGACTTCAAGATCGGCGTGCCGCGCACCGAATATCACTGCGCCCGCTGCCTGGGGCACCAGGGCCACGTGTTCGACGACGGCCCGGCGCCGACCGGCCTGCGCTACTGCAACAACGGCGTGGCTCTGAGCTTCCTGCCGGCCTGAGCGCTCAGTCGGCGGGACGGCGCCAGATCGTCTCGTAGCCGGCGACGAGCGATAGTTCCTGGATCTCGGCGAAGCGGCGCTGCAGGTAGGCGATCACCGAGGCGCGAAGCTCGGGCGCCATGACGCTCTGCAAGGGCCCCGGCGCCAGGGCGTTGGGCGGATAGATGGACACCACGGTCGGGACGTCGAGGTTGACCCGGGCCTTCAGCCGCACGCCGTCGCGCTCGAACACATAGGTCAGGTAGTTGTCGCGGCGCTCCAGCCGGCCGCCAGCGAACACCTCCTCGCAGTTGTGGGCGATGGCGATGGGAGCGATCGGATCGTCGGCGACCACCTCGACGTCGGCCGAGGCGGACGCCGTGTCGGCGCCCAGGCGCGGGTCCTGGGTCATCGGCCCGCCCCGGGCGTCATGAGCGGACCTTCACATAGGAGCCCGGCGCGTCCTCGAGGACGTTGAGCTTGCCGTCCTGCGGATCGCGGGCCGGGATCATCTTGCCGGAGCGTTCCTTGAGCCACTTGGCCCAGTGCGGCCACCAGGAGCCGGGCGTCTCGACCGCGCCGGCCTTCCAGCCCTCCAGGGTGTCGGGCAGGGCCTCGTTGGTCCAGTGCTGGTACTTCTGGGCGACCGGGGCGTTGATGACGCCGGCGATGTGCCCCGAACCGGCCATGATGAAGGTGACCGGGCCGCCGAACAGCCGGGCGCCGCGATAGACCGAGCGGGCGGGGGCGATGTGGTCCTCTTTCGAGGACTGGATGTAGACCGGGGTCTTCACCGTCGAGAGGTCGAGCCGGACCCCGCCCACGTCCAGCTCGCCCTTGGCCAGGGCGTTCTCGCCGTAGAACTTGCGCATATAGAACATGTGCAGGGTCTTGGGCATGCGGGTCTGGTCGGAATTCCAGAACAGCAGGTCGAAGGGTTTGGGCTCCTTGCCCATCAGGTAGTTGTTCACGAAGAACGACCAGATCAGGTCGTTGGAGCGCAGCATGTTGAAGGTGTCGGCCATGGCCTGGCCCGACAGCACCCCGCCGCCGTCGTCCATCTTCTGCTCCAGCGTGGTCAGCCATTCCTCGTTGGTGAACAGCAGGAGGTCGCCGGCCTCGGCGAAGTCGGTCTGGGCGGCGAAGAAGGTCGCCGAGGCGATCTTGTCGTACTTCTGGTTGGTCATGTGGGCCAGGGTGGACGCCAGCATGGTCCCGCCGATGCAGTAGCCGACGGTGTTCACCTCCTTGGCGCCTGTCTGCTTCAGGACCGCCTCGACGCCGGTGTAGATGCCCTCGAACATGTAGTCCTCGAAGGTCTTGCCGGCGAGGGCGGCGTCCGGGTTCACCCACGACACCACGAAGACCGAGAACCCCTGGCTGGTCAGCCAGCGGATCATCGAGTTCTCCGGCCGCAGGTCCAGGATGTAGAACTTGTTGATCCAGGGCGGGAAGATCAGCAGCGGGACCTCGTGCACCTGCTCGGTGGACGGCGAGAACTGCAGGAGTTGCAGGATCTCGTTCTGGAAGATCACCTTGCCAGGCGCGGTGGCGACGTTCTCGCCGATCTTGAACATCTCGTAGTCGGTCTGGCTGATCGCCAGCTGGCCGTCGCCGCGGTTGAGGTCGGCGGCGAAATTCTCGATGCCGCGGACCAGGCTGCCGCCCTGGGTGGCCAGGGCCTCGCGCAGGGCCGAGGGGTTGGAGACCAGGAAGTTGGTGGGCGCGATGGCGTCGGTGAGCATCTTCATGAAGAACTCGACCCGGCGCTTTTCCATCGGATCGACGCCCTCGACATCGGACACCAGCGCGTTCAGCCAGTTGGCCGTGACCAGATAGGACTGCTTGATCACGTCGAAGACCGGATTGTCGGTCCATTCCGGATCGGCGAATCGCTTGTCGCCCTTGGCCGGCTCGACCACGGAGCGGGCCTCGCCGCCCGCCGCCCGCCCGGCGGCCGACTGCCACAGGTCCATGTAGCGGGTGAAGAGATCGGCCTGGGCGCGGACCAGGCGGTCCGGCTGGGACGCCAGGCGGCCCATGACCTCGTTCAGCGCCGGGGCCACATGGAGGGGATCGGGGGAAAGGGCCGGCGGACGGTCGGCGTTGCGGATCGCCACCTCGGCCAGGGCGCCCTGGGCGGCCACGGCCGCGCGGGCGAGGTTGGCGGAGAGCTTCTCGACCATTGCGCGCTGCTCGGCGGTCAGGCCGTGGGGGACGAAGCCCGCGTCCGGGGCGGCGGCGTCATTGTTGGGCGGCGGCGCCGGGGTGGGCTCAGGGCCGGGAGATTCAATTTCGGGGGCGGGCGGGATCGCGGCCGCCTTGGCGTGGGCCGCGGCTTTCTTGGCCTTTTTCGCCTTTTTGACCTTGGCGGAGACGTCGTCGGTGGGGATCGACGGTTGCTCGCTCATAGGCGTGTTCCTCCTTGGGGCTGGCTCTCGCTCTTTCGCCCGGCGCGATCATCGCATAAGAGCTAGCGACAATGAACGTCACGTCAGGCCCTTTTGTGAACGTCGCACGACGTAATTCGGCGCATAGCCTGTTGGTCAGGCTTTCAGTTTGCGCGGCCGCGGCGGCGACCCTCGGCGGTTGCGCCGGGGCGAACCCGTTCGCGACGGCGCCGGTGGACTCGAGTTCGCCGGTGGCGTCCGAGGTGGCCAAGCTCGCCCGCGGCAACCACGACTACCCGACATTCGCCGAGATTCCGCCCAAGCCCGTCGATGTGCGGCCGCCCCGCAAGTGGGGCGTGGCCGGCGCCGAGACCGAGCAGGCGCGCGACCGTCTGGAACAGGCCACCGCGCCCGGGACCTGGTCCCTGAGCAACACCGAGACCTTCGCCACTGGCGCCCAGACCAAGGCCGGGCCGGAATTCGGCGCGCCGGACACCGCCGGCACCGAAGCCTTCGCCAAGAAGCTCCGGGATCGAGCTACCCCGCCTCCGCCGCCCAGATAGAGGCCCGCGGAGGCGCATTTTCCCTTGAACCTGCTTGGCGGACTCCGGCCCGGAGTCTATCCATGCGCGACTTCAGCTCCCATCCGCCGCCAGGAGTGCGGCCAGAGCTCAAAATGACCCCGGAATTCCACCGTATCCGCCGCCTCCCGCCCTACGTCTTCGAGGAGGTCAACCGCATCAAGGCCCGGCTCCGCGCCCAGGGCGTGGACATTATCGACTTCGGCATGGGCAATCCCGACATGCCCACGCCCAAGCACATCGTCGACAAGCTGATCGAGACCGCTCGCGATCCCAAGGCCGGCCGCTATTCGGCCTCCAAGGGCATCGGCGGTCTGCGCAAGGCCATGGCCGGCTATTACAAGCGCCGCTTCGGCGTGAACTTGAATCCGGACA
>Ga0307513_10007022_pt1 | contig 14647 bp, 15 predicted proteins | sample 15_EM_MG_FD_202174 | JGI IMG/M metagenome (GOLD analysis project Ga0307513, IMG submission 202174) | Populus trichocarpa ectomycorrhiza microbial communities from riparian zone in the Pacific Northwest, United States - 15_EM | ecosystem: Host-associated > Plants > Roots > Unclassified | place... | reverse complement strand
CAAACGCCGCCGTCGTACGCAGCCCGGGCGACGGATTGGTGCAATATGCCGGTCCGGTGAAGGGTTGGGGCGTCATCTTGATCTTAAGATTGTCGGGTGGATACCATCTCGTGCTAGCTGGCCTTGATCGGTCTTCCGTCGACGTCGGACAATCCGTCGCGGCGGGCGCGCCTGTCGGATGGATGCCCGATGGGCGACAATCGCCCGCGGAACTCTATCTAGAGGTCCGAGAACGCGGCGCACCGGTTGATCCCGGTCGCTGGATGAGACCCAATGCGGGGTAAGCCGAGGGGGCTTCAACGCGTGCGCGGCGCACCATCGCCGCTAGGGAGCCTGACGGCAGGCGATATGAAGAAGTACCTTCTGATCGGGGTTTCCGCGTTCGTGCTCGGCGCCGGCAGCATGGCTTATGTCAGCCAGCAGGCGCTGGCCTCGCAGCAGCCGCGGGCCAAGACCTATCGCATGCTCGAATTGTTCGGCGACGTGCTCGACACGGTCGAGCGCCAGTACGTGACCGATGTGGACGACACCAAGCTGATCGAGGCGGCCATCGACGGCATGCTGACCTCGCTCGATCCCCACTCGGGCTATCTGAACCCCGAGAGCTTCGACGACATGCGCGATCAGACCCGCGGCGAGTACGGCGGGCTGGGCATCGAGGTCACCAGCGAAGACGGGGTGGTCAAGGTCATCTCGCCCATGGACGGCACCCCGGCGGCGCTCGCCGGCGTCAAGGCCGGCGACTACATCACCGCGGTGAACGGCGAGAGCGTGCTGGGCATGAGCGTCAATGACGCCGTCAAGCAGATGCGCGGCAAGGCCGGCGAGACGGTCACCCTGACCATCGCCCGCGAGAAGACCGATCCCTTCGACATCAAGATCGTCCGCGAGGTGATCAAGCCCAAGTCCGCCACGGCGCGGATGGAGGGCGAGTACGGCTACCTCCGGGTCTCGGCGTTCAACGAGAAGACCACCGACGAGGCCGAGGCCGCGCTCACCGACCTGCGCGCCAAGAACCCGAAGATGAAGGGCCTGGTGCTCGACCTGCGCAACAACCCGGGCGGCCTGCTCGACCAGGCGGTCGGCATCTCCGACCTGTTCCTGGACGGCGGCGAGATCGTCTCCCAGCGGGGCCGCGATCCCCGCGACGTCGAGCGCTACAACGCCCGCCCCGGCGATATCGCCCAGGGCCTGCCGATGGTGGTGCTGATCAACTCCGGCTCCGCCTCGGCGGCGGAAATCGTCGCCGGCGCCCTGCAGGACCGCAAGCGCGCCGAACTCGTCGGCCTGACCAGCTTCGGCAAGGGTTCGGTGCAGACCGTGATCCCGCTGCGCGGCGGCGCCGACGGGGCGCTGAAACTGACCACGGCGCGCTACTACACGCCCTCGGGCCGTTCGATCCAGAAGACCGGCATCGAGCCCGACCTCGAGGTGGCGTCCACCCGCGACGAGGCCCAGACCATCGCCAACCGCGCCTTCCAGTTCAGCGAGGCCTCGTTCCGCAACGCGCTCAACGCCGACGAGGGCAAGATCCGTCGCGGCGCCCACGAGCCGGCTGAGGCGCCGCCCGCCAACTTCGACGCCAAGAAGGACTTCCAGCTCACGCGGGCCGAGGACGTCCTGAAGTACGGCTCGGTGGCGACCACGCCCAAGCTGCCCAAGCCCCCGGCCCGGCTGGCCGAGGTCATGGGTCCGCGCGGCAAGGCGGCCGAGATCCAGCCCCCGGTCGTCGCGCCGACACCGAAATAGCCTCGGCGTCGGCTTCAATCGGCAACGGCGGACGACGGGCTCGTCGCGCGCGCCTGTCTGGCGCTCAATGAGACCGGATAGAGCCTTCATTAACCATATCAGCGGACCTTCCTGGGGCTGAAGTCGCCTGCAGTGACATGTTCTCCAAGAAGCCCCTGAACCCCGCCGCGCCCGCCGCCCCGCCGCCCCCCCGGGGCGCGGCGATGGCGCGCGCCGCCCTGACCAACCCCTATCTGGCCGCCAGCGGCGCGGCGTTCCTGTTCCTGGCCACCATCCTGACCCTGATCGCCGTGGCGGGAGACCCCAAGGCCGGGGCGCCGGAGGTGCGGATTTCGCTGGCCAGGCTGTCGTCGGCCGCCGCGCCGCCCGGATGGCGCGAGGCCCTGGCCCCCGAACAACCGGGCGCCCCCGCCGTGACCGAGGAGCTGTTCCAACTCTCCGCCACCCCGATCCCCCAGGCGGCGATCGGCGGCCAGGCGGTGATCACCCTGCCGGACGGCCGCACCCAGCATTCGGTTCAGCCCCTGCCGAGGGCGCCCATCGCCGGGCTGTCGGCGCCCAGCCCCGGCGGCCCGCTGCCGGTGATCGCCCCCGACGGCCGCAATTCGGCGCAGGCCTATGCCCGGCCCTTCACCTCCAACGGCAAGCCCAAGGTGGCCCTGGTGATCGGCGGCCTGGGCCTGAACGCCAAGGCCACCCGCGACGCCATCGAACAGCTGCCGCCCGAGGTCACCCTGTCGTTCGTGCCCTATTCCGAGGGATTGCAGGGGTGGATCGACCTGGCGCGCGAGCACGGCCACGAGGTGCTGCTGGAAACCCCGATGGAGCCGCAGGACTATCCGGACAACGATCCGGGCCCCTACACCCTGATGGCCGGCGCCCAGCCCGGCGAGACAGTGCGCAAGCTCGAATGGCTGCTGTCGCGCGCCACCGGCTATTTCGGCCTGACCAACTATCTCGGCTCGCGGTTCGTCACCTCCGACACCGCCATGGCCGCCTTCTCCGGCGCCCTGCGCGCCCGTGGCCTGGCCTTCATCGACGACGGGTCCGCCAGCCGTCGCGGCGGCGGCGTGCCCCGCGCCTCGGCCGACCGGATCATCGACGACCAGCTGTCGAGCGAGGCCATCGACCAGCAGTTGCTGGCGCTCGAGGCCGGCGCGCTCGAGCACGGCCAGGCCCTCGGCTCGGGATTCGCCTATCCGGTAACCATCGGCCAGGTTGCGCGTTGGGCGCAGGACGTGGAGCAACGCGGATACCAATTGGCGCCCGCCTCCGCCCTTACCGCAAGGCGATGACCGAACTGGATCTCGACCTCTACCGCCCGAACGTGGGCGTCGTGCTGTTCCACCCCGACGGCCGCGTCTGGCTGGGGCGGCGCAGCCACACGCCCGCGCCCTACAACTGGCAGTTCCCGCAGGGCGGCGTCGACGCCGGCGAGGACCTGGCCCACGCCGCGATGCGCGAGCTGACCGAGGAAACGGGCGTGCGCACCGTCACCTATCTGGGCCGCACCGACGGCTGGCTGGCCTACGACTTCCCTGCCGGGCGCCAGGGCTCGAAGATCGCCAAGGGCTGGAAGGGCCAGCGGCAGGTGTGGTTCGCCCTGCGCTTCGACGGGAAAGAGGCCGAAATCGACCTGACCGCCCACGGCCCGCCGGAATTCGAAGCCTGGCGCTGGGCCGACCTGGCGGAGACCCCGGCCCTGGTCGTGCCCTTCAAACGGCCGATCTATGAAGTGGTCGTCGAGGCCTTTCGCGGCTTCACCGGGCGCCCGGGCCGCGGCGTATCGGCTGCCTGATGAGATCCAAGACCAGGCTCCCCGCCAGGGATGGACTGGAATGAGCGTCCGCCCGGCGCCCATCGTCATGGTGCACGGCGCCTTCTGCGGCGGCTGGACCTTCGACGCGCTGCGCACGCCGTTCGAGGCGGCGGGCCACACGGTGATCTGCCCTGACCTGCGGGGGCACGGGGCGGACGCGCCGGCCTCGGCCGTCGGCGGCCTCTCCATGCTCGACTACGCCTCCGACATCGCCGACCTCTGCAAGAGCCAGGATCAGCCGCCCATCCTGGTGGGCCATTCCATGGGCGGGCTGGTGGCGCAACTGGCCGCCGCGCGCAGCGAATTGCGCGCCCTGGTGCTGCTGGCGCCCTCCGGCCCCTGGGGCGTCGCGGGCTCCAGCATGGAGGAGGCGGTGACCGCGCTCGGCGTCGCCATGGTCGGACCATTCTGGAACCACGCGGTGACCCCCGACCGGGCGCTGATGCGCAACTTCAGTCTGGACAGGGTCCCGCGCCCGCAGCGCTCGGCCATGCTGGACCGCCTGTCGCGCGAAAGCGGCAGGGCGGTCTGGGAGACCCTGAACTGGTGGGCCGACCCGTTCATGACCACCCGCCTGCCGCCCGGGCCGCTGCCGGCGCCGTCGCTGGCGATGGTGGGCGAGCGCGACGTGGTCCATCCGCCCGCCACCGTGCGTCAGACCGCCGAGCGGATCGGTGCGGAATTCCGGCTAATGCCGGGGATGAGCCACTGGCTGCCCGGCGAGCCCGGCTGGGAAGACGTGGCGGACGGCATCACCGAGTGGCTGTCGCGCGCGGTCAGGGCCGCCGCTTGAGCGCCAGCCGCGCCAGGCCCACGACGGCCACCAGCGCCCAGGCCGATTCCATCAGCACCGCGGCAAGGTTGAAGCTGTAGGCCAGCGACACCAGCATCAGGATGGCGCCGACCAGGTTCAGCGACAGGGCCAGCAGGCCGGTGGCGCTGAGCCGGCCCATGGCCGCGCCGGCATAGGCCGCCAGCATCAGGAGCACGCCGAATACGCCGCCGGCGTCTGCGAGGGACATGGGCCCGCTCCTTCCGCGTGAAAAACGCCGCGGATCCGGCGGCGGGTATGGAGCCTTAGTAGGAGCGTTCGCTGTAGAGCAGCGTCGCCTGGTCGAACCTGGCGTTCAGCGGGCTGTCGTCAGGCTTCTTCAGCTGCACGAACACCAGGCCGGTGGACTGGTGGTCGGTGTAGTGCTCCCAGGAAAGGGTGATCCGCTTCACCCCGTCGGCGCCGACGACGAAGTCGTTGCGCTGCAGCTTCAGCTCCGGGTCATGCAGGTACGACCAGACATTCAGGCCGGTGATGATCGGGCGTTCCTGGCCGAGCGCGTAGTTGAGCGTCATGCTGCAGACGTTCGCGTTCGAACCGGGAAAGGCGACGGTGATCCCATAGGGCTTGGCGCCCATCAGGATGGTGTAGGAGCCGTCGCGGCGGTTCTTCTTGCCGCCGGCGGCCGCCGCGAGCTGGTCGAAATTGCCGCCGCGCACCAGCGGAACGCACAGCTTCTCGATGACCGAGACCACCGCCGCGCCGTCGCCGGTGGTGGGCAGGGTGGGATTGGCGGCCGGGTCCGGCGCCGCCTGGGCGGTGGGCGAGGTGGTCGAGCCGGCCGGCGGCGGCGGCAGGGCTTCGGCGGGCGGCGCAGCCGGCGCAGCAGCCGTGGCAGGGGGGCCCGCCGCCGCAGGCGGGGGCGCGGGGACCTGGGCGACCGAGGCGGTGGCGGCGCCCAGGAGGGCGATCAGACTGACGGCGACGATGCGCATGGCTTATTCCCCTGACTTCAGCTCGGCCGGCATCACACTAAAGCTGACCGTGGTTCGCAAGCCCTCCTGCGACTTCGTCGCAGGATTGGCGCGCGACTAGGCGGACTCGACCGCCTCTTCGGCAAGGATCGTCAGGCCCGCCGCCGTGACGTCGGCGAATCCGCCGCGGACGTCGAACGCCCGAACGCTGGACCCGTCACGAACCACGACCCGGCCCGGCTTCAACGTGGTCATGAACGGCGCGTGGCCGGCCATGACGCCGAAGTCGCCCTCGGTCCCTTGGGCGTCGACCTGGTCGACCTCGCCGGAGAACAGCTCGCGCTCCGGCGAGACCAGGGAGAAATGGAGCTTGCCCGACATGGACTAGGCCTCGGCCGCGAGCTTCTCGGCCTTGGCCACCGCGTCCTCGATGGTGCCGACATTGTAGAAGGCCGGCTCGGGCAGGTGGTCGTACTCGCCTTCGCAGATCGCCTTGAACGAGCGGATGGTGTCGTCGAGGCTGACGAACACGCCCGGCAGGTTGGTGAACTGCTCGGCCACGTGGAAGGGCTGCGACAGGAAGCGCTGGATCTTCCGCGCGCGGGCGACGATCAGCTTGTCGTCTTCCGACAGCTCGTCCATCCCGAGGATGGCGATGATGTCCTTCAGCGCCTTGTACTGCTGCAGGATCTCCTGGGTGCGGCGGGCGACGTTGTAGTGCTCCTCGCCGATCACCAGCGGGTCCATGATCCGCGAGGTGGAGTCCAGCGGATCCACGGCCGGGAAGATGGCCTGGGCGGCGATGTCGCGGCTCAACATGGTCGTGGCGTCCAGGTGGGCGAACGACGTGGCCGGCGCGGGGTCGGTCGGGTCGTCGGCGGGCACGTAGATGGCCTGGACCGAGGTGATCGAGCCCTTGTTGGTCGAGGTGATCCGCTCCTGCAGGCCGCCCATCTCGGTGGCCAGCGTCGGCTGATAGCCCACGGCCGAGGGAATGCGCCCCAGCAGGGCCGACACTTCGGCCCCGGCCTGGGTGAAGCGGAAGATGTTGTCGATGAAGAGCAGCACGTCCTTGCCCTCTTCGTCGCGGAAATACTCGGCCTGGGCCAGCCCGGTCAGGGCGACGCGGGCGCGGGCGCCGGGAGGCTCGTTCATCTGGCCGTAGACCAGGGTGCACTTGGAGCCTTCGCCGCCGCCGGGCTTGTTGACGTTGGACTCGATCATCTCGTGATAGAGGTCGTTGCCCTCGCGCGTGCGCTCGCCGACGCCGGCCAGCACCGAATAGCCGCCGTAGGCCTTGGCGATGTTGTTGATCAGCTCCTGCATGGTCACGGTCTTGCCCACGCCCGCGCCGCCGAACAGGCCGATCTTGCCGCCCTTGGTGTAGGGGCACAGCAGGTCGACGACCTTGATCCCGGTGACCAGGATTTCGGCCGAGGTCGCCTGCTCGGCGAAGGACGGCGCCTCGCGGTGGATGCTGGCGGTGAACTCCCTCGAGATCGGGCCGGCGTCGTCGATCGGGTCGCCGATGACGTTCATGATCCGGCCGAGCGTCGCCGGGCCCACGGGCACGGTGATCGCCGAGCCGGTGTCGCTCACCGGCTGGCCGCGAGTCAGGCCCTCGGTGGTGTCCATGGCGATGGTGCGCACGGTGTTCTCGCCCAGGTGCTGAGCGACTTCGAGCACCAGCCGGAAGACCTGGCCGGTCCGCTGGTCGGTGTTGGTGGTCTCGAGCGCGTTCTGGATCGAGGGCAGGTGGCCCGTGAACTCCACGTCGACGACGGCGCCGATGACCTGGACGATGCGGCCGGTGGCGACGGCCTTGCCGGCCACGGGGGTGGCGGTCGCGGCGGCCTTGGGCGCGGCGGTCTTGCGGGCCGGCGCGACGGCGGCCTTCGCGGCCTTCGGAGCAGCAGCGGCCTTCGGAGCCGCGGCCTTGGCGGCCTTTTGGGCGGGAGCCTTAGGGGTCGTAGCCATGGGTTCGAACTCTTTCGGTCTAGAGCGCTTCGGCGCCGGAGATGATCTCGATCAGCTCCTTGGTGATCTGCGCCTGGCGTGTGCGGTTATATTGCAGGGTGAGGCTGGCGATCATGTCGCCGGCGTTGCGGGTGGCGTTGTCCATGGCGGTCATCTGGGCCGCATAGAAGCCGGCCTGGTTTTCCAGCATGGCCGAAAACACCTGGACGGTCAGGTTGCGCGGCAGCAGGGTTTCCAGGATCGCTTCCTCGGAGGGCTCGTACTCGTAGACCGCGCCCTTCAGGTCGGTGACCGGTCCGCCGGCCTCGACCAGCGCCGGGATCAGCTGCTTGCCGGTGGGGATCTGGATCACCACCGAGCGGAACTGGCTGTAGAACAGCGTGACCACGTCGATCTCGCCGGCCTCGAACAGCGCGTTGATCCGTTCGGCGATCAGCTGGGCGGTGGCCATGGAGGGCTTGGAGCCCGCCTCGAAAAAGTCGACGTAGCGGTCGCCATGCAGCCGCTTCAGCTGGTCGCGGGCCTTCTTGCCGACCACCAGCAGTTTCACGTCCTTGCCCTGGGCCAGCAACGACCCGATCCGCTCGCGCGCAGCGCGCACGATGGACGAGTTGAAGCCTCCGGACAGGCCGCGGTCGGCGGTCGCCACGATCAGCAGGTGACGCTGGTCGCCGCCCGTGCCGGCCAGCAACCGCGGCGCGCCCTCGCCCGACACGCCCTTGGCCAGGTTGGCGATCACCGCGGCCATGCGCTGGGCATAGGGCCGGGCGTTCTGGGCGGCGTCTTGCGAGCGGCGCAGCTTCGCCGCCGCCACCATCTGCATGGCCTTCGTGATCTTCTGCGTGGCTTTCACGCTTCCGATCCGATTGCGCATTTCCTTGAGGCTTGCCATCCCTCGCCTCAGCCCTTTCTAAACAACCACCAGGTGCAGTCATCCATCACGGTCGTCCGTCGCCAGAAGAATCCGTAATCGACCAACTGCAGGTCTGGGAACATATCCATATAGAGTGAGCCGAAGTCGTTCTTGAAGAGAAGCTCGTCTTCCCCACGATAGGGAATCGTCTCCGCCTTCGGCGAAAAATACTCTGCGCAATACACGTACTTGGCGGAGACCCGGTGGATCTCCCGCATCGTCTGCTCGAGCAGGCTGGGATCCACGTGGATCAGCACGCCGCAGGTGAAGGCCATGTCCACCGCGCCGTCGGCCAGCGGGATCTCGTGCCCGAACCCCGCCAGGATCCGCTCGGCCGGCAACACGCCGTCGGCGGCCAGCCGCAGGCGCGCGGCGGGGTTGGGCTCGATGCCCCAGAGCTCGACCGGCGCCAGGCTGGCGAGGCCGCGCAGGTTCAGCCCGACATTGGGGCCGACCTCCAGCACGCTCTTGGGCAGATCGCCCTTCATCTTCGTGAGCACCTCGCCCCACACGCGCGCACGGCCGCGCACGGCGTCGGCCGAAGCGGCGTTCCGCTCCGTGTACCGATCGCCGAACTCGCCGGACCAGGCGTGCAGCGCTTTGGGCTCAGCGGCCATCAGCGCTCTCAGGCGAAAGTCTTGATGAACGAAGCCAGGGCTTCCTTCAGTTCGGTCTCGAACTCGGCCTTCAGCTCGCGCTTGGTGCGGATGCTGTCCAGCAGGCCCTGGTGCTTGGTGTGCATGTAGCCCAGGAATTCCTGTTCGAACCGGCCGACGTCGGCGGTGGCGATGGCGTCCAGATAGCCGCGGGTGCCGGCATAGATCACCACCACCTGCTCTTCCACCGCCAGCGGCGCGTACTGGGGCTGCTTCAGCAGCTCGGTCAGGCGTTCGCCGCGAGCCAGCATGCGCTGGGTGGCGACGTCCAGGTCCGAGCCGAACTTGGCGAAGGCGGCCATTTCCCGGTACTGGGCGAGTTCGCCCTTGATGGGGCCGGCCACCTGCTTCATCGCCTTGATCTGGGCCGAGGAGCCCACGCGGCTGACGCTGATGCCGACGTTCACAGCCGGGCGGATGCCCTGGAAGAACAGGTCGGTTTCCAGGAAGATCTGGCCGTCGGTGATCGAGATCACGTTGGTGGGGATGTAGGCCGACACGTCGTTGGCCTGGGTCTCGATGAGCGGCAGGGCGGTCAGCGAACCCGAACCGTTGTCCTCGTTCAGCTTGGCCGCGCGCTCCAGCAGGCGGGAGTGCAGGTAGAAGACGTCGCCCGGATAGGCTTCGCGGCCCGGCGGGCGGCGCAGCAGCAGCGACATCTGGCGATAGGCGACGGCCTGCTTGGAAAGGTCGTCATAGATGATGACGGCGTGCATGCCGTTGTCGCGGAACCACTCGCCCATGGCGCAGCCGGCGAAGGGCGCCAGGAACTGCAGCGGGGCGGGCTCGGACGCCGTGGCGGCGACGACGATGGTGTAGTCCAGCGCGCCGCGCTCCTCGAGCGTCTTGACGATCTGGGCGACGGTCGAGCGCTTCTGGCCGATGGCGACGTAGATGCAGAAGAGCTTCTGGCTCTCTTCGCCGCTGGCGTTGGTGGTCTTCTGGTTGAGGATGGTGTCGATCGCCACGGCGGTCTTGCCGGTCTGGCGGTCGCCGATGATCAGCTCGCGCTGGCCGCGGCCGATCGGGATCAGGGTGTCGATGGCCTTCAGGCCGGTCTGCACGGGCTCGTGCACCGACTTGCGCGGCATGATGCCCGGCGCCTTCACGTCCACGCGGCGGCGCTCGGTGGAGACGATCGGGCCCTTGCCGTCGATCGGCTCGCCCAGCGGATTGACCACGCGGCCCAGCAGGCCCTTGCCCACCGGCACGTCGACGATCTCGCCCAGGCGGCGGCATTCGTCGCCTTCCGAGATGGCGCGGTCGTCGCCGAAGATCACGATGCCGACGTTGTCGCGCTCGAGGTTCAGGGCCATGCCCTTCACCCCGGCCTTGGGGAACTCGACCATTTCGCCGGCCTGGACGTTGTCGAGGCCGAACACGCGGGCGATGCCGTCGCCGACGGACAGCACGCTGCCGACGTCGGAAACGTCGGCTTCTTCGCCGAAGTTGGCGATCTGCGACTTGAGGATGGCCGAAATCTCGGCGGCGCGGATGTCCATGACTTACGCTCTCTTCAGGGCGAATTTGAGGGAGTCGAGCTTCGAACGGAGCGAAGCATCGAACAGACGGGAACCGACCTTCACCTTGATGCCGCCGAGAATCGACGGATCGACGCGGGTCGAAATTTCAGGGTCCTTGCCCAGCGCCTGGCGCAGGGCCGCGGCCACGCCCTTGGACTGGGCGGCGCTCAGCGGCAGGGCGGTGACCACCTCGGCGGCGACCGTGCCGCGGCGCTCGGCCGACAGGGCCTCGAAGCCGGTGATGACCGAGGCCAGCGCCGAGGCGCGGCCGTTCGCCGCCAGCAGGCCCAGGAACTTCTGGGTCAGCGGGCCGAGCCCTGCCTTCCGGGCGACGGCCAGCAGGCCCTTGCCCTTGTCCTCGGAGCCGAAGCCCGGAGAGGACAGCAGCGTCCTTAGATCGCGGCTTTCGGCCAGCATGGCCTTCAGCGATTTCAGGTCGGCCTCGACGGCCGCCAGTTGCTTTTCATCGTTCGCGAGATCGAACAGGGCCTGCGCATATCTGCCGCCCACATTCGACGCCTTGGAATCGTCCGCCACTTAATGTCCGCCCGGTGCGTGTCGAAAGCCGCAGCGAGGGATATTCCCCACAGCAGCTAAAGGCTTGAATGCGCTTGGAAAAGCACGTCGCCAACAGGGGCGATGAAACCCCCTGGCTAGAAGCCGCGCGCCTGATAGCACGCGAATTTCGGCGCCGCAACCGAACGGCCCCGCCTTTCGGGACCTTAATCAGGGCCCGGGCGTTCCGTCCATCCCCCTTCGGAACACCGCCGAGGCCTGCGCCAGCAGGGCGCCGTCGATCCGACGGGCCAGCCTGGCGTGGGCGAAAACCAACGACCGGGTCGCGCGCTCGACCCAGGCTTCCGTCACCACGGCCTCTCCCGGCGCGCCGGCGTCGGCGTAGTCGAGGGTGAGCGAAACCGCCACCGCGCCTTCGCCGGCGACTTCGGCGAGGGCCGGCTCGAGAAGGCGCGCGACGGCCGAGGGGGGATCAGGCAGCAGCGCATCGCACCGCAGGGTGGCCGGGGGTTGTGTCATGGTCGGCCTCCTTAGCGGAGACGGGCTCCATAAGAAAAGGGCGCCGGGGTTGGCCCGGCGCCCGAGCGCAGGCTCGACACTATAGAGAGCGGGGAGTCGCGATCAGCGCCTGGCGAGTTCCGTCGCGGGGGCGGCGGCGGCGTTGCAGGCGCCAAGCTTGTCCGCGGCGAGTTGCTTGCGCTCGCCGCCGAAGGAGGCGATCGCGCCGACGCTCTTCGCCAGGTCCTTGCAGGTGGCGGTCGCGAAGGTGCGCGTCGAGGGCGCCGCGGCCAGGCAGGCGTCGGCTTCGCAGACGAAGACGGCGCCGCCGGCGATGATCTTGGTCTTGGCGGCGACCGGCTGCTGCAGCCTGGCGGTGATGGAGTCGCCGGCCATCGCGGCGGTGGCGACGGACAGGGAGGCGAAGGCCGCCACGGTGGCGACAAGAGTTTGGAGCTTCATAGAGCCCTCCAGCGTTCGGGGAGAAACGGGGCTGAGCCCCGACCACGTCGCCTCGCGAGATCGCCTTCGGTATCCCCGCCGTCGGCGCGAAACGAACTAAGCATTGCTAAGATAACGGCGTTACGATCAGGGGCAACGTCTTTTTTCGCACGGCCGTTATGCGAGAATGCAGAGCTTGCCGTGGAAGACGCCGGCAAACCCCGGGGGCGCCGTTCACGTCTCGTCAATGTTGTCGCGCATTTCGTGGGCTTGGGCTAAACGGACGCCCGGGCAGGGCGGCTTTTCGCTGACTAGGACTTGAGAATGGCGAACGTGCAGTCGCCGGGACCCGGCGGACGGCGGGGCGCGCCCCGCGCGGGACGCACGCCGTTGCAGGCCCTGCTCTACTGGATCATGGTCCTGGGGGTCTGGGGCGCGATCTTCGCGGCGGCCTTCTTCGCCGTCTTCGCGGTCGACCTGCCCGACACCTCCAAGCTCTACGACGTCACCCGCCAGCCCTCGATCTCATATCTGGACCGCTCGGGCGCGGTGGTGGCCGTGCGCGGCAGCCAGTACGCGCCGCCGGTCGACCTGGACAAGCTGCCGCCCTATGTCCCCAAGGCCTTCGTCGCCATCGAGGACCGCTGGTTCTACTACCACTTCGGCTTCAACCCCTGGGGCATCCTCCGCAGCCAGGTCTACAACTGGACCCATCACGGCGGCCCGCTGCGCGGCGGCTCGACCATTACCCAGCAGCTCGCCCGCAATCTCTTCCTGACCCCGAACCAGACCTATCGGCGCAAGGCCCAGGAGCTGATCCTGGCCATGTGGCTGGAGGCGAAGTTCTCCAAGAAGGAGATCCTCGAGCTCTATCTGAACCGCGTTTATTTCGGCGCGGGGGCCTATGGCATCGAGGCCGCCGCCCAGCGTTATTTCGGCAAGCCGGCGTCTGAGCTGACGGTCGGGGAGTCCGCGCTCCTGGCCGGAATGATGAAGGGCCCGTCCCGCTACAGCCCCGTCTCGGCCACCGACCGCGCCGCGCGCCGCGCCACCATCGTCCTGGACGAGATGGTGAGGATCAAGGCGATCACCCCAGAGCAGCGGGCCGACGCCTTCAAGAATCCGGTGCGGGTCAATCCGACCCTGGCCAACCAGCGGGCGCAGTACTTCATAGACTGGGTCGACGACCAGGTGCGCAGCCTGGTGGGCGAGCCCACCGAGGACCTGGTGGTGGAGACCACCATCGACCTGCCGATCCAGACCGCGGCCGAGCAGGCGCTGCGCGACGGCGTCGCCGCCGGCAAGAGCCAGGGCGTGCAGCAGGGCGCCCTGGTCTCCCTCGACGGCGAAGGCCGCATCCGCGCCTATGTGGGCGGGGCCAACTACGCCGAAAGCCAGTTCGACCGCGCCACCATGGCCCGGCGCCAGGCGGGTTCGTCGTTCAAGCCGTTCGTCTACCTGACCGCTATGGAGCAGGGCCGCACCCCCGACCAGGTGGTGGTCGACGAGCCGCTGACCATCGGCAAGTGGTCGCCCCGCAACTATACTGGCGATTTCCGCGGGCCCATGACCCTGCAGACGGCGCTGGCCCAGTCGATCAACACCGTGGCCGCCCGGCTCGCCAACGAGGTCGGCACCGGCAACGTCGCGGCCACCGCGCGCCGGCTGGGCATCACCTCGAAAATCCAGCTCGATCCCTCCATGGCGCTGGGCGCCGTCGAGGTGAGCCCGCTGGAGATGGCCCAGGCCTTCGCGCCCTTCTCCAACGGCGGCTTCTACGCCAAGGGCTACGGCATCGAGCGGATCCGCACCGCCACCGGCCGGGTGCTCTACGACAACAGCGTCGAAAAGGCCGCCCGCCGCTCGGTGATCGGCTCGCCGGCGCTGCAGTACATGAACCAGATGATGCGCACGGTGGTGACCTCGGGCACCGGCACGCGGGCGCAGGTCGCGGGCTTCGACCTGGCGGGCAAGACCGGCACCACCAGCGACTACCGCGACGCCTGGTTCGACGGCTACACCGGCGGCTTCGTGACGGTGGTCTGGCTCGGACGCGACGACAACACCCCGATGAAGCGGGTCACCGGCGGCGGGGCCCCGGCCAGCGTCTGGCACAATTTCATGAGCGCGGCCCTGCCCCGGCTGAAGGCCCAGCCGATCCCCGGCGGCGCGCCGCCCGCCGCCGCCGCGGAGCCCGACCCGATCGGCGACATTCTCGACCCCGACAGCGCGGGCGGCCCGCCCGTCGAGGAGGCGCCCCCCGCGCCGGCGCCGCAACCCGAGACGGTGCCCTACTAACCCCCGAAGGCGTGCAGCCGCGCGCCCTCGGCGCGGAGCCAGGCGCGGTGGACGCGTTCGTCGCCCACCAGCGCCCGCACGTGCTCCCAGAAGCGCGGGCCGTGGTTCAGCTCCAGCAGGTGGGCGCATTCGTGGGCGGCGACATAGTCGGCCACCGCGAAGGGCGCCAGCGCCAGGCGCCAGGAATAGCGGATCACCCCTGGCGTCCCGCGCGGCCCCGGGCGGCAGGAGCCCCAGCGGGCCTTGGCGTCCATCACCGCGACGCTGGGCATGGGCGCCCCCAGGGCCTGGGCGTGGACGGCGGTGCGATCGGTCAGGACCTCCAGAGCCCGCTTGCGGATCAGCCGGGTGACGGCGCGCGCATACCCTTCGCCCTCGCCCATAGCCTCGATCCCGGAGGGCTCCTCAGGCGTCGCGGAACGCCAGCGGGCGCGGCCCGAGCCCTGGACCAGGCGGACGGCCTGGCCGAACACCTCCAGCGTCTGGCCAGGGGCGATGGGCGCCGATTGCG
>Ga0307513_10007021_pt1 | contig 14650 bp, 18 predicted proteins | sample 15_EM_MG_FD_202174 | JGI IMG/M metagenome (GOLD analysis project Ga0307513, IMG submission 202174) | Populus trichocarpa ectomycorrhiza microbial communities from riparian zone in the Pacific Northwest, United States - 15_EM | ecosystem: Host-associated > Plants > Roots > Unclassified | place... | reverse complement strand
CCGTAGAGGCCGCCGTGGCGGGCGGGCGGCCTCGCGCACGTTGAAGCTGTACGCCCTCCGCCCGCTCCGCCTTTCTCAAGCCATCTTCCAACTCCGACTTTCTATTGACAGATCACTACTCCGGGCATATCTTTCCCGCGCTTCATTCTTCCGCTAACGAACGCCTCGCTTCGTTGTTAGTCTCACATTCACTCGCTAAAGGTCGTGCATGGTTGGGAACGCGGTGGCCGCCGCATCCTTTGTCGCATCGTCCTCTCGTTATTGCCCGTTCAACGTCTCTCGCCCACTGGAGGATCAAACCAATGTCTAACTCACGCGACGACTGTGTTCTTAATACCACCTTCGACATCAACTATTACGTCGAAGGGTCGAATGACGCCGCCACGAGGACGAGGTTCGTCACGCTGGTTCTGGTCGTGGCCTGCGTCCTGATTTCCATCGGCTGGTACAACTCGATGAGATGGTCGTGGGCGCGCGACCGCATCAGAAATGCTTACAACATCACCGACGAGTCAATCTTAAAAGTGTTGTATCCCAACAATCCTTCCGCGACCCTCGATCCAAACGTGGCGGAAAGTTACCGCAGCCACCTTCAAGCCGCGACGATGACTGCTTACATCGACAATATCCGCTTCGTTAAAATCCCCTTCTTCGGCATCGCCTTCGACGTAAATGATTTGGGGTTTATCGGCGGCTTCGGGATCATGACCGTGCTGGTGCTGATGAGATACAGCCTCTCCAGAGAGATAAAAAATTTGAACGTCTCATTCAGGGAGGCCGAACACCATAAACAGTTGTGCGCCTTTTACCACGCGTTAGCCATGAGACAACTCTTCACCGTGCCGCACATGAAAGGTGAAAAGCGGAATCGGAAGTTGGCTAAGCTGCCGGAACTGGTCAGCATCATGCCCGCGTTTCTCTTCACGCTCGGCGTGTTATATGACTGCTATTCCATCTTCGGCCTGAGAATATACGAACTTGAGCGCGTCACTTTCACGCTGTGCGCCGAAGGCGTCTGGTGGATTCTGATTTGCTTCTTATCCTTCAAATGCTGGGAGAGGAAAAGACACATCAACGGCATCTGGGATAAATACTGGCGGAGAATAGAGGGCATGAAATCTTCGGTCGTCTTGCTCGACGAAGAAATGATCGACGAATTCGGGACGGATGAGGCTGTCAATAAGGCATTGAGAAGTTTGCGTGCGAAATCCGCCGAGAGTCAGGTTACGGTTTAACCCGCGATCGGCAACTCACTCGTCGGCAGGTTAACGTTGCCGGAAGCGCGGGCTAGCTTTTAACGCGCGGCTCTTTGTAGATGGGATGAAAGGTACGCGTCGTGTGGTCGGTGACGCTGGCGACGGGCAGCGGGTCGGTCGAAGCGGGCATGTAGGTTTGCGCTTGCGGTGTATGAAGTTCTCTCGGTTCGGCTCGCTTGGATGGCGACGGGAGAGCCGGGGCAGCGACGGGGAGTTGAACGAGGCGCGCGAGGATGCGAATCAGCATCACGTCGACGATGAGAATCATCAACAGACCGACGACGCTCAAGATGCCTAATAGTGGCTCCGGCAGCGGCCTCTCAGCCGAAGCCAGACCGGCCAGAGAGAAGAAGAGGATGATGAAGCCGAGCAGGGTGGTCAGCGTGATGGTCGCGCCGAGCGTGCGCACCGGGCTTTTGATGTCAACCAGAGCAATCTCCTGTCCGGTCGCCGGAGACGAAAGAGACGAGTTGACCGCCGCGCCGCAACGGTTGCAGTAGTTGAGTCCCGGTTGAATTTCCGCGCCGCACGTCTGGCAGTACATAGGCTCTCCGAAATAGATATTTTAGGTTGATAGTACGGCAACGCGCCCGCTCGAAGGTGGAGGAAAGAGCGGGCGCGTTGATGTGTCTACGGTCGCGATCTATTAGCGCATCAGGGCGCGGATGGCGACGAGCGCCAGATAGCCGATGGCGACGACGACGGCGAGTTTGATCACGGCGACCGCCAGACCGATGATCATACCGATGCCCCCCAACACGATCCCCGCTGCCGCCAGCAGCAAAGGTACGCCGATTACCAACACGACCAAACCGAGTGCGATTATTCCGATAACTCTCCACATATCATTCATCTCTTCCACCTCAACTTCCGTATCTTAAACTTCCTGTGCGCGCGTCGGAAATATTATGCCCCGTCCGTGCGCCCGACCTCCTATACGAACAACGCGCGGCGAACGTTCCATCCAAGACTTCGGACAAATCGGGCGATGACGCGCCCCCGCAACATGCCCCGAAATTGTGTTAAGCTATGATAGCAAATCTCCCGTTAAGCGAAAGAATTTTACGCCGGAATACGCCCACAAGGGGGCGTTAATTTCTCCGGTCGTAACTCGACAATGGAATGGTACACGGATGCCGAGACGCAAAACCGACACCCTGTTTGACGACCCCGAACCGGACGCCCCGGCGCAGACCGCCGCGCCCGCCGACGCTCCGCTCGCCGAGCGTATGCGGCCACGCACGCTCGAAGAGTTTGTCGGGCAACGCCATCTGATCGGCGAGGGTCGCATCCTGCGCCGCCTGATCGAAGGCGAGGCCGCGCTGCCGTCCCTGATTCTCTGGGGTGCGCCCGGCACGGGCAAGACGACGCTCGCGCACCTGCTCGCACGCCACAGCGAAGCGGAGTTCACTGCGCTCTCCGCCGTCTTCTCCGGCGTCAAAGATTTGCGCGCGGCCATCGCAGACGCGCGCGAAACCAAACGCACCGGACGCCGCACCGTGCTCTTCGTTGACGAAATTCACCGCTTCAACAAGGCGCAGCAGGATGCGCTTCTACCCGCCGTCGAAGAGGGCACGGTGACGCTTATCGGTGCGACGACCGAGAACCCTTCGTTTGAAGTTATCAGCGCGCTGCTCTCGCGCTCGCGCGTGCTCACGCTCGAACCTCTGACCGAGGCCGACATCGCCGCGCTCATCCGCCGCGCCCTGACGGACGAAGCGCGCGGGCTGGCAAACTTACACCCGCAAGTCTCGGACGAAGTGCTCGCACGGTTTGCGCGTGCGGCGGGCGGCGACGCACGCGTCGCGCTCACCGGACTCGAAGCGGCGGTTGAGTCAACCACGCCCGACGAGAATGGCGTGCGTCATATCACGGACGAGATTGCGGTCGAGGCGTTGGGGCGCGCCCGCTACGCCTACGACAAGGGCGGCGAGGAGCATTACAACCTCGCCTCCGCGCTCATCAAAAGTTTGCGCAACTCGGACACGAACGCCGCGCTCTACTGGCTCGCACGGCTCATTGAGGGCGGGGCTGACCCGCTCTTCATCGCCCGCCGCCTCTGCATTCTCGCCTCCGAAGATGTGGGACTGGCCGACCCGCAGGCGATATTGCAGGCCGCCGCCGCCGCGCAGATCACCGCGCTCATCGGTCTGCCCGAAGCGCTCTACCCGCTTTCGCAGGCGACGATCTATCTGGCGCGCGCGCCCAAATCAAACTCCGTCAAACGCGCCTACTTCGCCGCCGCAGAGGACGCGCAGGAGACGGCGCGCGAACCCGTGCCCCTGCACCTGCGCAACGCCGTCACGCCTTTGATGAAACGCTCCGGCTACGGCAGCGGCTACCGTTACGTCCACGACGACCCGCGCGCCAAAGCCGAGATGGCCTGTCTGCCCGAACAACTGCGCGGCCACGAATACTATAAAGACAACGATGAACGCGGAACGATGGACGATGAGTAAGAGCTAAACGATTTCACGTTCATCGTTCCGCGTTCCGCGTTCATACTTACGAACATGAGTGAGAACAAGACGGACAAAGAGTTGGCTTTCCTGCACGACCTCTACATCGCTACCGACTGGGGCGAGCGTTTCGCCGCGTTGATGGATGAGCATGTGCAATTACCGAAAGCAGGCCACGCGCTGTACGTCGCGGCGGGCACGGGCGGGCACGCGCTGGCGATCAAAGAGCGCGCGGGTCAGGACGTGACGTTGATCGGCGTGGACGAGAGCGAAGCCCGACTCGCACTGGCGCGGGCGAAAGCTGCGGCCACAAAGTTAGAAGAGGTGACGGAGTTTCGCGCCGCGCAACTCGAAGCGTTGTCGTTTGAGGACGAGCAGTTTGATCTCGTGCTCGGGGATGCTTCGCTCGTCGCGTTGGAGCGTCTGCCGGAGGTGTTGGCCGAGATGGTGCGCGTCGCCGTGCCGGGCGCGACCGTAGCCTTGATGCTGCCGACCGCTTCGAGTTTCGGCGAGTTTTATTCGATCTACTGGGAAGCGTTGATGAACGCGGAGATGCTTGAACAGTCGCCCGTCGTGGAACAACTGATCAGCGAACGCCCGACCGTCGCCGAGGTGGAAACACTGGCCGCCCGCGAAGGTCTTGATCTGGTTCAAACATGGACGAACATCGAGCAATTCGATTACGAGTCGGGCGAAGAATTTCTCAACGCGCCGCTCGTCAGGGATTTCCTCTTGCAGTACTGGCTCGAACCGCTCGGCGAAGACGACGAGGGGCGCACACGCGTCGTCTCGGAGGTCGAACGAATCATCGACGAGGAGCGCAACGAGGCCGCGTTCTCGCTCACGATCAAGGCCACGCTCGTCGTCGGGCAAAAGACCGCATAGCAAACATCTCGACGCAAACTTGAAGAGTCGCCGCCACCGTTCCGAGACGATGGCGACGACTCTTTCTTGTGTCAGGCGTAAGGTCGGGTGCGGTTTAGCGCGGCTTGTTGGCGGTGTACTTGTCTGAGGAGAGTTCCTCTTCTCTCAGCGTTGAGGTTGACTCGGCGGCGCTGAGGCGTTCGCGGCGGCGCGCCGATTCGATCCGGGCTTCCTCGTCGGCTTCGTCCAATCCATCTTTGAAGGCGCGCTTGCTCTGCCCGAGAGCTTTGGCGAGTTGCGGCAAGCGGCTCGCGCCGAAGAGGACGAAGACGATCAGGAGAATGATGATGAGTTCCTGCGTTCCGAATCCGATGGCTAGTGTCGTTTCATTCATTTGATAATTCCTTTACAGGTGAACTGGCAATATAGGCAAAACTTTTTCTGGCGTGCTCGTGCTATTCGTCCGACTCTCCGGTATCGGACTCGTAGAAAAGATACTTGCGCCAGGTCTGATCCGCGCGCCCCAAATAGCGCATGATCTGGCGGCTGACGTGCAGCGAGAAGCCGCGCGGGTGTCGTACCAGGTGCATCCCCGCTTCCTCCGGCGTGCGGCTGCCCTTGCGGTGATTGCAGCGTTTGCAGCAGGCCACGAGATTATCCCACGTTGACTCGCCGCCGCGCGAACGCGGGTAGACGTGGTCGAGCGTGAGATCGGACGGCGGCAGTTGCTTGGCGCAATACTGGCATGTCGAATGGTCGCGCAACAGAATGTTCTTGCGCGAGAGCGAGCGATTTTTGAAAGGAATGTGTATGTACTCGGTCAGGCGAATGACCGACGGTGCATGCATCGTGACCCGCGCCGAGTGCAGCATGTGCCCGTTGTGCTCTTCGATGCGCGCCACACCTTTAAAGATCATCACCACCGCGCGCCGTTCCGTACACACGTTGATCGGCTCGAATGATGCGTTCAGGACTAAAACCCGTCCATTCATATTGCTCTTAGATAGTACAGAAGCGTGTGACCACTGACAAGAGAAGAAAGTGAATCGTGAATCGTGAACAGAAAGAACCGTCCGCTTCGATTCACGATTGACGATTCACGATTCACGTCTTTGCGAAGCGGTCGGTGGCCTCGACGAGAGCGCTGCGCGTGCCGGGTTCGAGTGCGGAGTGCCCTGCGTCGGGGATGATTTTCAAGTCGGCCTCCGGCCACGCGCGATGGAGTTCCCACGCGCTCATCAGCGGGCACACCACGTCGTAACGTCCCTGCACGATGACCGCCGGAATGTGCCGAATCTTCCCGACGTTTTCGATCAGGTAGTTGTCTGTCTCGAAGAAGGCGTTATTCATGAAGTAGTGACATTCGATACGGGCGAAGGCGAGCGCGAATTGCGGGTCGCCGAAGTGCGCGATGAAATCTTCGTCCGGGTGGAGTTTCGACGTGCTGCCTTCCCAGACGCTCCACGCGCGCGCGGCTTCGAGTCGCACGGCCTCGTCGTCGCTCGTCAGGCGGCGATGAAACGCGCCGAGCAGGTCGTCGCGCTCCGCGTCGGGGATCACTTTGACGTAGTGCTCCCACGCGTCCGGGTAGAGCGCGCTCGCGCCTTCCTGATAGAACCAGCGTATCTCTTTCGGGCGACAGAGGAAGATGCCGCGCAGCACCAGAGCGCGCGTCCGGTCGGGGTGCGTCTGCGCGTAGGCGAGGGCCAGCGTGCTCCCCCACGAACCGCCGAATACGACCCAACTCTCGATCCCTAAATGCTGACGAATTTGTTCGGTGTCGGCGACGAGATGCCACGTCGTGTTCTCTTCCAGATTCGCGTGGGGCGTGCTCTTGCCCGAACCGCGCTGGTCGAAGAGCACGATGCGGTAGGCCGCCGGGTCGAAGAAACGACGATAGTCGGGGACAGTGCCGCCGCCGGGGCCGCCGTGCAGGAAGACGACGGGCAAGCCTTCGGGGTTGCCGCTCTGCTCGTAGTAAAGCGTGTGTACCGGCGACACCGGCAGCATGCCTTGATCGTAAGGTTCAATCTCTGGATAGAGGTCTTTCATGGGGACATCATACAGAGGTCAGAGGTCAGAGGCTAGAGGGCAGTGAAAACTGTTTCGACTAACTTTCGACCTCCGGCCCGCGACCTCCGGTTTCAGGCTTGCGCGACCGTTAACACGAACACGTCCGGCGCGCCCGCCTCTTTTAAGACTTGAGCGCACGCCGAGACGGTCGCGCCCGTCGTGAACACGTCGTCAACGAGCAGGATACGTTCGCCTTCGACGAGACGCGGGCGTTCGACACGAAACGCGCTCTCCACCGTTTCGCGCCGCGCCCGCGCGTCCATCCCGGCACGGTGGCGCGCCGTGTGCTGCGTGCGCACGACGCTCCATTCGTCGAGCGGCAGTTTGGCGTGAGTTGCCAGTGCGCGCGCGAGTAGCGTCGCCTGATTGAAGCCGCGCTCGCGTTCGCGCTCGGCGTGGAGCGGGACGGGCACGATCCGCGTGGCCGCGTCGAGCGGCGGTCGCCGTAGCGACTCGAACAGCAATCGCCCCAGACGCGCAGACACATATGGCTCGTGCTTCAGAGTCAGAATCGACGCCCGCAACGCTCCCTCATATTTGCCGATTGAACGCCCCGCCGTGAACCCGAACGTGTCGCAACGTCGGCAGCGCACGTCCGTTCTCTTCTCCGGCGGCACGTCGCCCAAAGCCTGCGCGCCGCACTTCCAGCAGCAAGTCTCCTCGCCCGTGAAGACCGTCGTCGCACGCCAGCACGCCGCGCACGCAGGGGCGTCCACGCGTGCCTCCACGCCCGCCGCGCCGCACGCCGCGCAAAGCATCGGGTAGACGAGCGCGAGCGTCGCGTCGTAGAGCGCGTCGAGTTGTCGTGTCAGTCGCATCGCCGGGATTTTACTATAGCTGCACGATTTTGCGTTCACCCGTGAAGACCGACCGCGCACGCGTGCATAAATGACGACAGCCCTCCGACTCGAAACTTTCCGAATCGGAGGGCTGTGCCGCCGGTTTACTTGTGGCGCGCGGTTATTCTTCTTCCGGGTTCAACAACCCGCGCTCCTGCAAATCCTGACACTTGAGACAGAAGCGCGCCCACGGTACGGCTTCCAGACGTTTCTCCTGCACCGGCTCGCCGCAGTTGACGCACTCGCCGAAACCGCCCGTCTCGATGCGGTGCAACGCCTCGTCAATCAACGCGAGCAGTCGGCGGTCGTTGGCCGACATCGAGATCAACAGTTCCTTCGTGTAGGCGTTGGCGGCCATGTCGGCGGGGTCTTGCGTGGCTTCGAGGTCGCGCTCGCGGCTCGACATCTCCGCCTCCGTCACCTGCCGGAACAAACCCTCGCGCCGTTCCAGTAAACGATCACGGTATGATTTCAATTTACGCTTATCCATTTTTATGCCCCTCTCTTAAACCCTACTTGTTCTGCACGATCTTGATTTCAAATAAAACGCGCACGCGCGATAAAGGTTTCAGACGGCGCGCTCATTTTTGGTACGGCAGCCCGTGCATGATCGTGTATGCGCGATAAAGCTGTTCGACCAGCACGACGCGAGCCATCTCATGCGTCAGGGTCAGACGCGACAAAGACCAGCGCACGTCCGCCTTCGCCTTCAACTCCGCCGCGACTCCGAGATGCCCGCCGATGACAAACGCGACCTCCTTCTTCCCTTCCAACTGCCAATGCTCGACCTGCGCGGCCAACTCCGGCGAACTCCACTCGCGCTGCCCCTCGACATCCAGCACCACCGTCACGCTCTCGGCGCGCATCAACGCACCCGCGATCCGCTTGCTCTCTTCCTCGACGACGCCGCGCTCGTCCCCCGCCGCGCTCTCGCGTAGTTCCGTCACCTCACAGCGAACGAACCGCCCCAGCCGTTGCAAATAATCGCCCACGAGCGCACGCACATGCTCGTTCTTCGTCTTGCCCACCCAGATGAGACGAATGCGCATGATCCGAGCGATGAACGCGAAACGATGAACGATGAATTAAGAGCTTTTGTCTTTCGTTCATCATGCCGCGTTCATCCTTCATCGTTTCCCTTCCGCCGCGCCAGTTTCTCGTAGAGATTCTTGCGGCTGATGCCGAGCAGGCGCGCGGCCTCGGATTTGTTGCCGCGTACGGCGGCCAGTGTTTCGGCGATGTAGGCGGCTTCGAGTTCGGCGAGCGTCATGCGCGTCTCCCGCCTTCTTTGCAAAGAGGCCGCGGCGCGGACGCTCTCCGGCAAATGCTCGACTTCGACGCGCTCGCCGTCCGCCACGATCACGGCACGCTCTAAGACGTGTGCCAGTTCCCTGACGTTGCCGGGGAAGTCGTAAGTTTCCAGCAAGCGGAGCGCGTCCGGTTCTATTTTGCGTGCGCGCCGCCCGTGCTTCGCCGCGTAAGTCCGCAAAAAACCCTGCGCCAATTTCCGCACGTCCTCGCGGCGTTCGCGCAAGGGCGGCACTTGAATGCGGACGACGTTCAGCCTGTAGAACAAGTCCGGGCGAAACGCACGGCGACTGACGGCCTCGTCCAGATCAACATTCGTCAGCGCGATCAGCCGCGCGTCAACGCGCACCGTACGCCTTCCCCCCAAACGCTCGAACTCGCGTTGTTCGATGACGCGCAGCAGTTTCGCCTGCGCGTCCGTGGACAGGTGCGCGATTTCGTCCAGAACGAGCGTTCCCTTGTGCGCCGCTTCGAGCCGCCCCGGCTTCGACTCGGTCGCGCCGGTGAACGCCCCGCGCTCGTAGCCGAACAACTCGGCCTCTAACAACTCGGCGGGCAGAGCGGCGCAATCAATCTTCACGAACGACCCGGCGGCGCGCTTCGACTGCCGGTGGACGTAGAGCGCGAGCGCGTCTTTGCCCGCGCCCGATTCACCCGTGACGAGGACATTGGCGTCCGTCGTCGCTACGCGACCCGCGAGACGCACGGCCTCGCGCATCGCCTCCGAGTGCGCTACGAGTTCGATCACGACTCGCTTCTCAAAGAACCGCCCGCGCCCCCACTTCCGCCGCCTGCGCCCGCGTCCGCCTGCAAACCGGCGGGCAGCGGCACGCGCATGCCTTCACGCCACAATCTTTCGAGGTCGTAAAAGCGTCGCGCCTTGTCTTCAAAGATGTGGACGATGAAATCGCCGTAATCCACCAGCACCCACTCGGCGGTCTTGTAGCCTTCGATGCGTTCGGCGCGCGTGCCCTCGCGTTTCAGACGCTCCGTGATCTCGTCGGCGATAGCCTGCACCTGACGCGCGTTCGTGCCGCTCGCGATCAGGAAATAATCCGTGAAGGTGGCGACGGGGCGCAGGTCGAGCACGACGAGATCGTGCGCCTTCTTGTCGCCCGCCGCGTGGAGCGCGCTCTCGATGCGCGCGTCCAGAGGTTCGTCGCGCTTCGTCGCCGCTACCGCCGCGTCCGCCGCGCCTGCTTGCGTGGTCGGTGCTGCTGCGTCGGTCTGTTTCTTCAATGTCGCGCGCTTCTTAGTCGTGAGCGCGCCCTCTTCCGGCGTCGTGTCGTTCTGTTTCATGCGCCTCTCTGTAGAGCCTGTATTTTTTGATGTACTCCGCCACAGGCTGCGGCACTCTAATGCTTCCCTTTTGTTCCTCGCCCGCCTCTCGCACGGCGCGACGAATATCGCTCGACGCGATCTCCATTTTCACCGCGTCGGTGAGATAAATTTTCGACTCTCCCGTCACTTCAATCGCCCGGCTGTCTCGCGCGCCCGGTGCGACTCCCTGCCTCAAGTCAACTATTCGCCCGCGTGCTTCCGCCGTTACGTGCTCCGTCCGGATTTCATAACTCGGTCGTGTAACGACGACGTGCGCGGTCATCGAAAGCAAACCTTCCCACTCGCGCCACGTCGTGATCTCTTCCCACGAATCCGCGCCCATCACGAACAGGAAGTGCGCATCCGGCGTCGCGGCTTTCAGGCGCGCAAGCGTCTCCACCGTGTAAGGCTTTTCCGGTTCGTCGAGTTCGACGGTGGAGACACGGAAGCGCGCCTCGTGCTGCGTCGCCAGCGCGAGCATCGCGTAACGATGCCACGGCGATGCGGGCGGGACGTTCCGGCGTTTGTGCGGCGCGACGTGCGCCGGGATGAAAAGAACTTCGTCGAGCGCGAACAACTTCAACAACTCGCTCGCCACCGCGACGTGCCCGTCATGGACGGGATCGAACGTGCCGCCATAGAGCGCGATGCGTGCGTTGCTGCTGCGCTTCGCGTCCATAGCTCAATCCAAAGGCGTCGCCGCGCTGTTCGCGCTCGTCTCCGGCGCGGCCACCGTGTCAGCCTGCTCCCGCGCCTCAGCCCTCGCCGATCCCTCGCCGTCGCTCAAGACGTCCAACGCCTGAGCGACGGCGTACACGAGTTCGCGCACGCCCGTATTCGTCACCGAAGAAATGTCATAAAACTCTCGCCCGTCCTCAGCCGCGCGCCGTCGCAGACTCTCCAGCCGCTCCGGTTCGTCAAGCGCGTCGAGTTTCGTCGCCACGACAATCTGCGGGCGTTCGGCGAGTTGCGGATCGTAGGCGCGCAACTCGCGGTTGATCGCCTCGTAATCGCCCACGGCGTCGCGCCCGGACGCGGAAGAGACGTCAACGAGATGCAACAGCAGTTTCGTCCGCTCGATGTGGCGCAGGAAGCGGTCGCCAAGCCCCGCGCCTTCGTGCGCGCCCTCGATCAAACCGGGGATGTCGGCGATGACGAGCGTGCGATAGTCGCCGAGGTCAACGACGCCGAGGTGCGGTTCGAGCGTCGTGAAAGGGTAATCGGCGATCTTTGGCCGCGCGGCGGAAACGGTCGAGATCAAAGTTGACTTGCCCGCATTCGGGAAGCCGACGAGGCCGACATCGGCCAGAAGTTTGAGTTCGAGTTGCAACTCGCGCTCTTCGCCGGGACTGCCCTCTTGATGGTAGCGCGGCGCGCGGTTGGTCGAAGTGGCGAAGTGCGAGTTGCCGAAGCCGCCGCGACCGCCTTTGGCCGCCAGCCAACGCTGCCCCTCTGCCGCGAGGTCGCACATGAGATCGCCCGTCTCCGCGTCGTAGACCTGCGTGCCGGGAGGGACGCGCACCACGACATCCTCGCCCTCGCGCCCCGAACGATTCGAGCCTTCGCCGTGTCGCCCGCGATCCGCGCTGTGCTCGGGGTTGTAGCGCAGGTGCAGGAGCGTGTTGACGCCCGTGTCGGCCACGAGCCACACGTCGCCGCCCTTGCCGCCCTCGCCGCCCGAAGGCCCGCCGCGCGGCACGAACTTCTCACGCCGGAAGGCTGTCACGCCGTTGCCGCCGTGCCCGCCCTTCACCCGAATTTTGACTCGATCAATGAACATTTAAACGATTTCGGATTGCGGATTAAAGACGAAAGCAGTGGCTTTCTAATCCGCAATCCGACTAATCCGCAATCCGCATTCCGCAATGGAAAGGACGCCCTACGCTTGTTCATTCGAGCAGGCGCGGGCGTCGCGAAGTGACTGTTGAATGACTCCCCGGTTAAGCGGCAACCGCCTCCGGCGCGGGGGCGACCGCCGCCGCCTCTGCGGCGTAGACGCTGATGAACTTGCCCTGCCGCCCCTTGTCTTCAAACTTGACGATGCCGTCAATCAAGGCAAACAACGTGTCGTCTTTGCCGCGCCCGACGTTCTTGCCCGGCTTCCATTTCGTGCCGCGCTGGCGCGCCAGAATGTTGCCGCCGAGCACACGCTCGCCGCCAAACTTTTTCAGCCCCAACCGCTGCGACTGTGAATCGCGACCGTTGCGCGAACTGCCGACTCCCTTTTTATGTGCCATAACTCAAACCTCGTAGGAAAGTATGAAGCCATGAACGATGGATGATGAATGAAAGCAAACTGCTTTTACTTCATCGTTCCGCGTTCATCATTCATAATTTCTAACCAATCGTCTCAATCTTCACCGCCGTATAATTTTGCCGGTGGCCTTGCGTGCGTTTGTACTGTTTGCGGCGTTTCTTCTTGAAGACGATGATCTTGTCGCCGCGCCCGTGCTCGACGATTGTGCCCGCCACGCGCGCGCCGTCAACCACGGGCGAACCGACACGCGTCTCGTTGTCGCCGCCGACGACGAGCACGTCGAACTCCACCGTCTTTCCCGCCTCTTCGTTCAACGAAGGCAGGCGCACAGTCTCGCCTTCCGCGACGCGGAATTGCTTGCCGCCCGATCTGATAATTGCGTAAGACATCTCTCTACTCTCCTCAGACGCGAAAATCCCCTGTGGGAAAGTCGTTCATTATAAAGGCTGCATTCCGGCTGGTCAACGCGCCAAAAGCCCTCCGCGCGCGTCCTTAAGCGTTGGCGATCTTCACGCCACCCGCGCCATTCTGTCGCTCAAAAAACTCTTCCAAAAACTTGGTCGAAAAGTCGCCCGACTGAAACTGTGGATCGTCCATGATCTTCAGGTGCAGCGGGATGGTCGTCTTGATCCCCTCGATCACCATCGATTCGAGCGCGCGGCGCATGCGCGCAATCGCCAACTCGCGCGTGCGCGCGTGAACGATCAGTTTCGCGATCAGCGAATCGTAATAGGGCGGCACGAAATAGCCGGGATAGATGGCCGTGTCCACGCGCACGCCGGGGCCGCCCGGTATGTTGCAGGCGGTGATCAACCCCGGCGAGGGCGTGAATTTCTCCGGGTCTTCCGCGTTGATGCGGCACTCGATGGCGTGTCCGGCGAAGATCACGTCCTCTTGTCTGAAGGCCAACTCTTCGCCCTCCGCAACGCGTATCTGGTTACGCACGATGTCGGCCAGCGTGATCATCTCCGTCACGGGATGCTCGACCTGCACGCGCGTGTTCATCTCCATGAAGTAGAAACGCCCGTCCTCGTCGAGCAGAAACTCGACCGTGCCCGCGTTCGAGTAACCGACGCGCTTGCAGGCATCGACCGCGACCCGCCCCATCTGCTCGCGCAACTCGCGCGAGAGCGCGGGCGAAGGGGCTTCCTCTATAAGTTTCTGGTGGCGACGCTGCACCGAACAGTCGCGCTCGCCGAGGTGGACGCAATTACCGAACTCGTCGGCCATCACCTGAATCTCGACATGACGTGGCCGCTCGACGTAGCGTTCGATGTACACGTCGCCGTTCTTGAACGCGGAGAGAGCTTCGTTCGAGGCCGTCTCCAACGCCTGACCGAGTTCGCCTTCGGTGCGCACGATACGCATGCCGCGACCGCCGCCGCCCGCCGCCGCTTTGATGATGACCGGGAAGCCGATCTCGCGCGCGAGCCTGATGGCCTCTTCTTCCGTCTCCAACGGGTCGGGGCTGCCCGGCAGAATCGGCACGCCCGCCTCTTTCATCGCGCGCCGCGCCTCCACCTTGTCGCCCATCAACTTGATGATTGACGAGCGCGGCCCGATGAACTTGATGTTGCACGCCTCGCAAATCTCCGCGAAGTAAGACGACTCTGCGAGGAAGCCGTAACCGGGATGGATCGCATCAACGTTCATGATCTCCGCCGCGCTGATGACGGCGGGAATGTTCAAATAACTCTGCGCCGAAGGAGCCGCGCCGATGCAGATGGACTGATCCGCGAAACGCACATGCAGCGAATCGCGATCCGCCTCCGAGTGTACGGTGACGGTCTGGATGCCCATCTCCTTGCACGCCCAGATAATCCGGCACGCGATCTCGCCGCGATTCGCGATCAGAATCTTCCGAAATTTGCGCGGGGCGATTGCCATAACGAATTATCAGTGTTCAGTTGTCCGTGGTCAGTTGGTCAACCACGTCTTTAGTCACTCGCTCGTCCGACGCTGACAACGGACAACTGACTGGTGACGGCTTCTACTTCTTGATCCCGAACAACGCCTGCCCGTATTCGACGGGTTGGCCGTTCTCGACGTAAATCTTTTCAATCGTGCCGCTGACTTCGGCCTGTATCTCGTTCATCAATTTCATCGCTTCGATGATGCACACCACCGTCTCCGGTTCGACGCGGCTGCCTTGTTTGACGAACACGTCGGAGGCAGGCGAGGGCGCGCGATAGAACGTGCCGACAATGGGCGAAGTGATCTTGAACAGGTCTTCAACCGCGCTCGACACCTCGGTCGCCGCCAGCGTGGAGGCGG
>Ga0307513_10007020_pt1 | contig 14651 bp, 16 predicted proteins | sample 15_EM_MG_FD_202174 | JGI IMG/M metagenome (GOLD analysis project Ga0307513, IMG submission 202174) | Populus trichocarpa ectomycorrhiza microbial communities from riparian zone in the Pacific Northwest, United States - 15_EM | ecosystem: Host-associated > Plants > Roots > Unclassified | place... | reverse complement strand
TGCCATTCCCAAGTCTGACGACTATTTCAGGCAGAATGTACACAAGGCGCCTGGGTTCTCAATCATTGGCAGTTGGACGAATGTGAAAGAAGTCCTGAAACAAAGGACTTAGATTATATAGAACCAGTTTTGACCAGCTTGACCGCTTACAGACCATAAAGTTATGACTTGATTGAGCTCGTCTTCGTGGTTATAAAACCAATCCATGACGAAGTGCCAGTGAGTTTCCGTGCAACTATAAGCTGCGAGAAAGTGATGGATTGACCTGACGTAAAGGTCAATCGAGCCATCAAATCACAGATTCTTGCTAAATGTGGCAGGTGTCAAAATTTCCAAAGAAGGTTGTCGGCTACACTCTTCTTAATTTACTCATTGAGTAAGGCCCTTCCTATTATAAGACTTGATATGCTCTTTATTTGAATTATTTCACCTCCATTAAAACTATCAACAAGATGTTTAGGGCCTAGAAAGGGTCGAAATTGGCGTTGAACTTGGAACACCCAATTGTTTATATTTATTTGCACATTTTTCTTTTTTTACTCAACATGGCCATGGCAACGGTGACAGCAATTTAGATTGGATTGCCAGTGGAAGGATTGCTCTTGGGTGACGGCGGTATATAACCAGTTTTCTTGTGAACCGATGGCCACAACTCCCGTCCTCTCCAGCTTTTGTATATCCAAAGCCAAATCTTCAGCCTACCCCGCGAACTCATAATGTCTTCTACGTCGGGCATCCCCCAGCACACCTCTGTCAGTGCTTTGACCCCAGTCATGACCCATACCACCTGGTCTGCGCCTGAAATGCGCATCATGAACCCAATGGACGAGAGCTTCGGGTACACTCTCTCCACTTCGAGGTCCCACGAGAGTCGACACGACCGAAGGCAAAGCACTGCCGATATTCCACCACCCTACTCAGAAGAGTCTGGTATTCCTCTACCAGAATACACTCTTCACGCTCCTGAGCCAGTCACTCTTGCGATGTATCTCTTCAAATTCGGATTCTGTATGTTTTCTTTTCGCATTTCTGAATTCCAGAATTTATCCTCATCAATTTATGACAGTATTCCCCCCATTCTGGATATTTGGAGCCTTCATCCTTATGTCGCCTTTGCGCGAACCACCCACCAATACGAATGACTCGGTGCCCGCATGGATGCCCGAGAAAACAGAAGACGAGCGCAAGGAAATCATCGCCACACTGCGCGAAGTTGAGCTCAAATGGGCGAAACGATGCCTATGTGCCATTCTCATCCTTACAGTCCTCGCTGTATCAGGCGGTCTCGCTGCTTGGGCAGTACTTCGCCGGTGATTCGAACTCGTCTTCATGGTCGTGGACTCCATTTTTCATCACAACATTCGACATTCGTTTACCTCGATTCATTCGCATCGCAACCACGGAACTGTATTACCAACAACACTTCACTTTTACGTTTACCTTACGAACTCTTTATTCCCTTAACGATCCGCTAGTTGCTCTCCCTTCGACAGGGAATGAAATGTATCCACTATGAGACTCCTTCATTATTCAATATTTATGGAGGAACGAAAAATATCATTCATCCTTGTGTGTTTGAAACGAACGGAAGAGCCTGCAAGCCTTAGGGGTGGACAACAACCGAAGGGTGGACCCTTCAACACCAGCCTTGCCTCCATAGCAGAAACATGTAATCGTTTCGTCTACCATTACAACAACACCCAGGACAATGGATCCTTATTCGTATAAAGTGTTCTCGGAAACTTGTCGCCTCCTCGGGATCTCACGCGTCTCACTCCAATACTTACTCCCGTGCCCAAGAACATCAAACTCTTTGATAAGTTGGTAACTTCATGAGACGGTCCTAACCGCTTACAGTGGCGAAAAAGGTATCCAAGCTCAGCGCTCAGGGTTTAGTCTCTAATTGAATGTCTGGTAGATAACGACATGATACCCATTTCTTCTCTAAAAATGCAGACCATCCTTTCTTATTAGCAGGGAGAGTCTGGCTGGGAGAAAAAAATTGAGGAGAATAGGAGGGAATCCCAAACCATTGTGAGTATGTTTGGCTGCACATCTATTCTTTGACTTCTATCACCTCTTCGAGACAAAGTAAGTATTCGTCCCTGCCAGTATAGTGCTTTCGAGAGACGCAGCCAGAAAGTTTAGTAAAATAAAAAATTCCACCTGTTTATCGAGCAATGCTTAGTCAGCAATTTCTGTCAATTACGTCCTCACAGGTCCTCACATACTTACTCGGCGATTATCCATGGCAGAACTCCCCTATGATGTTTGGCTGCATATAATCAGCTTCCTCAATCGCGACGAAGTATGGCGACTTCTTTCCGTAAATAGAACTTTGTTCTCAATTGCCATGGGTGAGCACTACAAGACGACCTACATCGGGTTTCCGCCATATAAAACCCAGGCTAAAGAGCCTCAACTTCAGTAAGCTCTCTTCAAAATTGCGTCTTCGCCCCATCTTTTAATTTATTTGGTTGAACAGTGATTCTACCATTGCTTCGCATGTGCGAACACTGGAACTCCGAATGGGAACCCCCTGCAAATATTCCAAGAGGCGGATACAGCAGCTCAAGAGAAGGCTTTTAGCCCTATCCCGATATCGTAAAGATTCAAAGAGATCACCGGCGGGCCGAGAAGACGATTTCGAGTCGTTCATATCCATGGATGTGATACGCAACTTGACTTCGGTTACGGCGCTGGTCGTCCAGTTGTCGTCTTTTACCGATCCAAAGTTCCACCCATTGAAGTTGGCAATCCTCGACAATCGCTGGACCACTTTTGCCTGCTCGTTGCGCTCCCTCTCACTCCGGACACCTCTAGAAGATCTTGCCGTCATAATACCTCGGGACATTAAGCTCGTCCAATTGGAGAAATTTGATCTGAACATCTGTATCACATATCGCTCATCAGATGTGGATGGATTAATGCGCAAGATCATTTTGCCTTTTCTCACCTCCCACAATAATACCCTCGAATTTCTCGTTCTCAACGCTGAGGAGAGCTTTAATCTCTCGTCATTCCTGGAGGAAATCCCACACATACCCCGTCTCTCCAGTTTTGGTCTTAATCAAACTTTCACCAGTTCGGATACTACAGTACTTTCAGGGCATCATCGCTTCCTCCAGGCACACCAATCGCACCTCCTTGATCTCAACATGAAGTTTACCCCGTGGTATTCCCTATGCCCCACAACGGAGACTTGGTTTACGCAGGCATGGTCCCAAGTTCATCTACCAAAACTTTGTTCTCTATCACTGACCCTCCCCCAATATCCTGAACACGATGCCAGAGGCGCGACTCCCTACCTTCTGCAATATACTCAAACCCTGACAACTCTTACTCTTAAGCCCTGTCGCTTCTCATATAAAGCAGCGTCCGTTCTTCTTCCTCAACTCGGTGCTGGCGTTCTGCGAACCCTTGAATTATATTTCTGGGCCATGAGCCCTGACCTTTTGCAACTTTTTGCCCAACACATGCCAAACCTTTATTCGTTGAAGGTTAATGCCAAATATTATTCGCCAAAAAAGGACACACAAGTCGCATGGGGAGAGCGTATCGCACGGGTACGTAGTTCGTCCCTTTATGATGTTGCGATTTGTGTTGCTGACAGAATATCTAATTTTCCTTGGAAGTTTTGTCAAGCGATGGAATTAGTTTGTTTTCCTGATTGGAAACTCCACAGTTTTCAATGGGAGCCCTTCTTATTTCCATATCTAGATGAGCTCCGTCTTGCAATGACCACTGCGTTACCTCGAGTTCAAAGTTTCTGGGGAATCCCGCGTTCGGACTAAGGTTCTACTGAACCTACTAGCGTGTACTTATCATGATGGACTATAATCAATCCACCAGTACTAGTAATAGTATGGCTCCGTTACCCTCCCGAAACACCGGTCCTGCGTCCGTAGTAGAAACATCTAATCGTTTCGTCTACCATCACCCTCTTTCCATAAATTTTGACAATTAGATCCAAAGGATCATGGCCTCGTGTTTTCTGTATTAGTCTGTATTTGTGCTAGACTTCCACGTGACACCAGATTGTGTGAATTGGAAGCGTTCGAGCCTCTTTCGTGTTCAAAATACATCTCTTACCCCTTAGAAGGGTCCTGGGGCCCGAATACAAAAGGGCATCCATCTTACTGGTGGCGGTAAGCATTGGAACCTTCTCAGCCATGCCAAAGAACCCTTTGCGCCGCCTTTCCGTTGCTCTGAGGTTGACTGAGGCCTACCGACCTGCAGAAACCGCGTTGACACCGACGACCACGACGTCTTTAAGCCTGTTCTTGAGCAATTCCAAAGCGGCCTTTTTGAAGGATGTCAAGGAAGATAGGGCAAAGGCCGCAGGTTGGACGGTGGTGATGGGCAACGAGGCCGGTGGTACGTCCTTTCTACTCACGATGCTGTTTTTTTTTTTTTTGACATGCTGGTAAACAGATCTTGACTCCATTGCGAGCTCCATCGCGTACGCGTGGATCCAGTCTGAGGTGAACAAGAAACCTGCCGTACCTCTGATCCAAGTTGAACGCGCCGACCTCAATCTTCGCGCAGAGAATCTCTACGCTTTTCAACTCGCGGGGCTGAGCGAAACTCAAGAGGAACTCCTCACTCTCACCGAGATCGAGGAATTCAAACCCTTTCCATTCCAGAAATTCGCCCTTGTGGACCACAACCGCTTGGGAGATGCTTTCACGCTCGACAACCCCAAAGCCGAGGTTGTAGCCGTCGTAGACCACCACGAAGACGAGGGGCTCTATCCCACCGCCAACCCACATGTCATCGCACCCTGTGGCAGCTGCGCATCTCATGTCACCGCCCTCTGTCCTCCTGAGATCCCAGCAGAACTCGCCACCCTCCTCCTCACCGCCATCCTGATCGACACAGATGGTCTCAAACCCGGAGGCAAAGCTATCCAAACGGACCGCGATTCTGCACTCTCCGCCGCACGCAACTCAACATTTGCCAACTCCATCCCACCACCATCCGCCTTGTCGCCTATCGACCACCCAAACCCCGACGCGCTCTCCGAAGTGCCGGTGATCAAAGAACTCACCAAAACTCTTGATGAGAAGAAATTGGACGTGTCACACCTCGCCGCGCTGGACCTCCTCCGACGTGATTACAAGGAATACACACATCCTCTTTTCTGGGCAGCAGGCCAGCCATCGATTAAGGCCGGTCTATGTACCGTGCCTGCGTCTCTCAAAGTCTGGGGTGCCGACGGCAAACTGGAGGAAGCCGCCGTGACGTGGATGGAGTGGCGGGGTATCACAGTCCTTGGGGTACTAGCTTCCTTCCACGACGTGAAGAAGAGCATGCTCGGCAAGAACACGAAAGGGAAGCACAAGCGCCAGATGGCGTGGATCATCCTCGAGGGCACGCAGCTCAAGCAGATCGATAGCGAGGGGTTGACCACCAAAACACTCGCACAGAGGCTATGGAAAGGCCTCGAGGCCAACGACGAGATCAAAGTGCAGCCGTATAAGAAATTCAATTTGGACAAAGCCAAGAAGCTACCGGAAAATTCGAAGTGGAAGGTGTACAAGCAAGGCAACGCCAAAGCGTCGCGCAAGACGATTGCCCCCCTTCTCAAGGACATCCTCGAGGGATCCTCGTCAGCTTCGGCCGATGCGGAAGAAACGACACAGCCGAAGGCACCTGCCCAGGAACAATAGACAATTCTAGGCATGACCCCTTTTTTCCGCCTCATCCCCATTATTCACCCTCGTGTCGAAGTCAGATGTAACAAACGAACTTTTAGGATGCTGTAACGTAGCTATCATAGGATTTTTGACCCCTGCTTTTATTTCTTGCGTTGTACAGAGCTATACCCTTACATCATTACGCATTGACACAAATATAACTACAGGCTGCCGCAGTATCAGCGGCAACTAGATTTCATTGGAATACAGGTACACTGTTGAAACCGGTGGTGGGTAATTGAATCCTCGTGGCGATAAGAGTTGGTACAGCATGGATATGGATAAGTTAGTAACAAAAGAGAAGTTCCAGGGTGATAACGATTAAAAGGACAGATCAGAGTAAATTCTAGTGGCGGTAGTGGCGGTAGAGTAAGGTTAGGTGGTGGTGATGCGAGGAACTATGATGATAAAAAAAAGGGCGAGGGAAACGGAGTAGATGGAAAGGTATATACGTGCGGACCAGCGTTATGTATCGCTCCAGTTGGTCTTGGCTGTGCTGAAGGAAGAGCTGCTGTCAGGTCGTTTTCGGGTTTCATAGGGCCCTTCTTTCTCCAGTTGTCGACGGACATGTACGTAATCTTCATCTCCACTATCAACGCTCGTAGAAGGCGTAATCGGGACGTCTGAATAATTCGAGCACTCGGAACCCATAGATTCGGACTGGGTGGACAAATCCGACTGGATGCTGGAGTGGGAATGTGTCGATTCCGAATGGGAATGCGCAGAACGCTGAGACAGAGTTCTGTCGATGGATGATGATGTCGTTGTCTCGTCACCACTTGAGGTGAGAAGATGTCGCGCGTAGACGCAAAAGTCCCGCTCAATACTCGGCGTTCTGAGGAGTCGACGACGTTTGCGTCGCAGAGAATTGGTGGTTGAATCCGTCCTTATAGACAGGCTTTGTGGTTTCTGGGGGGTTATTGACTCCAGGGAAACTTCATGGATGATAGTCAAAGGTCGCGTTGTTGGGGGAGGAATAAAGAATAGAAGGGATGTTGGAGGCATTTCGCGAGAGGGATATGAGTTGGGTTCTTGTGATAGTGGTGGGCAGTAATTAGGTGTTTCTACAATCTCCGGTATCGAGTTGGCGTAGTATTTCTTGTAACCGCCCGCAGCGACGTGTGGGAACGGACTAGATAAGTCACCCCAGCGGAGGAGGTCCGGGGCACAGTCGACAACATCCACCTGTATCCTGGGGGCAAGGGTGGTGGTATCCTGGAGAGACGGACGTCTGACCCTGTTGGTGACCTTCGATAACATGACGGTATGAAGGAAAGGGCTGTCTTCGCAGGAATGACAGCCGAGACACGTCGACAGGAATAGATCGTCAGAGGACTAACGGGTTCCAAGGACGCCACATATATATAGGAAGCTGTATGACGTGGTTGACACACGGTCTTGCCTGGTTTTGCGTGCCGGCGCACCTCGGTTAGAGTATACCCAGGTGACACACGAAAAAGGAAACGGCCCACGGTTATCGAAGTCAAAATTCGCTCTCAGGTAGATTATCGCCGTTGAATGGTAAGTTCGGGAAGAGGGCCTTGAAATTGAACCGGATAGTCATATGAACAGCTGATGACGATCCATGCACCTTGGTAAAAGCAAGAAGCCTCCTGCCTTCTGATTAACCGAAGTGTCGCCAATTGGTTATCTTGGGAGGTTTACGTCATGCAGTGTCGCCTCGTCCCCTTGCCCATTGCCAGAATTTCATCTGGAAAAATCAGTTTGATTGTGATAGAAATTGGTTGCAAAATAAAGATAACCAACGCCTTGGATTTTTTTCTCCGCAGTTCAAATTTCAATTGAAGAGAGAAATCAGAGGATTCTCCACGAGCATGGCAAAAGTGTGCTATATTCTGAATCCAGTCCGTGGTATATCCTACTGCGCATGGCGGATAAAACCGGGTAAAAGGAATCCGTTTCCTCTTGCCAGCCACTAATCTCCACGGTCGTGGAACGAATCAAACTAGTTGGACCACGAGTGAGTAGAAATCGTTCACGGCTGGTGAGATGCAAGAGCACACATACCACACATAGCTCGAAAGCGACGCTTGCATTGATTATCTCAGTAAAGACTGCTTTCGCGATCGTCCGGAAGATGTAACGACGTCGCACTGGTAACTGCTCCATCTATAACTTGCGAATCTCGCTCAGGGACATTGACAAGGTTGTACATGGCCTTGAAACGAGTGGCCTCGCGCACAAATCCAGCCCTATATGTTCGCACGAATGAGATACGCCGAAGCAACGGTGGTCAACAATTACCTTTGTGAGAGGAGCTCTAAAAGTTGCGCGTCGATGGCGTTTATTCCAGCCCGAACTTCGTCCAGAGAATCGCAACACGTTGAAGACCCGTTTCTGATGCTTGGGGTGCCCCAAGGAACCGTTCTGTTATCTGATGATGGAACAAGGTCGGGCAGCGGAATCTCGTAGCAAGCCTGCGCGAAATCCAATTTTGGGTTGCTATGCATGCCGAAGATCACCTGCGAGAGGCATGACATGAAAATGAGGGTGCTTGTGAGTGGGAAATTTTTCATTTTGGATTCGAAGGAGGAAGAGGAGCATGTCAATCCGTGTCTCGGCCATAATGGCATGGCCCAAAACGTCTTTCACGTTCCTGCTGGAGAGGAGCCGAGAAATTTGCACCAACGACCCTAGTACCACAAAAAAAATGGAAGGCTATTTTTCGGTCTGTGTACGCGCATACCCATCAGGGTTTGAGAACAGGTTTGAAAAATCCTAGGAAACGCACCTCGATTTCGTTCCTTAAACGCGTCTTAACGCGTCCAAGGACTACCGGTGAACGAGACCTGAACACGACCCTCTTCATCAGGCTCATCTCCATATATCAGGACATAAGAATCAACCCGCAAGACGGTCAAAGGCGAAAGAATACAGTCTCATCAGGCGGCCGTCGCAGTTGTGGTTGTGTAGGAAGTGCGATTGTCGCCATGGACCTGAGAAGAATCAAAGGCCGCTTATTTGCCCCTGTTTAACGTTGCCCTCTTCATTTGCTCTTCATCGGAAAGGCTCATTGAATGATCGCATTCAAAAAAAAAAAGATATGTATAATTGTATGATGACATCCAAAGGTAACAAGAAATAATTACCGCGATAAATATGCATATAGAATCAAAGATGTAAGCATGCAAGATAAATGGGTGTGTAACCCCCCCCGCGCCAACGCAATGCAACCAATATTCACCACCACCGCCACCACCGCCACACCTGCCCTCCCAACCTGGACACCCAGTATTCCGTTGCGCCGCGGTGAAAGGTTCCTATAAAATATAATCCAAGTGCAGTATAACCAAAATGCAATTGTAATTTATCAAGCGGATATTCCGTAGATCCACCCCCTAAGTTCCTAACCCCAGTTCGACGTTCAGGTTCAGACAGTCAGGAGGCCAGAAGCAAGACAGTCCAAGATCAATTTTCAGCTATGACCATGTGACATTGGGAGTCGGTTAGGCGTCCGTGCTTGGCGCGCAATGGCATATGTACGCATCATAGTATGGGTTAATTAGGAAGAAAATCGTGTCGTGGTCGTCATGGATAAGCATGTGGGCATCGCTGAGGAGTGTGTTAAGGCTAGCGAGTTAACCACACGAGGCGGTTTATATGAGTTGCGATGCGACGAGGTTCTCTCTCAAAACACCGTCACGGACAGTCTCCAACGTTGTGGCAGTGGCAGTCGTATCCTAAGAAAAGGAAAGGCGTCAGTGATTTTATCACAAAACATTAAGCAGGATATGCGTTACAGTGACAGTGGTGGGATAGATGTACACCGAACGATGTTCCGGCGAATGTTGCTTTTGAATATCCTTGAACTTCTCCCGGAAATCTGGTGATGGACAAAAAATGAGTATTTGCCGCCCTGGGTCTGAGGTGACAACTCACATTTCACAACTGTGATGATCTCGTTCTGGCGATCGCCGAAGCTGGGAAGGTATTGATTTACTCTTATCCCTCGCTTGAGCTTCCGACGCAGCAGATCACATTTGTTGAGGAACAATATCAGCTGGGTCTTCGCAAGTAGTTTCGAAGAGCATATCGATGTCCATAGGATTATGGAATCCTCTAGTCGGTTGACAGACGGGTCTTCATCCAGGCGTTGATCAAAGACCGAAACTGGTGAAACTGAAGAGTGGTGGATTTTCAGACGTTTTGAAGTACAGATATAAATATGACAAACGCACGAAAAATGATCACGTTAACATTGTCAAAATAGGGAAGCCATGCTGCCCGCTGCGTGAATCGGATCATTAGCCTTGACATCAATCCCCGAAAACGTGGTTCGCCTACCGTGGTGCGGCAACCGCCGACATCAAATATTCGCCATTCCCATCCAGATTCTTTCCCTGCTAATGGACAATTGGTTCGAGTGTTTACGGCAAATGTTGAGGATGCCTACATTTTGGGTTGTCCCAAGGACCTTGCTTGAAGACCAACGAGTGCTCCTGGATACCAACAGTTCTGAGCCTCGCCCGCATGATATCGTCGTCAGTATCAACATAATCGCGAGACGCGATGCGCTTCAAATCATTCAAAAAGCTGCAATAAATAAATAAATAAATAAATAAGCAACGGAAGGGCGTGAATGGAAGGGGTCGCACGTACAAGCCAGCGGAATCACCCAATTGCAGGCGCCGTCGTTTGAGGGCATTGCGCACAGCTTTGTCCTCCCAGAGGGCCTTCATGTCGTCCCTACAGTCAGCAATGGTGGATGTAACCGCCTCGAGTGATTGACTGGGGGCGTCCGCCAATCCGTCGGCTACGTGCAAAACCTCCTTCCAAGATCGAACAGAAAATTCGGGTTTTCGACGAGTGTTACTATCGAGATCGGGTTCTTCGAAAGGCGTAGCTGACATTGGCGATGCAACAGGCGGAAGAAGTTCAGTACCAGCACCCAGTCGGCGTTTCAGCTCGACCTCCACGCCGTTCAGAGGTGCAAGTCGGATGATGAGAAGTTGGTGACGGTCAGTGAATTTCGTCGCTTCGACCTCGTCCATTTCACTCGAGGACGCAACTTCGTCCTCAGAGTCAAACGAAACATCCCCGTTGATCTCGGCCTCGATGACCCGCAGTATAGTGATGATGGAACGAACAACGTTGAGCTGTACAACGGACCGCCAGCCAGCTCGTTCCCTTTCCCACTCTGCTGTAGCAAACCTCATACGGAAGTCTGAAAGAAAATAAAGACGTTATTGCATTTTCGCAGGGATAACTATGCAAACGAACTTTTGAGAGTTGTTGATTTACCTAATGACAGGCATGCTGTATTAGCGTACGGCAGGTTATGTCCAGGGGCCCAACTCACCGCTCTCCGATTGGCCTAAGAGCAACACCTTGATAATCTTTCTGTCCTTCCTCGACCTCGCCCGCTCCAACTTAATGTCTTCGTCGATGCTGTCACTAACTCGTTGAGCATCCAGCTCCCGTTTCTGACGGGCGGTCTTTTGCGCGGGAGTCTCGTCGATGGGTGGCTGCATGAGCTCATAGAACGGGTCTGTTGGTCCAGGGAGAAAACCCATTGCGGGCGAGGAGGAGGGGAGGAGGAGGGGAGGGCGGCTAAGTCGATGAATGGGCGATGAGAATGATGAGGCTAAATAATATATTTGAGGTGATTTGATGCCCCCTGTCACGGCTTGGTCATCACCCAGGGTCAAGCCCAACTTAGGTCGCCGAGGGGTGCTCCCTACTAACCCTGACGCTGCTCACATTGCTCCCTAAATTTATAATCGAATCTTGCAGTTGATTCGCAGTTTTGGAGTCTCTTCTAATGACACATTTCACGATAATAGATAATACCCGTCGAAGAATTTCTTTCAAAGAAGGGCCACGCGGCGGCCTGTAAACTCCTGTAATAGAGCACCTTGGTGATCTCAGGCGCCCGAAGGGTTGATAGCCAATTCAATTGAAACCTGAAAGAGCAATCCTTGGCACAACCAAAAGCTCCGTCGGAGGTCATCCCCTCCTTCAATTGAGCGGCAAGCACAAACGTTGTTCGATGGACGCAGTGGGCATGTTCAAAGCTACTAAGTACTATAAGCACAGTATATCCTACACTCCCAACATATAATGACGATTTGCGATCTCGTTCACTATTTCCGGCACACCTGGCCATAGGCGAGCTCCGGCATTCATGTATTCAAGGTGCGGCCAACGGACTTCCTGACCACATCCACTTTTAGCGAACGTGCCGCTTTTGAAAATAAGAGTCCAGAGGTTTCAGCCAAAAACCCACGACACTACAAACCTCATGTTCCAAAACCCGGATTCCAGAAACACGTCCCGATTGCTATTGAAATTTGAAACCACTATGTAAGGCAATGCTGCTAATATGTATAAAAATAAGCTTGCCATGTACAGGGATAGGGATTGGCCGTGTACTGCCGTGTATAAGACATTTACATTTATGGATGTACAGCCCACATCAGTAGCTTCTCCAAGTTGCCAAGAGTCCGGGATCCGGAAACCGCCAAAAACAATCGGGCAAAGTTACTGATGACTAGAGGAGACCCCAGGAGACCTTAGAACAAAGATTTGGCAATGATAGTCATTCCCAGTTAAGCAATTGAGTAAGGCAATATCATTGACTTTGAATACATCGTTTTTTTAGCTGCCTTATATGATATAGATAGTGAGGAAATAGAGTTTAACACACGTCAAAGCCGCATAATTCATGTGGCGCAATCACCAGGCCCGACGATCGTGCTTGGAATCCTGGACCGTGACCTTTGCGATCAAACGGCAAATTTCATTTCTCCATTATCTTTGCTGGAGTTCATGATATCACTATAAAACGGGACCCTGCTCAGCAAAATATTTTACGCAGAGAATCAAATGCTGGACAAATAAGCTACGAAGAATTGCCCTGCTGGACTCACGGTTTGGTATTAACCACGGCATTCGCGCCGCTGGGATTATACAGAAAGAGGTCATACAGCCCAACGGCGCACTGAGCTCCGAGAATGGGTGCCAGTATCGGACACCAGATCCAGTATTGACTATCAAGAAAGCCGTCAGTTAACTAAAACGGGCAGCTTGAACGACTCTGAGTCTCAGGAGTAAGGCCCATTATATAACACGCGAAATGCTCCACGACCCGTAGCCCCTTTGCTCCCAAACTCTCTCTCGATAGAAAAGAAGTACGTCGAGAACTCACTTCCTGTATGTATACAATTCTCTCCCATATCCCGCCATCGTTAAAAATAAGCGCGGTCCGAAGTCGCGTGCGGGGTTGAACGCGAAGGCTTCCGGGGTTCAAACGTATTAGTAGCCCGAAATGACCAACTACGCCGCGTACCTGTCTGCATGCCCAGGGCAGCCCCCAGCCCAAGGAGAGTCAAAAAAAGAACAAGCGGCAACATCCCATCGGGAGGTGCCGCATTATTCTTGTCAGTGGCAGCCATGATGACGAACACTAAAATTGCGGCTCCCAGGAACTCGGAGAAGAAACATGTGGCGGGATTCATATAGTCGAGCTTTGATGTAATTTGGAGAATTTGATGAGTGCTTTGATCAACGCCACCACCTGTATGAGATTGTGGATTTGGATACTCACTGCATAGCTCGAGAAGAAACTAGCAGTCGCTTGAGTTCGTACATTCCGTGCACCTTCGAAGATGTCGATGGCACGGATATATTGTGAATACACCAACCCAGCGCCTACGACACCTCCCATAACCTGGGCAAATATATACACTGGAAACGAGTATTTAAATTTAGAATATTCAATTCAAGGAGATTAGTCAAGTGTTTCGAATAAACATACCAGGGACTTTTCTCCAAGGGAAACCGCGCCATGTCGCCAACGCCAACGTTATCTCCAAAGGTATGCATGTTACAACCAAGAGCATCAAGCTCACGAACGCCGTGGCTTACCGCAGGATTAACATGCCCTCCAGATATACCTGCACTCGTCCACACAGCCATTGCTAGCCCTATGAAAAGACATCAAAGGAACGTTGAGCGGGCAATATATTTGATGACACTCCCGTCAGTGAGGGCTGTGGTAGATCTCACCAATTGCCCAACCGTAGTTGGTTGAAATATATTCCTATTCAACCAAGTCATCAGCCCGCACAGGATACTTCTGTCTGTCAGAGGTCATCGACCCCCGCACAGAATAGAAATAGACGCACACCTCTCGGGAACGAGGACACATTGGCATTTCGGGAGAGCCCAACTTGGCAGTCTGCGCCGGCGCCAAAGATAACGAAGATTGCTACTCCGATGAACTCTGCCATAGGTTCTCGGATAGCCTCTCTGTTTGAGGTGTTCAACGGATAAATTTAAATTTCGGAAATAATCATTTAGAATGCGCACCTAATCCTTGGAATGAGTGGCTTCGGCTTTGGCTCAGCGAAGGTTGCAAACGCTACGTGGTGAGCAGGAGCACTCGACGAGTCATTGGATGCGGCTGAGGTAGTCGCCTCCTGAAAGTTAGTCGAGGCCATGGATAACTCTTTTTTTTCCGCTACGATACTGGCACAGAAGGGAACCACGAAAGGTATGATGCACCTCAACCTTGAGCGGAACCATATTTAAAGTCCAACCCACTTGTCAGAAACGACGTTAGCGAGCAGGCACTCAATCCGCCACAGCCCGTTCGACACGAGCAATGGGCACGACCTCAGTCATATGTTCAACTACCTCTTTAAAGTTACGGACTTAGGTACCGCCCGAGTGCAGAAGGTCACAATTTTTGAAGAGCGTCAGAAATGATAGCCAATCACCTTTATCCTTTATCTTGTTCGTCCACTCACAGCACGGCAAAAGTTTGATTTAACTCAATAGGTTGGGCACGCGCACTTGCGGGCTAATACAGGTCTTCACGGAAAACGTTAAACCTTGCCTCAGAAAAGGGAGGGTAACGGTTGGTTCCAAAAATGGAGAACGGCTGATCCATTTTCTGTCATGGACCTGGTAAGGGGAATCTAATCAGAA
>Ga0307513_10007019_pt1 | contig 14655 bp, 12 predicted proteins | sample 15_EM_MG_FD_202174 | JGI IMG/M metagenome (GOLD analysis project Ga0307513, IMG submission 202174) | Populus trichocarpa ectomycorrhiza microbial communities from riparian zone in the Pacific Northwest, United States - 15_EM | ecosystem: Host-associated > Plants > Roots > Unclassified | place... | reverse complement strand
GTTCGCGACTGGGCCGATCCTCGATGCAATCGTCGCGGGCGGCGCCGATGTAATCGAACTCGGCATGCCGTTCACCGATCCGATGGCCGACGGCCCCGCGATCCAGGCGGCGAACCTGCGTAGCCTGGCTGCGGGAACCACAACCGCCGACATCCTCGCGATCGCGATGGCATTTCGTGAGCGCCACCCGACCGTGCCGTTGGTGCTGATGGGCTATGCCAACCCGATGACGCGGCGCGGCGCCGACTGGTTCGCCGAACGCTGCAAGGAAGCCGGCATCGACGGCGTGATCTGCGTCGACATTCCGCCTGAGGAAGACGATTCGCTCGGGCCGGCGCTGCGCGGGAATGGCGTCGACCTGATCCGCCTCGCCACCCCGACGACCGATAGCGCCCGGCTGCCGGCGGTGCTCGAAGGCGCCAGCGGATTTCTCTACTACGTGTCGGTCGCCGGCATCACCGGCAAGCAACAGGCGGTGCAGGCCTCGATCGAGGAAGCCGTCGCGCGCCTCAAGGCCGCCACCAAGCTGCCCGTCGCGGTCGGCTTCGGCGTCCGCACCCCCGATCAGGCCGCCGCGATCGCGCGCGTCGCCGATGGTGTCGTGGTCGGATCGGCGATCGTCGACTTGGTCGGGCAACATGGCAAGGATGCGGCCGAGCCGGTGCGCGCCTATATCGCGAGTCTCGCGAGCGCGATCCGCGCCGCTCGGAAGGAAATGGCATGAGCTGGCTGACCAACGTCCGCAACGCGCTGTCGTACGTCATCCCCAAGAAGGAGAGCCCCGACACCCTGTGGCACAAGTGCAAGGGGTGCGGGCAGATGGTGTTCGAGAAGGAACTCGCCGACAATCTCTACGTCTGCCCCAATTGCGCGCATCACGAGCGGATCGGGCCCGATATCCGTTTCGCGCAGATATTCGACGCCGGTTCGTTCGCCACGCTGACCCCGCCCAAGGTGCCGGACGATCCGCTCAAGTTCCGTGACCAGAAGAAATATACCGACCGGATCAAGGCGGCGCGGAGTGCGACCGGCGAGAGCGACGCGCTGATCAACGCGACCGGGACGATCGAGGGCCGCAAGGCGGTGGTCGGCGTGCAGGATTTCGCGTTCATGGGCGGATCGATGGGGCTCGCGGTGGGCGAGGCGTTCATCCGCGGGATCGAGGCGGCGATCAGCGAAGGCGCGCCCTATATCATCTTCACCGCGGCGGGCGGCGCTCGCATGCAGGAAGGCATATTGAGCCTGATGCAGATGCCGCGCGCGACGGTCGCGATCCAGATGCTGCACGATGTCGGGCTGCCGTATGTCGTCGTGCTGACCGACCCGACCACCGGCGGCGTCACCGCGAGCTATGCGATGCTCGGCGACGTGCAGATTTCGGAACCGGGCGCGTTGATCGGGTTCGCCGGCCAGCGCGTGATCGAGCAGACGATCCGCGAAAAACTGCCCGAGGGATTCCAGCGCGCCGAATATCTGCTCGACCATGGCATGCTCGACATGGTCATCCCGCGTGCCCAACTGCGCCCGACGCTGGCGCGGCTGATCGATTACATCGGCGGGCAGCGCAAGGCGGCGTGAAAAGCTCCCCTCCCGCTTGCGGGAGGGGTCGGGGGAGGGCATGTGGCGCCGGTGGTGATGAACAAGCCCTCCCCTGGCCCCTCCCATCAATGGGTGGGGAATTAGAATGCCCGACCACGCCGTCTCGACCGATCCGGCGGTCCAGCGCCAGCTCGACCGGCTCTGGAGCCTGTCACCAGGTGCCGACATATTGGGGCTCGAGCGGATCACCGAATTGCTTGAGCGCATCGGCAATCCGCACGATCGCTTGCCGCCGGTGCTCCATGTCGCGGGGACCAACGGCAAGGGATCGACCTGCGCCTTCCTGCGCGCGGCGATCGAGGCCGCAGGCTATACGACGCATGTCTATTCGAGCCCGCATCTGGTCCGTTTCAACGAACGTATCCGTCTCGCCGGCCGGTTGATCGAAGATACCGAACTGGCGCCCTTGCTCGAGGAAGTGCTCGACGCCGGTGGCGATATCGGCGCGAGCTTCTTCGAAGCGACGACGGCAGCCGCGTTTCTCGCCTTCGCGCGCACGCCCGCCGATGCCTGTATCATCGAGGTCGGGCTGGGCGGGCGGCTCGACGCGACCAACGTCATCGCGCAGCCGATCGTCACTGGCATTGCGCAGCTGGGGATCGACCACGAACGGTTCCTGGGCACGACGATCGAGGACATCGCCGCCGAAAAAGCCGGGATCGCCAAACTGCAAATACCGCTGGTGACGATGCGCTATGCCCCGTCGGTCGAAGCACGAGTCAGCGCGGTGGCGCGAACCGCCGGCGCGCCGGTATCGCCCGAAGGCGGACATTGGTTCTGGGCGGCCGATGATGGCCACCTTACCTATCGCGATGCCGCCGGCAAGGTCCAGACGCCGCTGCCTGTGCTGGTCGGGCCGCATCAGCCGGGCAATCTCGCTCTCGCGATCGCCATGCTCCATCATCAGAAGACATTGACCATTCCGCCCGATGCCTTCGTGACCGCCGCCGAGCACGCCACCTGGCCCGCCCGAATGCAATTGCTCGGCGACGGACCGCTGACGCGCATGCTACCGGCCGGCAGCGAGATATGGCTCGATGGCGGCCACAACGCCGCCGCGGGCGCCAGCGTCGCCGCAGCGCTGCGCGACGTGCTCGACCATCGCGAGGCCGATGGCGCGCATATGATCGTGGGCATGCTGTCCAACAAGGATCCTGCCGGATTGCTGCAGCCGTTCGCGGGGCTCTCCGCGAGTTTCCGCGCCGTTCCGGTCAGCGGCCACGATTGTCACGGCGCTGAGGTACTCGGTGCCGTCGCGCGCGATATCGGTATGACCCCGCACTCGGCGGAGACGGTGGCGGCGGCGCTGCACGCGATCGCCAGCGACGCCAAAGGCCCGGTGACGGTGATGATTCTCGGCTCGCTCTATCTGGCAGGCGAAGTGCTCGCGGCGAACGGCGAAGCGCCTGAGTGATTCATTATTGCGATTGACTATCAATAGCGACTTACCGACTATGCGGCTTCCACCACGGAGTCGCCCGATGGCCCCTGCCCCAATGCCCGCGTCGCTCGTCAGCGAAGCCCTGCCCCACTGCCTTCCCGAAACCATCGCCGCGCGCATCCTGCTGCTCGCGATCCGACGGATGGGGGCACACGGGCTCAACGATGCGATCGCCGCCAATACCTTTCTGAGCGCGTTCGGGGCGGGATTCCGCAGGCCGTTGCTGCTCGCGCGGGCGTTCATGGCCGAACTCGCCGCGACCTCGACCACGACGATCCCGATCGCGCCGTGCTGCTGTGCGCGGATGACCTGGGCGGAGGAAACGATGATCACCGCGATCGGTCATGCCGAGCGCCGCCCGGAAACGGCACGGCTGTTGCTGGCGGATTTGATGGCGCAACGCCGCGCGGATGCGATCGTGGCGACGGCGGCGGCTCTGGCCGGGGCATTTGCAGATGCGGGATTGCCACTCGCGGCGGATTAGGGGCGCGCGTTGTACAAAAGGCCGTTCGCCCCTGAGCTTGTCGAAGGGCATCCGAGTGGCTCGGAACTCGCACGCCCCAAACGTGCCCTTCGACAAGCTCAGGGCGACCGGAGTCTAACTCGCCGCGCGAAGCTCGCGCAATTTGTCCGTCGCCCAGCGGTACATGTCGCCTTCCGCCTGGCGTTGGTGGCGATCGAGGCGATTCATGCGATCCTCGACTTCCTCCAGCACGCCCAGTGCCTCGCGCTTGCGGCCGAGGTCGATCAACAGCGCGGCATAGCGACAACGCGCCTCTTCGCCCGGCATGCGCGTGACGATGTCGCGAAAGATCGCCAGCGCATCGTCCTTGCGACCGAGATGATCGTAGATTCGCGCGCGAAGCAGGTCGAGGCGATCGCGGTCACTTTGGCCAGACGGTTTGTCGATCGCGTCGATGACCTGTTGCGCCTCGTCGATCTTGCCGTCTTCGAACAACGCCCGGGCAAGCTTGGTCTCAGTGCGCGTGTCTGGCAGCGGCTGCGCGGCGATCGCCTCGCGATACAGCGGGATGGCCTCGGCCGGCCGGTTGACCGCCGCCAACGCATCGGCCAGCCGGATGCGATTGGCGATCGTATCGGCCAGCCCGAGCGCATCGCGCGCAATGCGCACCTCGCGCTGGGGATCGATCGCCTTGGCGGCTTGCGCGCGCATCGTGCGAACGTGGCGATTGCCCTGCATGCCCGGCAGCACCTCGACGATGAAATAGGCGATGCAGCCGACCATCGGGAAGAACACCAGCGGCCAGATCCAGAACGTGTTGCGGCCATTGCGCACGCAATGCACGACGCAGGCGATCTGGCAGACGATCGTGCCTCCCGACAGGATCAGAAACAGCATCAGGCAGGCTCTCCGGTATGCCCCGCCTCGACGACGGCCGGCACCCGCGACGCGCGCCACCATTCGAGCAGCACGAACAGGATCGCCAGCACTCCGACCGCCGCGACATAGCGGAACACGTCGGCATAGCCGTATTTGTCGATCATTTCGCCGGCCAGGCCCTTGCCGAGCGAGCCGATCAGGAAGGTCAGCGACGACAGCACGGCATATTGGACGGCAGCGAACTTCTTGCTGACGATGCCCGACAGGAATGCGACGAACGCCGCGAGCGCGAGGCCAGTCGAGATATTCTCGTAACTGATCGCCAGCAGCAGGCGCGCCATCCGCTCGTCGCTGCCGAACGCGACAGCGAGCGAATCGAGCCTCAGGAAATGCATTACCGGGTCAATATGCGGCGATCCGTCGGCAAGGTCGGCATAGATAAAATTGCCGAAAATCGGCAAGATCGCTCCGATCAAGACGGTCGGAAAGCGTCCGATCTTGGCGAATAGATAGCCGCCGAGACTGACCCCGATGATCGACATGACGATGCCGAATATCTTCGACGCAAACGCCACCTCATCCTTCGAATAATGCATGAACTCGAGATAGAAGGGGTAAGCGAACGATGCCCAGACGTTGTAGCACAGTGCATAGGTCAGGATCAGACCGATCACGATCAGCACGCCCCCGCCGAGCCGCGCAACGAGGTCTGCCAATGGCGCAACCAGCGCGCCATAGAGGTGATTGGCAGCCGTGCGCATGGGCGACACCTGCATGTCGCGCTCGGCCTGGACGTGGCGTCCCTGCGTCTTCAGCCAATTCAGGATCGCCGCAACGCCGAGAGGCACCAGCACGGTGGCGAACACGATCGCCGGACCGTGGTATTTGAGGAAATCGCCGGGCGACGGCTTGGGCACGCCGGGCGGCGTGTCGGCCAGCATCGAGACCATGAACCCGATCAGCGAGCCGATCGCCCATACCCAGCTGACACCGACGACGGCCAACGCGATGGCGCGCGTGCGCGGGTTGATTTCGCCCGGATCGGCCAACGCCAGCACTGCCTCACTCGGCGTGCGCTGCGTGTCCGGCGCGATCAGCGCGATCACCAGCATCGCCGCCATGACCCCGGCCATCACCAGATAGACCGTGGGCCACGACATCCGTGCCGCCATGTAGAGAGCGATCGCGCCGCCGACGATGCTGGCGGCGCGATAGCCGAGCTGATTGACCGCGGAGAGCAATTCTACCGGCGCATCCTCGTCCGCGACATCGATCCGCCAGCCGTCGATCGCGACGTCCTGCGTCGCCGAACCAAGCGAACCGAGGAACGCGAACAGCGCGAAAATACCGATATTCCGCACCGGATCGGTGACGACGAGACCAATCAGCGCGACGATCATCAGCCCCTGGCACAACACGATCCAGCTCTTGCGGCGGCCAAGCTTGCCCAGCACCGGCAGCTGCAGCCGGTCGACCAGCGGCGACCACAGGAATTTGAACGCATAGGTCAGGCCGATCCACGACAGCACGCCGATCGTCGCCATCTTGATCCCGACTTCGCCCAGCCAGGCAGTCAAGGTCCCCACCAGCAGCGCGAACGGAAGACCCGAGGAAAAGCCCAACGCGAGCATCGACGCCGACTTGCGCGTCCTGAGCGCGGCGACGAACAGGCGCCAGCCCTTGGGACGTGTCACCGCTGTATCGCTCATTCAGGCTTGCTCCCCGGCTTGTTACGGCAGACACTAGCCGCAAAAATCGGGAGAGGAAGCCCATGAACGTGGCGACCAGGATCGCCCCGACCGCGGGGCAACTCGCGCTGGCGAAGAAGCTGGCCGAGGGCGGCGAGCGGCGCGTCGGCGGCATCACTTACGTCGAAGCCGCGGCCTATACCGATCCGGCGCGGTTCGAGGCCGAGCGCACCAGGATCTTCGCCAAACGTCCGCTGGTGATCGCGCCGTCGGCGTTGCTGCCCGAACCCGGCATGGCGATCCCGCACGACGGCTATGGCAAGCCGCTGCTGATCACGCGCGACCGCGACGGCAAGGCGCATGTCTTCATGAATGTCTGTCGCCATCGCGGCACCCGGCTGGTCGAAGGCCAGGAGCCGGTCTGCGCCGCGCGATTAGTCTGCCCCTATCATGCATGGACCTATGGGCTCGACGGCAAGTTGCTCGCGCTGCCGCGCACCGATGCCTTTCCCGATCTCGACAAGAGCGAGTTCGGGCTGCGCCGCCTGCCGACCTGCGAAGCGGGCGGATTGATCTGGTTCGCGTTCGACGAGGGCGCCGATTTTGCCGAGCCCGAAACGCTCGGCCACGATTTCGACGCCTTCAATCTCGCCGGCCAACATCTGTTCCGCCGCCGCACGCACGATGTCGCGGCGAACTGGAAGCAGATCATGGACGCGTTCCTGGAAAGCTATCATGTCCAGCGGCTCCACGCCGCGACGATCGGGCCGTTCTTCAAGGACGGCGTTGCATCGGGCGACATGATCGGCGCGCACCAGCGCTCCGCGGTTGGGCGCGAGGTATCGGCAGATGACTGCGCGGCAGAGGATTGGCCGACGCTGCGCCGCGCGATCACCTATACCTATCAGATGTTCCCGGCGACGGTGCTCGTGGTCAGCCCCGACTATATGAACCTGATGACGCTGATGCCGCGCGGCGTCGACCGCGTGCTTGTCGAGGATTTCATGCTGATCCCCGAACCACCCGCGACGGATAAGGCGCAGGCGCATTGGGAAAAGAGCTGGAACCTGCTCGACGGCGAAGTCTTCGGTTCGGAGGATTTCCGCGCGGCGGCTTTGTGCCAGGAAGGGCTGATGTCGGGCGCGATCGACCGGCTGACGTTGGGGAGCATGGAAGGCGGGATCCGCCTGTTCCATGACGCGGTGGAGAAGGCGTTGGCGGGCTGACTATAAATCCTCCCCATCAAAGATGGGGAGGGGGACTGCCGGCGCAGCCGGTGGTGGAGGGGAAATGGTCTGTCCTCGCCGCTGCGCGGCTGCGGCCCCTCCACCGCCTTCGGCGGTCCCCCTCCCCACGCTTCGAGTAGGGAGGATTAATTCAGTTCTTCAACACCGTCGCGATGGTCGAAATCACCAGCCGGGTCTGCTCGATCTCATCGACCTTGATCGTGTCGAGCCCCATCTCCTTGGCCGGATAGTCGTTGCCGCCCGGATAGATCGCATCGCCGATGAACAGCACTTCGGCGGCGCTCACCCCCGCCGCCGGCAGCAGCTTCTTCAAACCATATTGCTTGTCGACGCCCTGACGGGTGATGTCGATCGAGGTCGACCCGCCAATGTTGATCGATAGATCGGGGAGCGCCTCGCGCAGCCGCTTCTGCAGCGCTTCGCGCTTCGATCGATCGGCGTCCCACGCATTCTTCGCGATCAGCGGGGCGTCCTGACCAAGGCCCGAAAAGGTGATCTGGCTACCGCGATCCTCGATCCGATCGCCCCAGGTCTGCCCTTGATCGAGCCCTTCGGCCTTGACCGCATCGTCGAGCGCGGTCTCGATCTGCTGTCGCTCGACGTCGGAGAACAGCTCGGCATAAACGGGCGTCCACTCGCCCGACCAACGGTAGAGCTTGGTCCCCGTGGTCGGCTGAATGAACAAATTGGCGAGCTTGGCGCGCTCGGGCAGGCGCGAGACGACCTGCTTCTCGAACTGCGGCCAGTCGCCACCCGAAATGATGTCGACCAGACACACGTCGAGCAAATCCGCGATCCGCCCCGCCATATCATCGTCGAGCGGTTGTTTGCTGAGCGCGAGCGTTCCGTCGAGGTCGAACGCGATCAGTTTCTTCATGCCGCCGCCCTTGGCAGCACGAACGCATCGATCGCGTGCGCGCAGCCATCATGCTCGTTGCTCGATGAGACGAAGCTGGCAGCCGCCCGCACCGCCTCGGGCGCCTGCCCCATCGCCACCGACAGGCCGGCACGCGCAAACATCGCGAGGTCGTTGTCCATGTCGCCGAACACCGCGACATTCTCTAGATCGACGCCCAGAATGCTCGCCAGTTCCGTCACGCCGTCACCTTTGTTGGCGCGCAGATCGGTGACGTCGAGATAATAGGTCTGGCTCTGTCCGATCGTCGCACGCGCGCCGAATTTCGCGACGCCGCGATCCGCGAGATCCCTAAGCACCGGCGCGTCGTCGCTGACGAACGTCACCTTGTCCGCGCGGTCGTAAAGATCGGTGAAATCGTCGCGCAGGATCGGCGCCTGGTTCGACGCGACGCGTTCATGTTCTACATGCACGCCCTCCAGGCGGGAGGCGTACCAGCGATTGTCGGCGAATATCCAGCGATCGACCGCGACACCCTCCGCCAGCGCGAACATGCCGCGCACGACATCGGGATCGATGCGATGTTCGGCGATGACGCTGCCGTCGGGACGGAAGATGATCCCGCCGTTGATTGCCGCCAACGGAATATCGATTCCCAGCGGCGCGATCAGCGGCAGCACCCCTGACACCGGGCGCGCGCTGATCAACGTGAATGCGACCCCCGCTGCGCGCAAACGATGTACGGAGGCGATGACCTCGGGACTGAGCGACTTGTCTTTGCGGACCAGCGTACCGTCGACGTCCGAAATGACCAATCGGATCGCCGGACCGGGCTGCGTCACTGCGGCATCTCCACATGGCCGCCGAAGCCGAAGCGCATCGCCGACAGCAATTTGTCGCCATAGGTATGCTCGACCCGGCTGCGGTAGCGCGCGAACAGCGCCGCGGTCAGCACGTGCGCGGGTACGGCTTCCTCCATCGCCGCCTCGATCGTCCAATGCCCCTCACCCGAATCCGCAACGCGGCCGGAGAATTGGTCGAGCGACTGATCCTTGGCGAGCGCCTGCGAGCAGAGATCGAGCAGCCAGGACGAGATCACCGACCCGCGCCGCCATACTTCGGCGATGTCGGTGAGGTTGAGGTCGAACCGCTCTTCGGCGGGCAAACTCTCCAGATTCTTGCTCTTCAGGATGTCGAAGCCTTCGGCATAGGCCTGCATCAGCCCGTACTCGATGCCGTTATGGACCATCTTGACGAAGTGGCCCGCACCGGCCGGACCAGCATGGATATAGCCCTTTTCGGCCCGTGGGTCCTCGCCTTCCTGCGCCATCCGGTTGGGGGTGCGGGGGATCGTCCCGACGCCGGGCGCGAGCGCATCGAAGATTGGATCGAGGTGGCGCATGACGTCGTCATCGCCGCCGATCATCATGCAATAGCCGCGCTCGAGACCCCAGACGCCACCCGACGTGCCGACGTCGACATATTTGAGGCCCTTGGCCGCCAGCTCTTTCGCACGGCGGATATCGTCCTTGTAGAAGGTGTTGCCGCCGTCGATGATGATATCGCCCGGCGAGCAGAGGCCAGTCAGCGTCGCGATCGTGCTTTCGGTCGGATCGCCTGCCGGCAACATCACCCAGAAGATGCGCGGGCTGTCGAGCTTGCCCGCCATGTCTTCGAGCGACCCGGCTCCAATGGCGCCATCGGCAACGATCTCCTTCACGGCTTCGGGCGCGCGATCATAGACCACCGTCTCATGCTTGCCGCGCATCAGCCGCCGCGCGATGTTGCCGCCCATGCGACCGAGGCCGATGATTCCGATTTTCATGTGAATCTCCTGAAGCGTTGATCTTGCCCCGACGTCACCCCGGCCCTGTGCCGGGGTCCAACTATCCACGGGCGATATCGCGTGAGGCCCGTTGGATGCCGGGACAAGCCCGGCATGACGGCGGCGAATCAGGTGGCTTCGACGGGATGCTTTGCCGCGATCGCGCCGAGCAGATCGTCGAACGCCTTGGAAAAGGACGTAACGCCTTCCTCGACCAGCGTTTCGGTCACGCCCGGTAGATCGAGCCCGAGCCGGTCGGTTTCGGCGAGGACATGTCTCGCCCCCTCGACATCCTGGCTCAGCGTCTCGGCCGCCGTGCCGTGGTCGCGGAACGCGTCGAGCGTCTTGGGCGGCACGGTGTTGACGGTATCGCGACCGATCAATGTATCGAGATAAAGGACGTCCGAATAATCGGGGTTCTTGGTCCCGGTTGAGGCCCAGAGCAGCCGCTGCGGCATCGCGCCCTTCGCCGCCAGTGCCTGCCAACGGTCGGATGTCACGAAATCCTGGTACCAGGCATAGGCCGCCTTGGCGTTGGCGATCGCGACTTTGCCCTTGAGCGCCTTCGCCGCGTCGCCGCCCGTGCCGGCGTCGATCGCGTCGTCGATCTTGGTGTCGATCCGGCTGACGAAGAAGCTCGCCACGCTGGCGATCCGGTCGATCGGCTCGCCGCGCGCTGCGCGTTTCTCGAGCCCCTCGACGAACGCCAGCGCGACGGCCTTGTATGCCTCGATCGAGAACAGCAACGTCACGTTGATGTTGATGCCCTTGTCGATTGATGTCGCGATCGCGGGGACGCCGGCGGCGGTGCCGGGGATCTTGATCATCAGGTTCGGCCGGTCGACCGCTTTCCACAGCCGCTCGGCTTCGGCGGCGGTCTCGTCGGTATCGTTGGCGAGATAGGGCGACACTTCGAGGCTGACATAACCGTCCTTGGCGTTGAGCCGGTCATAGACCGGACGCAGCGTGTCGGCGGCCGCCTGGATGTCCTGGATCGCGAGATGCTCGTAGCGCGCCATCGTCGAGGCGTCGGGACTGGCCTTGTCGAACTCGGCCAGCTCGGCGTCATAGGCATCACCATGCCCCATCGCTTTCTCGAAGATTGATGGGTTCGACGTCACGCCACTAACCCCATCCTCCTCGACCAGCTTCTTGAGGCCGCCCTCGGCAAGCAATTTGCGGTCGATGAAGTCCAGCCAGATCGCCTGGCCGAGTTTTTCGAGATCGTTGATCCGTCCCATCACTTGCTCTCCAGCATCTTCTTGGCGGTCGCGACGACATTGGCGACGGTGAATCCGAATTTTTCCTGCAGCCCGGCAAGCGGCGCCGAGGCACCGAAGGTCGACATGGTGATCGTGCGACCCTTGGCACCGACATAGCGATCCCAGCCCATCTCGCCGCCCATTTCGACGGCAAGGCGCGCGGTGACTCCGCTCGGCAGCACGCTTTCGCGATAGGCATCGTCCTGTTTTTCGAAGCGGAACCAGCTCGGCATCGACACGACGCGCGCGGCGACGCCATCGGCCTTGAGCGCCTCATACGCCTTGACCGCAAGCGACAGTTCCGAGCCGGTCGCGATCAGGATGATCTGTGGATCGTCGCTGTCGGCAAGCACGTAAGCGCCCTTCGCGACGCCATCCGCACCGGCATATTTGCTGCGATCGAGCGTCGGAAGTGCCTGGCGCGAGAGGATCAGCGCGGTCGGGTGGCCGCCATCGGTCAGGGTCGCGCGCCATGCCGCCGCGACCTCGTTCGCATCACCTGGGCGGATCGTGTCGATCCCCGGCGTCGCGCGCAGGATGGCGAGCTGCTCGATCGGCTGATGCGTCGGGCCGTCTTCGCCGACGCCGATCGAATCGTGCGTGAACACCCAGACCGATCCGATCTGCATCAGCGCTGACAACCGCACCGGCGGGCGCATGTAATCGAGGAACACGAAGAAGGTCGAACCATAACCGCGCAGGTGCGACAAGGTCATGCCGTTGACCACAGCGCCCATGCCATGCTCACGCACGCCGAAGTGGAAATTGGTGCCGCCGTAATTATTCGGCTCGAACGACGGCGCGTTCTTGATATCGGTCTTGGTCGAGGGCGAGAGATCGGCCGAGCCACCGAGCAGCCACGGCACACGCGGCACAATCGCGTTGAGCACCTTGCCGCCGGCATCGCGGCTCGCGATCCCCTTTTCGTCGGCGTCGAAGGTCGGGATGTCGGCGTCCCAGCCATCGGGCAACCGGTCCGACAGTATCAGGTCGAGTTCCTTGCCGAGATCGGGGTTCGCCGTCTTGTATTTGGCGAAGGTAGCTTCCCATTCCTCGCGCAACGGGCGGCCGCGGCTGGCGATCGCGTCGTTGAAATGCTTCTCGACGCCGTCCGGGACGTAGAAGTCCTTGTCCGGCCAGCCATAAGCCACTTTGGTCGCCTTGACGTTGTCGACGCCGAGCGGCTCGCCATGCGCCTTTTCGCTGCCGGCGCGAGGCGATCCCCAGCCGATCACCGAATGGACGACGATGAAGGTCGGGCGGTCGTCGGTCTTGCGGAATGCTGCAAGCGCCTGCGCCATCGCCGCGCAGTCATTGGCGTCGTTCACATGGATGACGTTCCAGCCATAGGCTTCGAACCGCTTGCCGACATCCTCGTCGAACGCCAGCGCGGTGTCGCCCTCGATCGAGATGTGGTTCGAATCGTAGATCCAGCAGAGGTTGGAGAGCTTGAGGTGCCCGGCGATCGACGCCGCCTCGGCCGAGACGCCTTCCATCATGTCGCCATCGCCGCACAGCGCGTAGACGTCATGGTCGAACAGCGTGAAACCGTCCTGATTGTAGCGCGCGGCGAGCCAGCGCTCGGCGATCGCCATGCCGACCGAATTGCCGCAGCCCTGCCCCAGCGGACCGGTCGTCGTCTCGACCCCGGTGGTGTGGCGATATTCGGGATGGCCCGGCGTCTTCGAGCCGAGCTGACGGAAATTCTCGATATCGTTGAGGCTGACCGCTTCCTTGCCGGTTTTCTTGCCCGAGCCATCGACTTCCTCGATCCCGGCGAGGTGGATCAGCGAATAGAGCAGCATCGAGGCGTGGCCGACCGACAGCACGAAGCGATCGCGATTGGGCCAAGTCGGCGTCGAGGGATCATAACGCAGGAATTGCGACCAGAGCGTATAGCCGACCGGGGCCAGCGCCATCGGCGTGCCGGGATGCCCCGAGTTCGCCTTTTGCACCGCGTCCATCGACAAGGTGCGGATCGTATCGATGGTCAGGCGCTCCAGCGAGCCGTCTTCTTTCAGCTGGTCCACATCGGCGGTCTGGGTATCGGACATTTTTATTCGGGCTCCCGCTTCGGGTGGGCAAACGCGCGGGCCGCGTCGCGGTTGCGCCATTTCCTTGCCCTATATGGGGAGCATCGCGCGCTTGCCACCCGTCAGGTGACGTTGCGTTCCATTTTCGTAACAATGCCGGCATCGGCGACATAGGCCGCGTCGACTTCGCGCAAGAACAGCCCATGCCCCATGACGCCGGGAATCGCCTGCAGCGCGACCGCCAAGTCGACCGGGTCGGGAAACGAGACAAAATGGCAATCGAAAATCACATTGCCCTGATCGCTGCGCCAGGCCCCTTCGGCGGCCATGCGCAACATCGGTTCGGCCCCCAGCCCCGCTAGGCGAGCGGCGACGAAGCTGCGCGCGAAAGGCAGCACCTCGACTGGCAGCGGCGCAGCGCCCAGCCGCTCGACCCGCTTGGATGCGTCCGCGATCGCGACCATCCGCTCCGACGCCTCGGCGACGATCTTTTCCCGCAACAGCGCGCCGCCTGCGCCCTTGATGACGCGCAGCGCGGGATCGATCTCATCGGCGCCGTCGATCGTCAGGTCCAGCCGCGACGCCAGCGCGAATCGGCCGATCGGGATGCCGACGTCGCGCGCCGCTTGTTCGGTCGCGATCGAGGTCGCGAAAAATATTGCCTTGCGAAGCTCGGTCAGGCGCGCGGCGATCGCGCGAATCGCGAATGCCACGGTCGATCCTGTGCCGATACCGACCAGCATGCCGTCTTGGATTTCGGTGACCGCAGCCTCGGCGGCGATCCTCTTGTCGTCGTCGATCATGGACGCGGGCGTAGCGCGAAACCGCGCGCGCGCAAACGGCCGGTTCATCGCCGGCGCGCCGCGGTTATAGCCCAGCGGAATGGTGCGCCGCAACGAAACGGCTTGATTCATGTAACAATGCAACATAGCAGGACGGCCGCAACCCGCTCGTCGAACGATCGGCCGGAGACTATGGCGAATACAGCAAGGCGCATCGGCAGCACGTCGCGCCCGCCCCGCACGGGGCGGAGGCTCGGTGCTGGCTGGGTCGCCGTGCTGCTGGCCATGCTGGTGGTCTTTTCGTGGCAGAGCTTCGTCGCGCAGACCCACAACCACTTCGCCAGTGCGCCGGTGTTCACCGCTACCGGCACGACAGGCGCGGTCTCTGCGTCCTCGTCCGACCGTAAGTCGCCGTTCGACTCGCCGGCCAATTGTCCTATCTGTCGCGAGATCGCGCAGAGCGGCGCTTATTTGCCGCCGGCGCCGATCGTTCTTCCCGTCCCTCAGGCGATGCTCGTCTGGCTCGTCGCCGGGCTGGCGGTCGCGCTGGTTCTCGGACGGCGTTCGCTCGGCTGGCACA
>Ga0307513_10007018_pt1 | contig 14656 bp, 19 predicted proteins | sample 15_EM_MG_FD_202174 | JGI IMG/M metagenome (GOLD analysis project Ga0307513, IMG submission 202174) | Populus trichocarpa ectomycorrhiza microbial communities from riparian zone in the Pacific Northwest, United States - 15_EM | ecosystem: Host-associated > Plants > Roots > Unclassified | place... | reverse complement strand
GATCGCGCTCGACCCGGCCGCCCGGGTCATCGACCTAGCCGACCTCAAGAAACAGATGGCTGGGTGGCGGCGCGACAACCCCGAGTCGACGATCGACCCCCTGGCTGACGCAGGTCGGTTCGCGGCGGCGGCCGGCTACGACATCCTGTTGGTCCGTGATCAGCCGGACGGTGGCTTCTACCCTGGGTGGGAGAGCGTCGACGACTACGACGGGACCGGCGGCGCCCCACAGGCACCGCAGTACGTGATCATCAACCGCACGATCGCGCTGATCCAGAGGGCGGAGGACGCGCCGTGAGGCCTGCACTGTCCCGCCGTCTCGCAGCCGCCTTGACGGTCGGCGCGGCCACCACCGCGCAGCGGGAGCGGATCCTCGCCGCCGGCAAGCGGGCGCGCGCGTACGCCGATCTGCCCGACGACGTGCGGGCCCTGGTCGAGCGCCTCGAAGCGCGCTGAGATCTCCCACCGGCAAGGCCGGCTGGGTCAACCCTGAGCACCCTCAAGGAGGGCACCTCATGCACCGCACCCGACGCCGCACCCTGCTCGCCACCATCGGCGGACCCGCCTACCGCGGGCCCGCGCGCCGGGACGACGCGGGCGGCTCCGGCAGTTCCACCGGCAGCGGCTCCACCGAGGGCGGCTCCGGCAGCACAGGCGACACCGACGGCGACGACGGCCAGGGCGACAAGGGCACCCAGGGCGACGGCACCGGCAGCAAGCCCAACATCGACGGCGACCTCGACAAGGACCGCGCGGCCCGCGCGATCGCGGCCGCCCGTGAGGGCGAACGTAAGGCCAAGGACGCGGCCAAGGCCGCCAACGACCGGACCGCCGCGATCCTCAAGGCCGCCGGCCTCACCGCCGACGGCAAGGAAGACCCCGAGCAGGCGCTCAAGGACGCCGCGGAGAAGGCCGACAAGGCCACCACCGCGCTGCGGGACAAGAGCCTGCGCCTGGCCGTACGCGAGAACGCCGACAAGGCCGGCGTCGACGCCACGGCCGTCATCGACTCCTCCAGCTTCCGCGACACCGTCAAAGAGCTGGACTCGGAGGCGGCGGACTACGACGACCAGGTCGTGGCCGCGATGAAGAAGGCGCTCAAGGCCAACCCGCGCCTCGCCGCCGGCGCCGCAGGTACCACGCGGCAGGGCGGCGACCACACCGGCGGGACCGGCGGGAAGAGCCGCTCCGGATCCCTCGAAGAGGCGCTGAAGCGCAAGCTCGGCACCTGACCCCTACCTGGAGAAGAAATGGCAGTGACTCTGGCGGAAGCCAGCAAGAACACCGCCGAGGACTTCGACGCGGCTGTCATCGACGAGTTCCGCAAGGAATCGACGATCATGGACGCGCTGGTCTTCGACGACGTCGTCAACCCGCTCAGCGGCGGCGGCGACACGCTCACCTACACCTACCGCCGGCAGGTCACCCAGCCGACCGCAGCGACCCGCGCCCTGAACACGGAGTACGCGGCCCAGAATGTGACCACGGTCAAGGTGTCCGCCGACCTGGCGGTCATGGGTGGCGCGTTCACGGTGGACAGGGTGATCGCGAAGCTCGGCGCTAAGGCGTCCGGCGTCGTCAACCTGAACCTCCAGCAGAAGATCAAGGCGACCAAGACCAAGTTCCAGGACCTCGTGATCAACGGGGACACCGCCGTCGATGTCAACGCGTTCGACGGCCTGGACAAGGCGCTCACGAGCAGCGACACGGAGTTCCGGGCCAGCACCGCGACCGACTGGTCCGACCTGGACACCACCGCCTCGGTCAAGTTCGTGGGCCTCGATCTGCTGGACGAGTTCCTCAGCCTGCTCGACGGGACGCCCACCCTGCTGATGGGCAACCAGCGGCTGCTGGCCAAGATCCGGGCGATCGTCCGCCGGACGGGTATGTACGTACGGGACCCGATCGAGGGCCTGGTCGGACAGGACGGCCGCCCGATCCGCCGCGAGTCCTACGGCGGCATCGTCTTCGCGGACCCGGGCAACAAGGCCGGCACCAACGACCCGATCATCCCGGTCGAGACCCGGGACGTCGGCGGCAGCAAGACCAACCTGACCGACCTGTACGCCGTGCGCATCGGCCTCGACGGCTTCAAGGGCGTCGCCTGCACCGGGTCGCAGGTCGTCGACACCTGGCTGCCGGACTACACCCAGTCGGGTGCGGTGAAGAGCGGCGAGGTCGAGCTCGGACCGATCGCGGTGGCGCTCATGGCGACCAAGGCCGCCGCGGTGTGGCGTCACATCAAGGTCGCGTGACCCATGCGCTACCAGGTGAAGGCGCCGGCGAAGCGTGTCAACGACACCATCGCCGGCGTCCGATTCAACGACTCCATCGCCGAGGTGGACGGCGAGCTGCTGCCGTCCGCGCTGGCCTACTTCCGCCGGCAGGGCTACACGCTGGTGGAGATCCAGGCGGTGCCCGAGCCGGAGGAGACCCCGGCGCCGGCGCCGGCGGAGCCCAAGCCGCCGTTCGCACCCAACCGCGGCAGCTCCAAGGCCGAGTGGGTTGCCTACGTCACCGGCCCCAACGCCGGCGACAAGGCACTCGACCAGGCTGCCGCCGAGGCCAAGACCCGTGACCAGCTCGCCGAGCACGTGCTCGGCCCGAAAGAAGGTGCTGACCAGTGACGGTCCACGGCGCCCACACGGGCATCCTCCGCGACGACCTCGCCCGCGTCTTCGACCAGCAGGCCGAGCGGTACCCGGGCGTTGACCCGTCCGAGGACTTCTACCGGGCCAACATGCCCCGCCGGGCTGCGATGTCAAACGCCTCGGTGCTGACGACCCAGGTCATGTCGTCGGTGCCGGTCTACCTGCGCGAGGGCGAGTCCGTCAACGCGGCCACCTTCGTCAGCGCGACCACCGCGGCGAACACGCCCACCAACCACTGGGCGGCCCTGTACTCCCCGACCGGGATTCTGCTCGGGCAGACCCCGGACCTGGAGGACGAGGCGTGGGCGGCGAACACGAAGAAGACCTTCGAGTTCGCGGCGCCGGAGCTGATCGCCGTGACCGGCTGGCACCGGGTGGCGCTGATGGTCAAGGCCACTGCCACGCCGACCCTGGCCGGTGTGACCCTGCACAACGCGGTCCTCTCGGCCGCGCTCGTCACCGGGGAGCTGCCGCTGTCGGCGACGTCGGGCACCACGCTGACGGACACGGCACCGGGCACGATCGGCGCGCTGACGGCGATCGCCGGCGTGCCGCTCTGCATCCTCAGCTGATCGTGGTGTCCGGCCGCTCGACCCCCGCGGCCGGACACCACCCCCAACCAACCGAGAGGAGGCCGTCGTGGGCCTGAACACTGCCGGCATCAACGCGTTCCTCGAGGACGGCAACGAGGCGGTCGTCTGGGTCGGCATCGGCGATGGCCCGACCGCCGGCGACCAGACCAGCAACGAACGCGTCCAGGTCGCCACCACCGTCGCCGGCGGCGTCATCACCGCGACCGGCGTGCCATACGCCTTCACGGGCACGCCCGCCGCGGGTGCGACGCACGCGCTCTTCTTCAACCAGGAGAGCCCGAGCGGCCAGACCTTCTACGGCTTCGACGCCACATCGGGTGATCAAGACTTCAACGCCGCTGGGGCGTACTCGCTGACCTCGGTGACCTTCACCGGCAGCTCGCCAGCCTGACCGGGAGGTCGCGGTGGCCACCTCGATCTTCACCAGCCAGATCCCCGCGATCCTGGACGGGGACGACGGCACGGACTACACGCTCGGCACCGAGTTCGAGCGCAGCAACGACGGCAGCATCACCCACGGCCGCTGGTACTGCCCGGACCCTGCCCCGGTGTCCGCCCAGTTCGTGCTCTACGCGGTGACGGGCGGCACCGAACTGGCCCGCGCTGTCTTTGGCACGCTGACGCCTGGCGCGTGGAACACCGTCGAGTTGCCCTCCCCGGTGGCGTACGTCGCGGGCACTAACCTGGTCGCCGCCGTCTATACCCCCAGCTTCTACACGGCCACCGCGAGCTTCTTCACCGGTGACCTGGTCAACGACGACATCACGGCGCCCGGCGCCACCAACGGCAGGCTGGGAAACACCGACGAGTACCCGAGCATGGTGTCGGGCAACGACGCGTGCTTCTTCGCGGACATCGTCTTTGCCAGCGGCGAGGTGGAGCCGGCTGAGGGCGTGGCCGAGCTCGGCCTGGCGCTCACCGTGGCAGCTGCTGGCGCGCGGGCGAGCGCGGGTGCGGCCGTGCTGGGCGTCCAGCTCGACGTGGCGGCCGCCGGCGCGCGGGACTCCGCCGGCGCCGCGGCGGCTCAGCTCGAGCTGGCGGTCGCGGCGGCGGGCGCCCGGGCCAGCGTCGGCACCGCGGCCGCGGGCATCGTCTTCACGATCGCGGCGGTCGGCGCGCGGCCCTCGCTGGGCTCCGCTGCCCTCGGCCTGGCCCTCACGGTCGATGCGGCGGGCCCGGTCGCCGAGGTCATCCCCGGCACCCTCATCGCCGGTGCCCTTGCCGCCCCGGTGCTCACCCCGGGCGGCAGCTCGCCGACCCTGACCCCATCGTGAGGAGGCCGCTGTGGCGGAGCTGCTCGACGCCGGCGACTGGCGCGTCCCCACCCTGATCGTCTCCCCATTCGCCGCGTCTGGCGGTTCGGCGACCGTGGCGACCCTTCAGCTCGTCTCCCCGCTCGGCACGGTCACTCCGGTGACGCCGACCAAGCAGGACGACGTCCCCGAGGCCGGCAAGCAGACCTGGACGGCGCCCGGGTATGAGCTGACTGAGGGCGAGTGGGTCGAGCGCTGGGCGGTCACCGGGACCGGTGCGAGCAAGGCACGCAACATCGTCCTGGTCGCGCCTGACCCGGTCGCGGGGCTCGTTGAGCGGGTGTACGCCACCACGGCCGACTACGCCAACCTGCTCCGCAAGGCACCGCCGACCGGCGCGCGGCGCGGGCTGGCGGAGGCCTCTCGGATGGTCGACGAGATGCTGCTCAGCGCGGTCTATCCGGTCGATGACACGACGAAGTTGCCGACCGAGGCGGAGCACATAGCGGCCCTGCGCGATGCCACCTGCTTGCAGTTCGAGTGGGCGGCCGGGAGCGGCGACAAGCACTCGACCGGGGCGAGCCGTCCGGGTGGCTTCACGATCGGTCGTCTGTCGGTGCAGCAGCCAGCGGGCGGGGCGGCCAGCCGCACCGGTATGGGCCCGCGTGGGGAGTACGCGCCGCGGGCGTGGGCGCGGTTGCAGCGGGCGGGCCTGACCGGGCACGACCCGCAGGAGCCGGGCTGGTGCTGGTGATGGACTGGGACGAGTTCATCGAGACCAGCATCCCGAGCCCGCACACGATCGTCGTCGAGGCGCACGGGGGCGCGGGCGCGTACGGCGACGCCTACGCCGCGGCGGTCGAGGTTGAGGGCTGCGTGGTCGAGCACACCCGCCGCCGGGTGCAGGTGCAGACGCAGGACGCCGCCGGCGGGATCGTCATCAGCTCGACGACGGTGTTCGCCCCACCAGACACCACGGCGCCGGCGGAATCCCGGGTGACCCTGCCCAGTGGGGTGACGACGCGGGTGCTCCAGGCGTCCTTCCTGGACGCGCACGGGCAGCCGCTGCCGGAGCACTGGGAGCTTCTCCTCGAGTAAGGCGGGCCACCGATGACCAAGGTCCAGCTCGAATGGCACGGCGACGAGGTCCTGGCCGCCATCACCGGCGCCACCTTCGACGGCTTGGTGCTCGGCGCCGAGCACCTCCTCCAGGTGTCCAGCGGGATCGCGCCGCACGAGGAAGGCGATCTCGAACGGTCAGGCGACATCGACACCGACGAGGACGACCTGAAGGTGTCCGTCTACTACGACCGGAAGTACGCGGTGCGGCAGCACGAAGAGCTGACCTGGCGGCACGACGAGGGCCGGCGCGCGAAGTATCTGGAGGAGCCGATGGGCACCGAGGCTGACGTGATCCTGGCGATCATCGAGACGGCGGCCAGCGAGCCGCTGGGAGGCTGACCGGTGGCCGGCGAGGGTTGGACCAGTCTCTTGCTCGCTGGGATTGCCCAGCGGCTCCACACGGCCGGCGTGGGCACCTGGCGCGCGACCGGCACCTACGAGCCGAGCGAGACGGCGATCGTGATCCGGGGGATCCCAGACGCCCCAGACAAGGTGATCACCATCGCCGACTACCCCGTCGGCACCAGCATCAAGGGCATGCAGGACCACACGATCGGCGTGCAGTGCCGGATCCGCGGCACGACCGACCCGCGGGTGTGCAGCGACATCGGTGACGCGATCTTCGCCGAGCTAGACAGCCTCGGCATGGCGACCCTCAACACCATCGCAGTGGTCGACATGTGGAGGCAGAGCTACACCTCGCTCGGCCAAGACGCCCAGCGTCGCTGGGAGGCCAGCCACAACTACTACGTGGAGGCGATGCGCGCCTCCACGACCCGGACCGACTGACGAGGAGCGTCATGGCGACGACCCCGACCACACGCGTGACCACCCTCGCGCGGACCCACCGAATCGACATCGACACCGGCACCTACCCGGCGGTCAACTACGCCCAGCTCATCGGCATCGAAGACCTCAAGCTGATCGAAGATGTCCGCGTCGAGGACGACGAGATGTACGAGAACGCCGGCGCGATGCGCGAGACCAACATCGGCTACGGCTGGCGGATCGAGGGCAAGCTGGCCTACTCCACCAACCTCGCCGGCTCCGCGGTCGAGACCGTGCACGCATTCCTGCGTACCAGGTTCAAGGGCCACCGGGCGGCCCGCGTGGAGACCCTGGAGTTCGGTATCCGGTTCTACCAGCGCGAAGGGCTCGACGACCTCCACAACCACGAGGGCCGCGTCTACGTGAAGAGCTGGACCCCGCCCGGCGGGAAGGGCCGTGCCGCCATCGACATCGTCCTGCAGGGCCAGGGCGCGCTCGCCGACATCTCCAACCCTGCCGGGTCGCTGCTGCCGACGGTGACCGGGCTGACGCCGGCGACGGGTGACGAGGCGGGCGGCGAGCAGATCCAGATCTTCGGCCAGCACTTCAAGCCCAACAACGTGGACGACGTCTCCGCGGTCGTCTTCGGCGCGAACCCGGCCACGGACTTCGTGACGATCTCGGACAACCTGATCGTGGCGACGGCCCCGGCCGGCTCGGCTGGCACGGTCGCGGTGCGGGTCACCACCGACGCCGGCCAGTCCGCGGACACGGCGGCAGACAACTACCTGTACACCGCCTGATGGCGACTGAGCTGGGTGAGCTCGGGGATTTCCTGGACCCCGGGCTCGCGCTCAAGATCAACGGGAAGCGGTACGTGGTGCCGCTTCCCTCCGCTGAAGTCGGCCTGTGGTGCCAACTGACGATCGAGGCTGCGGGGACCATCAAGGCCAGCGACTCCAAAGAGGAGATCGCCGCGGCGGTGGCCCGAGTCAACGCGATGCCACAGAGCAAGGACAAGGTCACCCTGGCCCAGCGGCTCCTAGGCCCGGTGCACGCCGAAATGCTCGCCGACCAGGCCCCGCATCACCTCGTCCAGTTCGCCGGCGAAATCGCCTGGGTGTGGATCATCGGTGGCGAGGAGGCCGCGGAGCGGTACTACCGGGCAGGTGGCCGCCCGGAAGCGATGCGCCCGACGAACCGCCAGGAGCGTCGGGCAGCGCCGAAAAAGGCAGCTGGCGGGAGCCGTACGGGCGCGGGCGCAAAGACCCCGTCAGCGGCCTCTGGGAGTGGTACGAGATCCCGGACCACGTCCGCCGCAGCAAAGAAGGCAGCGCCGAAGAAGAGGGCCTGACCTGGCCGGAGATCCTGCACCACTGGACGCTCCTCGTCGCCGACATGCACTCGGAGTACGGCGTCGACCTGACCCGGGACCTGCTCCGCCGCCAGGACTGGGGATGGTTCCGGACCCGCGTCCGCGGCCTACTCAACGCTGACACCCGCCTACACCGGGCACTCGCACCGGGCCCAGCAGTTCAGTAGCCACCTCGGGAGGAGGGCACCGCCGTGTCGCTAGAGCTGGGCGAACTGAGCACGGTGCTCTCCGCCGACGACAGACCGCTGGCGCAAGGCCTCGACAGGGCGCACGACCGTATCCAGGATTCCCAGCGCCAGTTTCAGCGCACTGCGGACCAGGGTGGCACGGCGGCTGGGCAGGCGGGTGGGGACAGCTTCGCGGCCAAGATCGGCCCGCTGGTCAAAACGGGGGCGGTCGCCGCAGGCGCCGCCGCAGGCTTGGCGCTCGGGTACGCGCTCACCTCGGCGCTGGACCTGGAGGCAGCCAACGACAAGCTCGCCGCCCAGCTCAACCTCAGCGAGGCCGAGTCGGAGCGGATCGGCGGCGTCGCCGGGAAGCTGTACGCCGACGCGTACGGCGAGTCGATCCAGGAGGTCAACGGCGCCGTCGCCGCGGTCATCTCGTCGATCGACGGGATGGGTGAGCGAGACGCCGACCTGGAGGGCATGACCGCCAAGGTCCTCGACCTGTCGAAGGCCTTCGAGATCGATGCTGCCCGGGCCGCTCAGGTGGCCGGTCAGGCCATTACGTCCGGGCTCGCCGATGACGGCACCGAGGCGGTTGACCTGCTTACTGTGGCGTTGCAGAAGGTCCCGGCCGCTGTCCGCGACGACCTCGTGGACGCGCTCGACGAGTACGGCCCGTTCATGAGCAGCATCGGCGTCACCGGTGAGAAGGCCTTCGGGTTGTTGGTGCAGGGTGCTCAGAAGGGCATGTACGGCATCGACAAAACCGGCGACGCTTTGAAAGAATTCACGATCCGGGCGACGGATATGAGCACCGCGTCCAAGGTCGGATTCGATGCACTCGGCATGTCTCAGGAGAAGATGTCACGTCGGCTCCTGAAGGGGGGCGCGGACGGGGCGAAGGCTTTTGACGAGATCATCAATGGCCTGCTGAAAATCAAGGACCCGGTCGAGCAGTCACAGGCTGCCCTGGCGCTTTTCGGCACCCCACTCGAAGACCTCAGCGTGCAGGAAATCCCCAAATTTTTGGGCTCGCTGAAGGCGACCGAGGACGGGATGGGTGACGTCGCCGGGGCGGCGGAGAAGATGGGCGACAAGCTCAACGACAACGCGGCATCGAAGATCGAGTCCTTCAAACGTAAAGCCCTCGGCCAGCTGACCGAGATGGGCGGCCAGATCATCGGCTGGGCCGAAGAGGTCATGCAGAACCCCGCAGTCAAGGATTTTCTCGGCGACGTTGAGCGGGTGATCAACGAACGGGTGGTACCGGCTCTTCGCAGCTTCTGGCAGTGGATCCAGGACAAGGTGATGCCGACTGTCAAGGAGATCCGCGAGAACGCGATCGACAAGCTCCGCGAAGCCTGGGATCACCTTTCGCAGAAGATCGAGGATAACCGGGAGCAACTGGAGACGGTTGGTAATACGCTCAAAACAATTGCCGAATGGATTATCCAGAATGTCATGCCGGTCCTGTACGACCTGTACTACACGGGCTTTGTCAAGCTGTCACAGGGAATCGGGCTAGTCGTCGACTGGATTGGTTTCATGGTCACGGCCTTCCGCAAGGGGCGCGACGCGGTGGGCTGGGTGGGCGATAAGGCCGGCTGGCTGCTGGGCAAGCTCAACGACCTGCGCAAAAAGATCTCCTTCTCGGGCATGTTCGACGGCATCAAGTCCGCGTTCAAGAGCGCGATCAACTGGGTCATCGAGAAGTGGAACAGCATCAGCTTCTCGATCCCCAAGGTCGGGCCCTTCGGCGGCGGCACCATCGGCACCCCCGACATCCCAAAGCTCGCGGTAGGCGGCGACGTGCTCCGGTCCGGCCTGGCGCTCATCCACGCCGGCGAGCGTGTGGTGCCCGCGGCCAGGGTCAAGCCGCTCGGGGGCATGGCCGAACAGACCGCCCGCCAACTGGTCGAGATCCTGCTCCGGGGCGAGTTCCGCGTCGCTGGTAACGACCTGGTGGTGGTGATCCGCAAGGAGGTCGAGGACCGGGGCGGCGACGTCCAGCACGTGCTCGGCTCACGACGCTAGCCCGGGAGGGGCGATGACCTACCCCGACGTGCCCCTCGACGTCCTCATCGAGGCCGCCCCCGGCGCCGACGTGATCACCGACGAGCCCGACGACTGGCCGTGGCAGGACATCACCAGCTCCTGGCATGTGCCGGACGGCATCTCGGTGTCCGATGGCCGGTCGGAGGGGTCGGTGCAGGCCGAGCCCTCCAACCTGGGCCTGGCGCTGAAGAACAACGACGGGCAGTGGACGCCGGACGACCCGCGCAGCATCCACTGGCCGGGCTGGGATGTGGGCTGCCCGATGCGGGTGTCGGTCGATGCCGGCGCCGGCATGCAGGTGCTGCCCGGTAGCTCGACGTTCGTCGACTCGATCGACCCGGCCTGGCCGGGCGGCAGCTCGAAGCACGCCACCGTCCGGGTCACCGGCAAGGGGCTGCTGGGCTTCCTCGGCCGCGGCAAGGACCCGCTCGGCTCGGCGCCGAAGCGGCGGATCACGCACCCCTCCGGCTCCGGCGGCACCGGCACGCTCCTCGCCGCCTGGACGCTGGAGGACGGGGTCCTGGCTGACCTGGGCAAGCCGCTGTTCGGCGCCGAGCCGATGCGGCCGTTTGTCGGCGTGCACCCGAGCACCTCGGTGATCACCATGCCGCAGTGGGGGCAGGGCAACCTGGCGCCCTGGCTACCCCCCGTCGTCTCCCGTTCAGGGTCGGCCGGTTTGACGGTGTTGTGGGCGCCCGTCGCGTGGTTCCAGGTCGGCTCCCCATCGGGCTGGTCGATCGAGTGGATGTACAACAGTGGGCTCGATGCTGGCGAATCCACGATGGATGTCAACCCTTCGTACCTCGGGGGGCCTGTGGGGGTGGGCTGGCCACAGGTGATGCTGGACCCGGCCAACCAGCGGCTGCTCGTCGCTATGAACGGCGAGCCCGAGATAGACGCCGATACGCCGACGCTGTTCGACGGCAAGCCTCACCACATCTTGTGGACCATCGAGCAGTTCGGCGCCAAGGTCTCCTGGGTCGTCTACGTGGACGGCGTGGCCACCAACCTTGGCGTGACCAGCGGCAACATGACGGTCCCGGTGATCGAGACGATCGGCATGGCCGCAGACGCAGAGGGAGGCGCCCAGCTGGCCCAGGGCTACGTCATGGTCTGGGGCAACGGCGCACCGAACGTGGCGGACGCCGCAGCGGCCGCGTTCGGCTGGACTGGCGAGGCGGCTGCCCGCCGGCTGCTCCGGCTCGGAGAAGAGCAGCGTGTCCGGGTGACGGTGGTCGGGGATCCGGACGACAGTGAGCCCATGGGACCGCAGGAGCCGAAGCTCTTCGTCGACCTGATCAGGGAGTGCGAGGCCGCTGACCGCGGCGTCCTGGCCGAGGCCGACTTCGGGCTGTGGTTCCTGCCGAGGGTGGCCCGGTACAACCCGGCCACCGCGTTCACGATCGACGCCGGCGCCCGCGAGCTCCACCGGTCCTTCGCGCCGAAGCGGGACCTTCAGCGGGTCCGGAACGAGTGGACCATCTCGCGGCCGAACGGCGGTGAGGCCACAGTCGCGGACACAGCCCACCAGGCGCGGCGTGGCCGGCTCGCGGACAGCGAAGAGATCAACGTGGCGTCCGACCAAGTGCTGGGGCCGCACGCCGGCTGGCGGGTCCTCGAGGGAACGGCGCCCGGCCTCCGGCATCCCGAGCTGGCGATCAGCCTGCACGTCTCGCCCGATCTCGTGGCGCCGTGGCTGGCGGCCCAGCTCGGCGACGTGGCGGCGGCGGTCAACCTGATGCCGCAGTACCCGCCCGGCGGGTTGAGGCAGATCTTGGAGGGCCGGTCACAGCAGCTCACCCGGCGCTCCTGGATGGCGCAGATGCGTGTGTCGCCGGCGTCCCCCTGGTCGGTGTTCGTGCTCGACGACCAGGTGCTGGGCCGGCTGGAAACCTCGGGCAGCGAGCTGGCCTCCGGCTTCGTCGCCGGCACCGATGTGTCGATGAGTGTGGCGGTCACGGATGGGCCGCTGTGGTCGCCGGCGAACACCGACGCACCCTTCGACATCCTCGTCGCCGGCGTGCGCCTCACGGTGCGGGCGGTCGGGCAGGTCATCTCCACCAACCCGTGGCTGGAGACCAACGCCACCGGCTGGACGTTCTCCGCCGGCTCCACAGTGGCCCACAGCACCGCGCAGGCACACGAGGGGACCGGCAGCCTGCTCATCACCCCGGACGGCGTCACGGCGACCACGGGGGCCATCCAGGCGGCCGGGTCGGCGGCGGTGACGACGCCGGCGGCGGATTACCGGCTGTCGGGGTGGCTGCGCGCGAGCGCCGCGATCAGCGACGCGCGGATGGCGGTCGACTGGTACCAGTCCGACGGCACGACCTTCGTCTCCTCGTCGCTGCCGACGGCGATCGCGCTCTCCGCCGGCGTGTGGACCCCTCACTCGGCGGTGGTGACCGCGCCAGCGTTGGGCGCGCGGGCGCGGCTGCGGGTGCGGCTGGCGGGGACGCCGACGGGGACGGTGCACGCCGACGAGCTGCTCCTCATCCCGACGAGCACGTACACCTCGTCGCCACAGACGTTCACGGTCGCGGTGACGCCGGTGAACGGCATCGAAAAGTCGATCAGCTCGGGCGAGCCGGTGACCACGGCTGGCCTGGGCGTACTGGCGCTGTAGGAGGCGTAGGTGGCCGAGTTCGTACCCGGAGTGCTGAGGGCGGCCGACCTCAATGCCGCGCTGCCGCTCGCGGCGACGAAGCTGATCGACACGAACCGCAACAACTCGGCGGTCGTGTCCGCTGACCCGCATCTCGCCCTGCCGGGCGTGGCCAGCCGGGTCTACGTGGTGCGGGCCAGCGTGCTCTGGGTCGCCAACGCGACGCCGGACATCAAGTTCTGCTGGTTCGCTCCGGCTGGCGCGACCATGGCCAACTGGCGGTACCTGGGCAACGGGACTGGCGGGGAAGCGCTCAGCGCGCGGGGTGTCGCGGCGACGCTGACGACGGAGATCTTCCAGGCGGCCGACGCCGCAGACGACGCGTTCGACATGTGGGGCACGTTGATCATGGGCACGACCCCGGGGAACTTCGGGGTGGCCTGGGGGCCGAACAGCTCGAACGCCAACAACAGCACGGTCAAGGCGACGAGCCACATCACGGCGATCCGCGTACCGGCATAGGGAGGCAGCGATGGCCTGGTACCTCAATCCCGCGCTCAGCCGCTTCCGGGCGGCAGTCGACGTCCGCTACCCGGACCGCAGCAAGAAGTCCGACGGAACGATCGGCGACGAGGCGCACCAGCAGGGCAACTCGGACCACAACGAGGACCCCGACGGGTCGGTCGACGCCTTGGACATGGACGTCGAGCTCAACGGCCGCGGCGGCCGCTACGCCGAGGAGGTCGAGCACCTGAAGCGGGCCTTCGAGGCGCACGAGTCGTCCCGCTACTGGATCCACAACGACCAGATCGCCGAGCGCGCGACCGGCTGGAAGCGGCGGGCGTACAAGCCCGGCGACCCCAGCCGGAACAAGCACATCAAGCACATCCACTGGAATACGCGCGAGAGCCATGAGCGCAGCACCGCGCCGTGGAACCTGGAGGTAGAGGACATGACACCGGATCAGGCCCAGCTGCTGAAGGACTCCCACTACGTGCTCGCCAAGGGCACCCGGGTCGGCGGCAAGCCGGTCCCGATGCACGTGGCCGTGACCGCGCTCGTCGAGAAGGTGGAGCTCGTCCTCAACGCGGTCGTCGACCAGGACGCCGTCGACGTCGCCGAGCTGAAGGCGAAGCTGGACAAGATCGACCGGGAGGCGACCGAGCGGGCGGCCGCCGAGGAGCAGCGCGAGGCGGAGCAGCACGCCGAGCTGGTCGCGCTCATCGAGGAGGGCCTGTCGGGCGAGCGGGACGTGACCGAGGTGCTCCGCATGGTCGGCGAACGGCTCCTGACCACGCCGCAGAGCTGATGTCTGGGCTGACTCAGCTCGGTGCGGCGGCCGGCGCGCTGCTGGCCATCCTGGCCCTGGTCGCGCTGGTGTGGCGGTCGGTCCGGCGCGCGTGGCGACCAGTGGACGATTTTCTTGCGGATTGGAACGGCGAGCAGGGAAGGCCGGGCGTACCGGCGCGGCCCGGTGTGATGGACCGCCTCTCCCAGTTCGAGCGGCGCATGGCCAAGGTCGAAGGGCAGGTCATGCCCAACGGCGGTACGTCGATGCACGACGCGGTCCAGCGGATTGCCGCTGTGACCGGCGCCGACCCGGACTAGCCCCCTGACCCCGGAGAGGGGGTGATCATGATGAAGACGACTTGGCTCAAGGCCGCCGGCGTGCGTGCCCTCAAGACGGCGGCGCAGGCCGCGATCGCGGCGATCGGCACCAGCGCGGTCGGCGTGCTCGACGTCGGTTGGGTAGGCATCCTGTCCGTGTCCGCGCTAGCTGCCGTTCTGTCGGCGCTGACCAGCGTCGTCGGCCTGCCCGAGGTCGACGCCTAACCCGCACCCCATCTCTACATACGAAGCGCCCCCATTCTCCTTCGGGAGGTGGGGGCGCTTTCGTCGTTTCAGGCCTACCAGGGCCCCTCGCCGTACCTGGCGGTACACGCCCCGGCGAGGGCCTGCGCCGCCCGCACCGTAGCCTCCCACGGCTCGCCGGCGGCCGGCGTGCCGTCCGCGAGCAGTTCGACGAGACGGGCGCCTGCTTGCCACATCGCGGTGTCGTCCGCTTCG
>Ga0307513_10007017_pt1 | contig 14657 bp, 11 predicted proteins | sample 15_EM_MG_FD_202174 | JGI IMG/M metagenome (GOLD analysis project Ga0307513, IMG submission 202174) | Populus trichocarpa ectomycorrhiza microbial communities from riparian zone in the Pacific Northwest, United States - 15_EM | ecosystem: Host-associated > Plants > Roots > Unclassified | place... | reverse complement strand
CAACGTCATTCAGGTGAATACATCTTCGACCTCGCCGTCGTCTTCCTTGGACGCTCGTCCTACTTCGAACGACGGCGCTAGCAGCCTCAAGCGCCCATGTCCCCGAACGATCCACACATCTTGCATTCTTTGGCTCTCTCCGCTAGATACGACCCCTCCACACTAGTATTCACCGTTCCCTCCACACAGCCTCCAGCCTAACCCTGTATCCGTCTTGCCTTCGCCCGCAGTAGCCCCGACCGGGTCTGACTCTTGGTTCTAAGATCGACCTCGATGTTCCGACCCTGGCCTACTTTTTCTCTCCCAACGTTTTCTCCTCCTTCGAATGATCCTGCTCGTCCGTCTTGAACAGCAGGTGCGGTTTTCGCTCCGCGAGGTCGAGGATCATCTCTGCAAAGTACGAGTTCTACACACGTTTCGAGTGCACCAGCGATAATCCGTCAGTATCCGCACAAAAAGTAGGAGTGGAGCCAGAGGTAATCCTCACCGCCCACTATTACGCGCGACGGACCAAACCCAGTCAAGGCGTACATCAGAATTGAGTCTATTGAGCACATCGTGGGATAGTGTGTACGTACCGCGAACCAGCTTCGTGTATATTCCCCAGCCACAGAAATCGATACGCTCTCGTGTATGAGCCCTAAGCCCGCGGTGCTCTATGAAATACACGATCCAAACACACCATCAGTCAGTCCCATTGTTAGTAGGACGTGTAGGTGCCGCAAGAGCCGAGACGCTACGTACGTTGACCAACGCTCTCAAGTGCCCCTGTATCTCCTTGTCCTCGGCCCCGAACACGGCAGACACGAGGGACATGGGCCAAGGGTGCAACACGTCCACGTGCGGGCCCCTTGATACCATTCACCCATGACCGGTTGCCGAGGCGTGCGGAAGGTTTTCGGGGGTTCGGTCGACAGTATCCAAGAGCGTGTGCACAAGAAACCAATAAATATATAAATAAGAAATCAGATTTCGGTAAAGGGCGTGATCGGGCACGGGCTAAGGGAAAATGTGGGACGGAAAAAGAATGAGGACTGCGGCAAGGAAGCAAAGACATACCCGACGCCGTAAAATTCCGTACCCGTCGCGTAGTAGGGGTTTTGCCGGGACAAGACACGGGCACGGGTGCGGATGTAGGTCGGATTTGTTCTATCTATGTGCAGTTAACCGGTTCAAAGGACATCCAAGTGGAGCGGTGACGCCACGAACCAAGAAAGCCTATGTACGGAAGGGAGAGAAGAGACTGCAATCAATAGTAGTGCGTTGACGCGAGTACCCGCGAGTCAAGGTTGCCGATGGGGGCCCTACCGGAACATTTGCATCGTCCATAAAGTACACCCCGCCCATCCCTACGCAAAACCACATCAGTCCCTCACTCATTCACGCAGTATAGACGGGCAAAATCGAGCAGACGCACCGTTCACCTCGTAAACGAACACTCCATCCCTCACCTGCGCATAGAAAATAAAATCAGCACGCCTCACACCGCAGACACCGCGAAGGAAGAGGGAGCACACATGGAAACGAGATCACGTACCCCGTGCTTCCAGATAGCCGCCTCGATCCGCTGGCTGTACATCCGCGCGCGAATGGCGACTTCGAGGTCGCCCCCCGTATCCTCGAGCAGCGCAGCGAGGTAGTCGAGTTCGACCGAGAGCAGGGCATTGGCGGGGATGTTGAAGGCTGTCCAGTCTCGTCAGCAGTTCCCCGCTTCCACCACAGGGACTACGATTTTCCGATCGGCATAAGAATTGCGAGGGTCGGGGGTCGGGGGTCGGGGGTCGGGGGTCGGGGGTAGGGGGGCCGGAAGGGAGAGAGGGGCAAAACCAGGAAAAAAATATTACGCACGGAATACGACCAGGTCGTCCGACGGTCGATGCGAGGTCGCTACGAGCCCTGTGTATGCGCGCGGTTCGCCGTTGCCGCCGTTTGGAACTGGGGGACTGAGCGAGCCGGGGGTGCCGGTCCAGTTATAGAAGCTGTACCGAACAGGAGTAAAACTGGTGCGTCGGTGTGCGTTCTTGATTTGAGACAGAGATGGGAACAGCGCGCGTGTGCGTATAGCAGATGTAGAACGCACCTAATGAAATTTAAGTCTTCGTCGAATGTTGGCTGTGATTGCTCTTCCACTACACGCATGATGGACCGAACCGCGGCGTTCCAGTTATCGTTGATGAATGCCATATCGTGTGTCTCTTCGAAATACACCCTCGAGAGCTTGAGGAACGCTGAAAGAGAGTCTATTTCATACTACTCCGCGTTAGTCATCGTGCCCTGGTGGGTGCGCAGCCATCGGAGGACGTAGCTCGATAGCGCAAGAGGTCTCACTTTGCATTCGAATACCACACTTGTGTCAACTTCCGGGTGCACCTTAACCCCATCGTGCCACGGGTTGTGCGTCGGAGGGAGGCCGCTCTCAGGAGGGGGCTGGAACGATCCACAGTAAGGATAGGCTGCGATCCAGCGTGCTTCGGTGTTTATCACTGCGCGGAAGAGCAATTGGAGGTCCTTAGACCGGGAGAGGATGCGACGGTAGTGGATGAGCTGCGAATGAGGAGCATTAGTAGAGGTTCAACGGAGAGCGGAGGGGACGAACTTGATTCGTCGTATCGCGGAGCCATTGAGCACTAGTAGGAGTGGTGGGAGTGAGGAGAAACCAAGCGCCGAGAGGAGGGAAATTGTACCTAATGTCCTGCGGGGGCTTAATTTACGTGTAACGGGGAAAGGAGAAAGACATACCCCAGTAATCACGAAAGCCAAATTCTTCTCCTATACGTAGTGTCGATTAGTCGTGCACAGGTTTGAAACACATTTCGGAGTGGCCACTTGCATGATCAAAATAACGAATGGTAGTGTCTGGAACCCACATCAGTGGCAATTCCAGATACAAGATAGTAAATAGGCTCACCCAGTGTATTCGGAAACGTATTCTCGAATAACATCGCTAAATCTGGGTCTCTCATTCGCCGTCTCATGTCTTGAATGACTTCCTGTGAGTGAAGAAATAGAGTCGGATTGTGAGACCAAGACAGTGCCCATAGGAAGGAGTGGGTACCTCGACGTGGTCCGAACGAAAAGTCCGGCATTCTACCTTGGGTCGCATGAAGGGAAGACGAAGCGGGCCACTGGAGAACGGTGGATGGGACTTCGTCGAGTATGACTGGTGTGTGCCTTTAGTTACAAGGGAAATAAAACGAGCGCGAGAAGGTCCAGACCGTGTACTTCGGGCAATCCAGAGGACGGTGTCGCAATGTGTAGTTGGAACGAAAATGAAGGATGTCTATCACGTATCCTGAGGTGCCATACAGATATTCCGTCGTACAGAGTAGAAAGATAACCGCGCAACAGAGGTACCGTGGCCACAAGTGAGCAGTCTTCAGGCCGGTGGCCAAAGCCCCACTGAATGACACAGGAGATTGGGTCTCAATCGCCTTCTTGCGCTTCATTCTGTCATCTGTGTCCATTATTCAAGGAAATCCGGCCGACCTAATGAGGAGCCAGGGCCAAAACCTATCGGAGAAAGCCGAGGGAACGACAACTGGCCCATTTCCTGGAGTGCGTCAATCGTGTACCTGTCACTAGGTTAGTATTTTATAGAGTGAGGACTCGAGCCCGCCCACCTGCTCACTATCGGGATAACCAATGACTAGCTGCAACGACAAGGCTATCGTCCGTTGAGACTCCCTGAGCACCTTTGTCCGTGAATCGGCCTGATCAAGGATTTGCAATACCCATATTTCTGCCTTCGAGAAAGTCAGCCGATCTAAGAATCGACTTATAGAATACGCTATTTGAAGGTGAAAGAACGTCCACCACGCTGCGCTCTGATTTCGCGCTCCAAGTCGGTTGCTGACAAAGTTGAAAAACCCGAGTCAACCACCCGAGAGGCCTCCAAGTTGAGGATCTGAAGGAAATAGCTCTCAAGTCATTCCACGCTGCGAAAGGGAGCAACAGAAATCTGATGTACCTCCTCTATGTATGCTTCTGGTGTTTTGTCTGCTCCAGGTGAGGTCGAGGTGGACTTGGTAAAGCCATGAGGGCCAGATAAGACTTGCAAGCCTCGTCAGTTTGCGGGGCGGAGTCTGAGCTCCCCACCGCCTTGTTATTCGGACTAGACCCGGAGCACATTACGTCGGGTTTCGTCCCATAGCGAGAGCTCTGCAGCAGCTTGCCTCATCACTTGGGCCAACGTAGCTGTGTGGGGTCGGGTGGCCTCACGAATGTGGACTGCACCCTTGATATCGACCCCGTGAGAAACCGATATTGATAAATTCACGCCCCCATTCCAAAAATTTCAGCGCATGGAAAAACGCGTTTCGAAGTATTCGCGGCATCACAGTCGACCTTTAGGCGATGGTACATTGTCCTTTGTACAGAGAAGATATGTGGCTCAGCGCCTTCAACGATACACGCTACTTCGGTGAGGGGTGGCGCTACTGTCAGAAGGACTTTTCCGGGGCCCTAGCCAATGGAGTTCCCTTAACATATCCCCACGTACCATGGATTGTTGTGGCTTGTTGTTGGCGAGGGATTCATTAAGCAGAGACTAGAATCTAATTTGCCACATAAGGATGGAAGTAAGGTTAGATATTAGGCATGTGAGGGATAATCTAGGTAACGCTTCTGATTAGCTGCTGAAATCATATAAGTATTAGCCGCTGGAATCAAATGTCCCGGCTCGGATTAGCGGATTTCCCTTGTTTGTGAGTCTGACAGCCACCATTTGCCCCCTCTGCCGGCTATGTTCCAGGCTTCCCAGAAAGTACCTAGGTGCACGAATATATACCCCAGATGTCTGGCGTACATTTTCCGGTATTTGTGGCCCTTGTGTTATTTCCTGCCTTCTATCAAATGTTCACCTAATGGACCATGAACCGGCCGCCTGCTCACAACCAATAATTGAGCTGGAGCAACAACACAACCTTCAGGCCATGTTTACTCCTTGTCCGTCCCTGCTGGAGCCCAGAGGCCGAGCTGAAGCTTAACTCAATCCACGCCTCACCATCCAACCAACTATGTAGATTCGTGTTGCCAACCACAAAAGTCACCGCAGCTTGTCCTCTTCGCAACTACGTCTTTCAAATTCACCGCGAGTTCCCCATCGAGAACGCGCGATAGCCCGCAGCAAAACATTGGACGCTGTTCGCACATACTACCGGCGCGAGCATTGAGATAAACCACAACCCGGCAGCGATCGTGACACTCTACGGTCCATCCTTGATACCGTAATGGCCACCTGGCGACCGCAGCAAAGGCAATCCACGGCAAGGAGCCGGCCAGAGTTGTATGCGCTGCTCACTACTCACAGAACGTAACCCTTCTCTTTCTAGCCGGTCCGTACACATTTATGTACCATCGTGCCCATAACTGATCAAACTGCCCTTTTTGCTATGTCTGTCGGTACTTTGCAGCTAATCGACTTGCTTTTTTGCAGCTGACGGTACCCCTAGCGAGACGCCATCTGGTCTAGCGATTGTCCCGACGCCAGGAGCGGACGAGGTCTCCACTGAAACTGACAAGTTAACCCGTCCCCCACACCCAAAGGCCTACCACACGACTCCTCCACTTTGGACACCCTCCTCCCCCACGTCACCGCACGTGGTTATGATCTACATGGCGCTGCCATCCTCGCTCCACCAGCCCAAATTTATGGCATCGCAGTATCAGCGCTTTGTGGCCGCGAAATTTCAACACAAGCGTTGGCATCTCATCGTACTTCTGACACTGGCCAAGGAGTTGGCGCTGGAAGACCGCCTGCTTGCCCTCGCCGTCTCCGCGACACGGATTCGTATATACATCTGCACGCGGCAAATGAAAGTAACCTCATCTTCCTCTCAGCGAAACATGGATAGGTCCCCACTTACACCTCCACCCGCCAAGTCCAATGCCTCTTTTACATAGAACCGACAAACGCACAATTTCTAACCGCATTATTCGCTTTCCTTCAACTCCGCACCCCTTTCGTGGCCCTGGCTCATACCCACACCAAAATCCTTACCTCCTTTAGCATCCTGACGATCTAGTATGACGCCGAGGTGCCCTCTACCCTCCTCTCGTCTGGCCAGTATAATGCCGTAGTGATGACCTTTGATGTTTTTGCCCTCCCTACACCGGCCAAGCAACTGGGGCTTATTCGGCGACCATCTTGTGGCCTGTCGTGCTTTGCAAACTTTCTAGCTCATCTGCAGAGGCTATAGCGACAGACTACAAGAAAACAACAGGGGCCATCTCTATTACTCCTATAAACCCTGCACTTGCTACTAACTACCCACAGTAATCCAACAGTTCTAAATTAATCGATTTCTTCCGTGGTAACGACGCTACAAAAGACCTACAAAATACCACGACTTCTCGTGCAGATGACCTCCATTTAAACAAGAGGTTCCCCCCTCTCGAGCTTGACCAGCAAGCGCTTGAGCTCCGCCACATCCTTCTGGAACGGCGTCTCGCTGCTTGAAGCCGCTGGAGTATCTTTGTGTACCCCAGGTCCTTGGCCTGCAATCGCCCTCCGGTCATCCATTGCGAGCCACTTGTCCATTTGTGTTATGACTGCTTTGGCTTTGAGCTTGAAGTGCGTCCGGATGACGTCGCCGAAAGGCTCTGGTGGGTTCTTCAAGTTTCCGATTATCTAGAGGTGATATTGGTGGATGAGTAGCAGCAGGGGGAAAGAAGGTCAGGAACGTACCGCTGTGTGAATGACCATTCTCCGGACGTTGGCCGAATCTGTGAGACGAGTGAGTGAGATCATTGCGTCCCTGAAGCAATGGTACACACATTCTTTCGACTCTTTCGTACCAGCCATAGTCGACCAACCAGGCTCATTCAAGTCTGCGGTTGATCGTCAGCTACGATACCTCTTGGTATCAAAGTCCCTCACATGGCTCTTCGCAAAGGATCATAGACTGAATAGAGATCAACACTTGCAACAACGTCGATTTGCCAGCGACCCATCCAGGACCGTCCCAGGTTCCAAGGAGAGACAAGCAGACCTTTCCGTCAGCATAGAGGTTGGGGTTGAAGCGGAAGGTTCCATTATTGGTCTGTAGATGGTCGGTGGGCCGTCATAAAGGAGAGTAAAAGTACTTGCAGTCATATATTTAACGCTTGGTGAGAGTTGATTATAGCTGGGCCCAAGGAAGATATCAAAGAGGAATGTCCCATTCTCGTACCTGGCCCAGGGCTGTCAGTCGAGCCTTGATCACTAGCGTGGACACAGCACACTTACGGTGTCCCCTCTGGTCCAGTAATCAACGCTTTGATGATGTCTACTCGGGTCTCGTCCACCCTGAGGAAGATGCTCGAGTCCCAGGCAACAGGTAGATTAGTAGTGAGCACGGCCAATTCTCGCGCAATCGCCAGACTCCGCTTGGGAATGACGGAATTGGCCAACATTCGCGCATCAGAATTGAAGTAAAACTTGTAGTTTGGTCCACCCTGGGGTGTCGGGCCATCTGAGGTGGGCACGGTAAGGTCGCAGTACTGGAAGCGCTCATTGGTCGCCCACGCCTCGTATACTTTCCTTGCCTCCGCCTCGGACGCACCGGACGCGAGTGAGGGAGCATGAGCTGCTCTAGCCGCGTCGGCCTGTGTCGAGCTGCTCATGCGCGACCTGGACGCGGCGCTCATTCGCGGCAGAGAGGCGTACATCCGATCCATGAACGCATCACCTTTGACTTCGGTGAGGGACCGATCGATACTCGAGGCGGTGTTCAGAATTCCCGTGCAAAATTTCAGCAGCCGGTCGTTCTCCTCGTACACCTGGTCGACCTCCCTGCCTTTGCCCTTGACGGCGCCGGTGGTGGGCTGCCGCTTCTGTTCCTCGGTCATTGTCTCTGGGTTCTCTTGCGCCTGTCGGGCCTTGATGATACCTTCTAGACCCTTGAGCGCGGCCTCGGCCTGGATGACGATTGCCTCGAGTAATTCTCGCGGTCCTGAGCTACCTTCGTATAAAATCGTTCGTTCTCGGGTGGAGCGAGATTTACCAGCCCCTTTGCGCACTGTATCTTCTTTGACGGTGGAGATTACCATGATTGGCATCGCCATGATGGACGCGAGAGCTTCATGGTTTGAGATAGTCTCCAGCCAGTGGAACAATTCGGAATACAGCACTGAGCGATCAGACATGTCTGAGAGCGAATCGTTGCGTAGTAGTGTGCTGCAGACGAGGTTAAAGCGTCTTCGAATGTGAGCGAGGGTAGTAGGATGGACGAGATAATCGCTTGCTCTCCCGCCACCTTCTCTTCGGACTGATGGCAAGTACGTGCGGACAGCAGAGAGAAGGGTGGCCATAGTCGTATCCCGGGTTTTCTGAGTCGCCAGAGCTTCCATGTATCCACTCATCTATATCAAGGACCGTTAGTGCAATCAAATGTGAGATTTTCATACCAATACCCACATCCTCCTGTCTGCTCCCCGCGTAGCCGATACCACCCTTGAGCTTCTGAGCACCGGATGGAGTTATAAAGTCGTCGTCCTCGTCATAGGTGCCAGCCACCTTGTCCGTCTTCCTCTTCTTCTTCTCCGGTTCTCCAGAAGAATTGGATGCATTCTTCGCTTGATCAGCGAACAGCTGCTGGACCATCGAAAGCCCCATGCCAAGTATCACACCCTGGAGGTTCGCACAATGGAAGAGCTCATCCTCCGCAGCAATTCCAGGTCTAGACTTGTCTGGTGCGGAGTACGATTCGCCGCATGCCAGGCAAAAGGTCTTCGAGCATGAGGGACAGATTTGTCGAACTTTGTCCTTCACCTTATCGATGTAGGTGAGGAAGTCTCTCTGAGAAAGTATACCAACGTCACGACATAGTGCAAAATCGTGTACTAAGAACAGGCTTACATGAACTGCAAAGAAGTCCGCCTTGTGGTGTTCAACCGAGCCGCCGCACTGGTAAGGACACGGGCAAGAGCCAAAGCTGAGGGACTGATAGAGGGAGAAGAGGAAGCCCTGTTCGCCGCCCTCAGGGCAGCCTTTCATCCACTCTCCTTGAGTCATGAGCGGTACACGCAGGTCATCGATCTCGATGACCTCGGGCGTTTCCTCAACCTCTATAACCTCCTCTTTGCGCTCTTTGGAGAAGAATATACCCGCGTAAGGATCGACACCAGTGTGATGTCGGGCATTTTCGGCCTTTTGGTCGTAGTCAGAGTCGTAGTCTTCGTAGAGATCCGCATCCTGGTAATAACACATAGAATTCGCATGAGATCCTTGAGATAATATACGCTATGGCAACGTACATCTGCATAGAAACACAAGCAGGAGTAAGCGCGCCGATCGCGAGAAAGCGGTTTCCATTTGAAAGAGAGTTACCTACCGTCGTCCTCCTCGTCTTGCATCTTCTCGTCTGAATCTTCGTCGTCTGAATCGCGCGCCTGGACGTGTATCAGCCGCTGCAGAGTCCCGCCATCCGCTCTTCGCATGTACCTTAACCTTCGCCTTTGACGAAGGACCCGGATCGTCGTCTTCACCATCGTCCTCGTCGTCCGGAAGGTCCAGAATATAGTCGTATTTTCCGTCGAAGAACCGTTCCGCCGCCACCATCACATCCCCCGATGTCTCCCGTAGTGCCACCCGCGCCTGAGCGGGTGTCGCGCCCTATACAGAGCATGAACCACTTATAGTGACCAATCACTCGTGATCCAGCGCACCATTTCATTCAGTTGCTGCACAAGCGGGTCCATCCCGGCCAAGAAAGTGAAGGTTAGCGCCAAGTGCTACTGGTAAGACCGATCTGGCAGCCTCCTTGCGTCGCACACAACATCGAGCTTAATATTACAAGAAAAATGGTTTTGTGTATTCCTAGCTAGTACTTATAAATGCCCGGCACCCAGCGGAGAGAAGAAAAGGAAAGAGAGTGGTAAGGAGCGAGGTTTCATCGATAAAATGACAACACGGGGATCAACCGATTGACCGAAGCAACAATGTGACCAATAATTGTAATGAAGGGACTCCAAACAAGAACAGGAAGGCGAAGTATTCTGGCGCGGCGTGGGCCGCAAGCAAAATTGTATTTCTGAGCATTTGTTCAAGGTCTATTTAGGGACAAACGGCGTCGAGCTTCGCGGCGACGCAGGGCTGTCGTACGGGAGCGGGAATGCCTCGAGATCGCGGCTCAGCGCGAGCGTGTCCAAGCTGGCGCGTTGACTAACCCCAGGAGCTGGGGAGGGCGGCAACGAGGGCGACAGCGCACCAAATTGGAAGCTGTATCCTCCCAAGCCATTAGAGGTAGTCGATGTGGCGGACATTACGGACATGCCAAGCATCTGGCGGTTCGGTGGTAGCATCAAGGACGAGGGGTCCGATTGTTCCTGCTGCGCTGCGAACCCGCGCTGGGTGAGCGGTGTCGATGGGTTGCTCGTGTGATGCATCGAGATTGGTGACGGCGGTACGAACGGGAAAGCCTCGAGTATCGAGTCTGCCGTCGAGGTTCGGTGCGAGGTTGCGACTGTTGACTGAGACATTCTCCTGCTCGGGTCGTCGTCAAAGGAGCGAGGTACGCCTTGCGCCGGTGGCGACAATTGACCAGCCGTGCGGAAGTCGGGTGAACGGGGCGACGAGACAAGCGGCACTGACAATGTGCTGACAGTAGACAATAGGTTGCTTCGACCAGTGTGAGGTTTGTGCACCTGTACGCGAGTCGCATTCCCAATGTTCGCGATGATCGTCCCGTTGTTCGAGATGATACTATTTGGTCGGCTATCATCCTCAATAGGGCTGCCAAACGTTGATGTCGATTTGGAAGAGCCCGGCCGTATGAGTGTGGGATCGGCAAACGGATTGCCTACGGTTTTGGTCTCAGTCTCCTCTTCGACGTCGTCCGCACTGAATGCCATCCGGGCAAGTGGCGATCGTGCAGATGTCGCCTGAGTCGCCCTTGAATTCCGCGTAGAAAGCCCGGGCGACGGAGGGGCGGAGGTGGAGAGCTGGACGACTTCCGCCCTTTGCACACCCAAGACTTGTCGGAAGTTGGCTTGCATGGGTGTGACAATCTGTGGCGCTTCATTGAGGATGGAACTCGACGCCGACATGGTTGATGCGCGGGATGAAACGCCAGAGATCCCCGAAAATGTACTGGGTGCGTACGGTGCTTTAGGCGGGGCGAGACTAGAAAGGTCGGATAGGTCGGATAGAGCCTCGGAGGCGGGTCGTGTGACGTCTAGGCGCATGTCCTCTATCTCGGGACCCCGTTGCGGTCGGATGGGACCCGACTGTCCCGTTTGTGTCGAAACGGGTCGAGCGGGGGGGGTGATCGTGGATGCAGCAACGGAAGAAGGGGTCCTCGAGGTATAATTTGTTGCATCCGTGATGGAGGTGAGCGCGCTGGACGAGCTGGGTGCGACATAACCGATGGGGATGACGTTCGTCGCGCGGTCGCTGGCAGTATTGATAGATGCCTGATCGGAAAACGGATTTTCGGCAACCGGAGGGAGGTTAATGGTTGTAGAGTCGGAGTGGGAGACCCGCGCGGGCTGTTGCCGTTGTTGCTCTTCTTGCTGGGTAGCGGGTTTTTCGGTAGGATCCGGCCGATTGAGGACGGTTTCTGCACGCGCAACGACGTCCTTCGTGTCTACAGTCGCACGCTTCTTCGCGAGGAGTGTCGACTGGAGTTGGCGGCGTCGATACCAGATGACCACCCCAATAATGGCGAGCAATCCGACGAATGCGCCAACGACGCCGCCTGCAATTGCGCCAGTATTAGGACCAGCATTGCTGGGCCCACTGGAGGTCACACAGACGGCCACTGCGCATTGCTCACAGGTGCTAGAAGAAGGAAAGCGGGAGTGAGCGATGAAACGGCGGGTCCGCGGACGACGTACTTGAGGCGAAGCTCGCAGCTCTGACCACTCGGACACGCAGGACATGTAGGAAACTGAGCTGGACACTTTACACAGTCGCGGGACTGCAGCCACATAATGAAATAACGTTAACGGCGAAAATAATGAGAGGCCGGGCAACGACGGCAGTGCCCAAAGAGTCTACGACGACAAGAAGAGTTGCAAAGTGGACGTAGAGTGTCGTGAACGGTGATGGGACACGAACAAGGTCACAGAGAGCAGAGGCAAGCAGGAAGAGGGCTTTTAGTGGAAACAACCCTTTGTCAACCACAGCCGCCCACAGCCGCCCAGCCTGCCCTGGTCACCATATGCTCTCGTTTGGGCGTTCAGGAGAATCGGGAATCCCCATCTCACCCGTTCTCTTCTCTTCCCCTGTCCTGGGGAAGAACACCTTGACCCTACACTGTTGCTCATCGAGTTCCGGTATCCAACAGGGGACCGAGGCCGCCCGAGTCCCCGGACATTGGCGTATTCTCCAGAACTTGGCTCACAAATAGTATTGAGACACCAACTTAGTACTAGAGAACGACGCATGTCGCGCAGCAGCGAGGCGCTGTTTCAGCACACAGGATATCGAAATTATAGCACTACCGCCTCGATTACGCCTACCAAGGCCTGCCAGTGGTTCTACGATTGTACTACGCAGTATCATTGAAGCGGATGCGTTGCACGCCGGGCACTCAATTCCGAGACAACACTGGCCCTGCTGGGCATGGTGGAGGAATGCCGCAGAAGAGCTCCCACCCTCAGGACGCCGATCCCAAGCACACACCCCTCCTCTCTGTTTAGTTGTTTTTTCCCTATTCCCTCAGGTTTAGCGGGTATGTCATCATGTCATCACTTCATTCTGATGTAGATTCCTTTGTGTTCTCCAATACTCTTCTCAGGGTCCTCCAATTTCGCCAATTTTGTTAGGATGCCATCGATTGCGCAACCCTGAGGGCGTGGAGGAGCTCCTCAGGATACCAGGGTAGGCGTATATCGTTGCTGGTACTGTACCGATAGTAAATTTATCACCTATTTAACTGTGGAGCATTATTATATGGAAGGGTGTTAAGGTTTTATCAGCTGGGGCAATATGCACCTTCAATGACATAAAAAGCACTGGGATAGGCATACACATTACTACTTAATGTGTTATGTAAGGGTCTTTCAGGAAGTTGTACCATTAAGCCCTAAACTCCCTTACAGGACATAGACTTGCTATTTTTATCCACACCACACCTATGGAACATACCAAGGGCTACTGGGATTATTACCTCACTGGGATTCCGACCGTTCCATCGAGTCCCCCTCCAATATGTGAGCATGTACTTTTGTGCATTCTTCAGCTACACTTCATGTGTGCACATACAATACAGATAGGTTGATGAAAATGAAATGCCAATTCCTTCCGGCTGGCCTATCAGTGAGCACGGCTACCCATAAATCACGTATCAGGACCCCAGTGCAGGCCTTATGAAGAGGAGCAAGTGCCCGGAATTCAAGTGTTACCAAATCTAGCAGGATACTAAGATGTATAATCAGCTGACTATCACACATTATCTGGATGTATGATATAAACCCTTTCTCAGGTCACCCATTGCCTTGGCTGATATTCAACGTTCTCAATGAAGTGGGTGTGCCCCCACACAACCGTTGGAACTTAGTGATTAAAGTATGGTACCAGTACACAAACAATGCCAATAACGATACATATACTATCATGAATCCCTGACATTCTGAGGATCTCCTCACGTTCCTCAGGAAGACAACCCTGTGGAATTGGTTAACCCCAAGAACTTGAGGACAGGAGAAGTAAATACTGAGAATTGGAACAAACTAAGTATCTATATTATGGCTGAATGATAACTTGATAAGATGCCTGCTAACCAGAGGGAACAGGGAATACCCAAGATAGAAGGGGAGGACAGATGCTTCGGTTCCCGAGGGTCACTCAGGAACTCTCATCACTCCAGGGATTGGTAACCTGTGAGGGCTAAGAGTCGGAACGACAGTTTCGTTAGAAAGGTCGACGTGGTCCTGGACTTGAGTGCCTGGGAACTTGATCAACCTATGGGTATTGGCATTGGGTTCTTAACACACCACCCTATGTATTTTAGGGATCATGTTTCATCTTACGTGCCATCTGTCTCATGTGTATTGTTTTCGATCCGTATGCTTACGGGGTGCGGAGGCTGGGTGGCAGTCCCAATTCATATGTCATATGTCATATGCTGTATCTCTTATTCCGGTATTATATAGCTACTGCTCTAGGTGCGAATGCACCAAGGGTTTACTCGGCTACTCTGTCGATCTCGCGCATAGAAAGCATAGGATAAACTCAGACCAGAAAACTGATTCCCGGCTTTACTAAAGGGTTAAATCTTCTGGCAGCACTGCCTTGCGCTTCCGACGGAGGCTCCTGCGAATCCGCCCGCTGGCTCGAAAGTGCCTTAGAGGTTCTTCTTCTTACGGAGAGACGCCAGGAAGGACAGAAGCGGAAAGGACAGGGCTCAGGTATGTATCCACTGCACATTTGCTGTCGGTGTAACAATGACACCGTCGAAATTACACTCCGCTCACCTGTCGGTGGCTCTCCATGGAGTTCGCCCGCTCACCTTTCCCACTCAGCGGTTGAAACAGGGAACTCTGTCTCCTGTCTCACTCCTTCGTTCCCCTTGTTCGGTTGCATGAGATCCCGATAAGCTGGACATATGTAATGCTGGCCGAACCCTCAAAACTGATGGTAACACTTCACCACATGTACACCAGTGTCTGTTGAATCAATGTCCCAGCCTCCTTTTCGATGTATGGTTCACTATTCCTAACATTCAGAGCCAAGA
>Ga0307513_10007016_pt1 | contig 14658 bp, 13 predicted proteins | sample 15_EM_MG_FD_202174 | JGI IMG/M metagenome (GOLD analysis project Ga0307513, IMG submission 202174) | Populus trichocarpa ectomycorrhiza microbial communities from riparian zone in the Pacific Northwest, United States - 15_EM | ecosystem: Host-associated > Plants > Roots > Unclassified | place... | reverse complement strand
CCGTTGGGATGGGGAATTTCGTCCAGGTGTTCTGGTCTGCATTGGAGAGGGCTATGGCCCGCAGATTGACGTGACGTCCGGCTGGTATAGGGAGGGCATATTGCGGTCGTCTTACCGCGCCCAGCATGACCTTGCCGTGGAGCTTCTGGTGGTCTTCTAGGTCGCAAATGACTTGGAGTTCTTCCAATGAGTCGCACAAGTTAATAACTCGTATAAACAGTGTCATAAGGCTTTGAGGGCATCCTTGCCAGACACGCTTTGGCATGAGCAGGATTTTGAGCATGGGTCGGATGGAGGGGTTCTCCTTCAGAGTTCGATGGAGCAAGAATACAGAGCTCGTTCTTGGTACCTGAGGACGTGTGTTAGTGTTGGTTAGCGTTATAAAGGACTGTTCTATACAGAGACGAATTTATACAGGATTTCGGTTGCTGGTGCATGCCAGGATCGACACACGAGAGGAACATGGCGCATTGCATCCAATTGACTGACTTGATAGGAGCTCGGTTGAGGTCGAGCTCGGGGGACTGCATTGAAGATGTGCAGCAATATTTCCTGGGGTAAGCGCTGTGCCCTGGCGACAGGCTGGTACGGACTGTGAGTAAACCTGTGGCATCGTTGCAACATCATGCACTACTTTACGCGGTTTAAACAGTCTGACCTCGCGCTGCAGATATGAAAGACCCTGCATCGCAATGCCCTCACGGCCAGACGTCGATTCGCCCATAGAGTGCTCGCTCTTTACGCGTATGATGGACGGCATCCGGATCTTCCTCTTTGATCGAACATTATCATCTGGCCTAGCTTCAGCCATGTTCGTGGTCAGGTCCAAAGTGTGGGTGGGTTGGTCCGGTGGTGGACGGTTCCGCTGAACGTAGGTGTCTCATGCCAGGTGAAATTACCATTACCAATGGCTCTGACAATTGTAATACATGCATAACACACCCGTGGTGTCGGTGATCTAATGATGAAATACGCGCACTCCCCTGTAATCTGCCACCTTATATTTGTGGTTAATCCCTGGGCAAGACATAAACATTGCCATCCGCGGAATTTTTAATTTGCGGCTTGCGGCTTCCACGAGCTAACAAAGACATGAGCTTCGTCCTTACACGGATATAATACTTACCCCAGGTTGAAATGTGCCACGGACGAAAGTCAAATCGATTGTTATACTTGGGAACGCCTCGTCAAGGATTTTGCTATTCGGAATAAGCTCAGTAGGAATGTCATCGACATGTTCGTAAGCATGCACGAATATTATGCGAGCGGTCGGTTCGTTTCTTCGGGCATAGAGAATAGCATCGACGAGATGATGGATCTGAGCGCTGTCAGCCAACGTTTGGCCAACACAAAAATAAAAAAGCGAGTACTGACGTCGTCTCCTTTGACCCAGACAACGATAGGATGTCGCCGCATTCTACGGAGAGTCTTCACTAGTTTGGCGTCCACTCCTTTGGTATATTTGAAGTTCCGGAGAACCTCTATCTGGTCATAGATCCATAGAGCAATACGCGTCAATTTGAGCTGGGATTTGATGATGAACAGCCAGAGAACGATTGTAGCAAAATAAGCGGCGAATAACCCAAGGACAATTGGACTGAGAACTTCTTCAGCAAATCAAGAATCTATGGACTGATAGACATACCTCATCACGACATTGCCAATGATTACAGTCGTGATTGTTCCGAATGCCAAAAACACGGTGAAAAGAGATGCACGAATGTCTCTTAGCAAACGATTGCGGTTGAACTTGAGCATCATGGTAGAAACAGTATACTGGAGGTGGCATAAATATTGACCAAGACACCACCAAAAACCTTACCAAGAACATGACCATGAGGAATGACACAGAGAAGACAGACGAGATGATGGAGAGACTAAACGCAGAAGAAGAATAGAGAATGGTACACCCGAGGATGAAGAATATGACAGTGAATGTTGGCCCACCCGTAAGGGGCATCGTTCGCAGGAAAAGTTTCGGTAAGACCCCGTCCTGGGCGAGAGTCTGAAGAAGACCACACGCAGTAAAAAGACCAGTTAACACCCCACCGGCGAGCACCAGTGAGGCGTCAACGACAAGCAGAATCCTGAGCCACTTTCCGGCCACCTTTTCGGCAAGGAGCGAGAGTACGTTGGCACCTAGGATGTCCTCGCTTGGTAGATGAACATAGACAAACAGCATCAAAGGGACGTTCAGAATCATGGCTGACCAGAGCAGATTGCGAATGACCCGACTGTAGTCCTTGGGTTCGATGACTTCGATGTACGCAGGCGTGCATTCGAACCCGGTCACACCCAGGAACCCGATACACACTCCGTTGAAGATAGCACGTCCCACGCTGGAAGGTCGTTGTTCCCAGTTGGCTGCTAAATTGAGTGTGCCATCCTTTGACCACGCGACGATTGAGAAGACGAATAAGATTGCCATTGAAAGAAGCTAGGGCGCAAGTGTGTCAGTATTACTCGACGAAAGTGCTGGTCGAAATGCACTTACATGAATCATTGTGAACATGAGGGTGATTGTGCTGCTCTCTTTCACTCGAAAAAACCCGACGAGACAAAGGCCGACAAGGACACTCATTGCAAGTACGGGTTGAGGAACGCCAAGTTTTGGTACCTCGCCTGCAAGATACGCCGCGGCGGTCGCAGAGGAGACCGTCGAGGTAGCCATTGCATCCAGTAAGGTAGCAGCGGCGCCGATGAGCCCCAGAGTCTTACCGGAGAACTGGAGGAGGTAGGTGTAGTTTGCCCCGTTTAGTCGTAAAGCAGATCCCAGCTCGAGTAAAATGGGTCGGAAGAGGAAGAGGATCAAGCAGGCGATGAGAAGTGAGATGGGCGACAGAACGCCCGAAGCCGCAGCAACTAATCCAAAGGATTAGGTACGGAAAGTATACGTAACAAGTGGTTCCACTCACCAGCGGGGAAGGCGTAGAACACACTCCCAATGACTCCGTTGCCCGCTATGGATGATGCTCGCCATTGGTCTATGGTCGTTGGCTTTGTCTCTATGAATTCCTTGGCCTCGTCAAACTCAGAAGACGACAGTTCGAGATAATTCGTTGAGCCCCATCCCTACTGGATCGTTCAGAACTCAAATCACCACCGCTATGATGAGACTCACGGCGAACTCCCAGTCGTTATCAAGATTCGGGAATCTAGAAGGATGGGTATTGACAATCTTTAATCCATGTGCGCTGTACTTTTGCTTCCGGACGATTGTCTCGAACTCGCTCTGGGCAAATCTGGAGAGTCCGAGTTAGGTAACGAAATAGGGGAGATATCAGTCAGGAATACATACGAAGGAGGATGCAGTGACGGCTGATCAACTGGGGCTGGCAAATGACAGCCACAAACTGGTCAGTGTCTTCTGAATAACGGGCTCAAATATTCTTACTCACGCGGTTCTACGCGTCTTTCGCCACTGTTAGCCCACTTGAAGCTCGCAGCCAACTCCGAGACCTCATCTCCCGCCTCGTCCCCAGCGGCTTCAGGGAGCTCGCGAGCTCGGTTTCCCAGACAACGTTGAGGAGAGGCTATGACCGGGCTGCGTGTCAAAGATGCATTTCGCTTACGCGAAGGCGAGCCTGGTGGAGTTGAGGCCATCCCCAGTGCAGTCGTGGTGGATACTCAAGACGCACTGTGTACATTCTCTTGAATCAATTGATTACCGTTCTGCGATTTTCTTTGTGAACACACCCCTACACAGTGGTCCTCCAGCAGCCGATGCGGATGCAGCTGCCAGGGACCATGCCTGCGAAATAAATAGTGGTGAAGCAACCGAGTACAGCGGCTAAGAAACCAACGCCTAGAGCCCTGTGATGACAACAGTGATGACAACCAGTCTAATTAATAATCTTACTCGCCCATTCCTTCGGAGAGTCGTTATTTGTTGCGCAAAGCTGGGACCAAATCGACGGCGCTGCACGAGCAACCGCTAGAAGTATATGTTCAGGGCAGATCTCCTAATAGCACCAGTGGGAAATGAACGTATCAGATACGTCCCGAGAACTGCTTTGGCCAGTCAGTCGCTAAGCGCTCGACGAGTCTAGACAAGGGCATGCGATGACAAGCAGAATCCTGAGCCATTCTCCAGTCACCTTTTCGGCGAGAAGAGAGACTACGTTTGTACCCCTGTTGTATATTCTGCTGCGTGAGTGCACCCCTGCAGGAATATCGACGTGACACAAGGTAGTTTAACATTTCCAAAACGGGAGAATGCACAAAAACAAACACCCGATGACAATTTGAGTACTACACTCAGAAACCCAACGAACCCCTTTCAAGCGGTAGTCTTCAAGTCTACCCCTATACTGTTCTCAGGCGATGGGGTGCGGCTGTCGGGGGGGTCTACCAACAGCCGGAGGACGTAGCGCGAGCATGACCTAAAGAATAACAAACGTCTAGAGCCCCTGTGGTGACAACCGGTCCAATCGTCCTACTTGCATGTCCCTTCGGAGTGTTGGTCATTAATGTTGCATCAAGCCCTGAACCAAATCGGCGGGGTGCAATCACTGGAAAATATGTGTTCAGGGAAGTCTCTTAATAATAACAGTAGGTAATGAACGTATCAAATACGTTCCGAGAACTCCTTATGAGTCCTGTAAGCGCTCGACGGGTGCCTTTCCGGAAAATCCTCTGAATTGGGTAACACAACGAGATGCACCACTACATGGTCTGGGGGCTAGGGTCTACAACTCGCAGCTATTATTCCATCCAAATCATGCTGGGTGTCAGTAGATCGTTCATAATGGGTGGGTGCAGCTATTTTATACGGAGATAGCGACTTGCCCCACACTCTCAAGGTAAACTTTGCGGTAGGGGTTGGCCTCTGTGTCCGTGGATCGGTTATACGGTGTCCACTTTGGCTCCTCCTGTGACGTAGGGCCTCAGTCTCAGTCATAATGAGGAGGTCATGGACATGAATACCTTGAATAGGCGCATAGCCTTAATGTAGTCTCCTTCGTCCAAGGTGAAGCGGTGATAGATGCCGGCTGGCAAAATAAGGAGATCACCTTGCTCAAGCCGGACTCGGATCCAATCATCAGTTGCAGCCTCTTAAACTCAATCAGAACGCGGCGAGGCTGATTGCGAAGGCGCCTGCGTACCCCGGATGTCAAAGTATCCAGCGCCGTCAAGGATGTAGCGTATTTCTTCGTCTTCGTGTAAGTGTCTGGTACAAACAATTTTGAAGATCAGCTCAGACTACTGTTTGCTCGCAAACTCACTCCTCGAAGAAGATTTTGATTTTTGACTCGTAGGCATCGCCTAGACCAGCCTTCGAGCAATTGATCACGTCTCGATTTTTGTAGGACCATTCCTTGGCGACCTGATCGATCGCCTTTCGCAACTCGATTTAGTCCATCCGCCTCCCGCACTGGCGATCCACCTACTTGCTCCCAGTTCCCATCCTTGTCAATCGGAATGGACCGGTATTTGACATGGATCTTCTCTAATGTGTTTACATCCACTGGGGGTCTATTCTCGTCAAAATGAGGCAGTCGTTGATCGCCCTCTGCGTTGTCAAAGTAGTACGCTTTCATAACGCTGGTCTGAGGTGGGTCCAAGTCTCGAAACCAAACATCGCCTTCGTACCCCCCGTATCACGGAGCATACGAAGCCGGAATGACGCGAGAGAGCCTTAACCTCGTCCGATTCGGATTTCCCAAAAGGAAACGTCCGGACCCTCAGCCGAATAAAGTGGACGCGGGACTCTGTAATATAAATTGGAACCTTTCGGATGGCCGCACGATCGATAACAGCACCCCTATTTGCCATTGTTTGATTGTGCACGGGTGGTCGAATCAACTTTGCAACTTTGATCACGAGGCGGTGAAACAATCATTTGCTCGGATTGAACCAAATTTATTTACTATTTTTTGAACATTACATTGCGCTTATTTTGTGAAGGAAGGTGTCTGGGGTCCCGCGTCCAACACAGGGCAGGCAGCGACTTATCGGCCGAATTTTTGTCGGTGTGACTCGCTCTCACAACTTGAACCATATCATGTCTTCGTCTATTGCACGCACGGCCGCTCGTCGCGCCCTCCATGCTCCCAAAGTCCCCAGGACCGTCGCGACGGCACGTTCCTTCGCGTTGGTCGCGAAAACTGTGACCCCGGCTGTCCGGTGCTCTCGATCCGCCGTCGAGGTTGGGTTTGGTATCTCTCTTAGCTCGATCCATTGTTGACACTATCGTTCTGCAGGCCCCGCGACGTGGAGTCAAGACTATGGATTTCGCTGGAACGAAGGAGACTGTGTACGAGCGCAGCGACTGGCCAGCTGAGAAGCTGCAGGAGTACTTAAAAAACGACACTCTGTGCATCCTTGGCTACGGCTCACAAGGCCATGGTCAGAGCTTGAACGCGCGAGACAACGGCCTAAATGTTATTGTTGGTGTCCGCAAGGATGGCGCAAGCTGGAAGATGGCGCAGGAAGACGGTTGGGTGTGTACTTCAAACCTTTGGAAGTATATTTACATATTTACATTGACGTTTCCATCAGGTCCCTGGCGAGACGCTCTTTCCCGTCGAGGAAGCCATCAAGAAGGGCACAATTATAATGAACTTGCTCAGCGATGCTGCGCAAGCCCAGACGTGGTCTCAGGTTGCGCCCCTCATCACCAAGGGCAAGACGCTGTACTTCTCCCACGGGTTCTCCGTGGTCTACAAGGACGACACTAAGGTTGTCCCACCAAAGGACGTCGATGTTATCCTCTGTGCCCCAAAAGGCTCCGGCGTTACTGTACGGACGCTGTTCAAGGAAGGCCGTGGCATCAACGCGTCAATTGCTGTCTTCCAGGACGTCTCTGGTAAGGCGAAGGAGAGGGCTGTCGCTATCGGTGTTGGTATCGGTGCTGGCTACATGTACGAGACGACTTTCGAGAAGGAGGTCCATTCTGACTTGTACGGCGAACGAGGAGTGGTGAGTCGCGTTCGATTATGGGAAAATCCCGTCACTAATGATTTGTTGTCAGCTCATGGGCGGTATCCGTGCGTGAACCGCTCGTTGGGTTCTTCGTTTATCTAACATTTCCCAGAGGGTATGTTCAAGGCGCAGTATGAGGTCCTGCGTGCAAATGGGCATTCGCCATCAGAAGCGTTCAATGAAACTGTCGAGGAGGCGACACAGAGCCTGATCCCACTCATCGGACAGCATGGGTGAGCGTTCTTTCCCAACCGCATTCCGAGCTCATCGCTGATGGCTTTCATAGCATGGTACGAAATAATCGCAACTGCTTAACGTTTTCCGTAAACTGACATCGATTCTCCCATCTCCAGGATTATATGTTTGCTGTACGTTTTTTCTCTTTTAGTCCTCGTTTACCGTACCTCGTTAACTATCACTCTCAGGCCTGCTCGACAACTGCTCGCCGTGGTGCACTCGATTGGGCTCCAGTCTTTGAGAAGGCAAACCGGCCAGTGTTCGAGGCGTTATACAAGTCGGTAAAGGATGGTACCGAGACCCGGAAGGCGCTTGAATTTAACGGCCGCAAGACCTACCGCGAAGACCTTGAGCGCGAGCTGAAGGAGATCAACGACCAGGAGATCTGGAGAGCAGGCAAGACCGTCCGGGCGTTACGGCCGGATGCGAAGCCCGAGTAAGCGGCAAGAGGAGGCGAGGAAAATGAGCCGTACAAGGCTCAGTTATCATATTGATCGGGCTAGTAGTCCACTCGAGGATGAATGAAGAGTTTTCACGATCAATTTTCAAGATCATTTCATTTCATTCAGATCATTTGGTGGATCTGGTCACAACATTACTGCATAATGGAAATTGGAATAAGTTTGGTGGGGATTTCACTACAACCTTTTGCTTCATCGTGTACTCTAGGTCCTGCTCCTGAGTAAAACCCCGCTCTTCTCGGTCCGTACCATCAACCGCAACGACACTTTGAACAAACTACACACTTAACCCGTCCGCCGCTTCAAGTTGGTCCAAAATCCAGTCGTTCACATCCCCCGAGTTGCTGTGACCAAGCCCAAGGTCAGGATCCACCGACTCGACAACGATGAGTGGCCCGGGAACGGCGAACTCCCTCCGGATACGTGGGAGGATGTTAATGCAGTTTTCGAAAACGACATTGACTGGTTGCATACCAGCTGCTGGGTTCTGGCGCATTTTCCGTAGTTGTTGGTCTATTCTTCTCCCTTCGCCTTTATAATCGCGAATGACTACGACTTCCAACGCCTTTGGCATCGCGTGAACTACCTCGCGGGTGCATCTAATGGTACCCTCTTCAGGGCTTTGCACTCGAGAGGTTCGTACTTCATATAACGCTCCCAACACCGTTTCCGTCGCCTCTCCGTAGCACCCGATCGTATTGACTCTCTTAAGGGTGTCGATGAATGACCTTATGGCGTCAAAGGTGCTATCCTCTCCTTGGAAGTCCAACCGAACCACTGTTGCGCCGAGTTGCGCCGAAATGTAAGGGTATCCCGTTGCCATATACTCAGGTGTGATGTCTGAGAGCTCCAAATGGCGTAATTGAGACAAATGGAGGCCCGAGCTTAGAGCAATCTCGAAGAGGTCGATGCACCAACGAGATAGCCCGAGGTATTGCAAGTGGAAGTGGGTGAACAAGCGCGATACTAGAGGTACCGTAACTTCCGCTTTTGCTCTGATCAGGTCCAAGTCGGTGAGATGGGATAATTGGCTAAGAATTTGGGTAAATTCGAAATCGGGTTGTGATCCGCACATTTCCAGGCGTGTTAAGGATCTGCAATCCCCTTGGAGCGATATACGCGTATTATAAACTGTGCAGTGCGTTGTACGACGAATTAAACCAGAGGGGATCACCCAACTGCTCGCCGGTTCCGGGTGGTAAAGCAATAAATGAACTGGAGAAGGTAAATGCGGCCATGCCTCGATGTTCCTCCCTATCACCACATTGAGGCGCTGGACCGTTATGGTATCAGGGTCGAGGTTATCCGGAAGTTCCCTTCCGAAAGGGATAGTTAGTTCAATGTCACCACCACGGCAATGGTCGAGGTAGTTTTGGAAATGTCTTCTTGCTCCAGTATTACCCCGCCGCATAGGCACTCGGAGATGCCGCCAAAGGTACGGCGTTCCTAGCATTACGTCGCGCCATCTGCTGCAGACGCTAGCTAAACGTAGAGCCATTGTTGAGGGTACATCGAAGATATCTGGAGGACTGCGGTGGTACTCGTCTATCTCATCGTTCACGCAGTCCTCGAATATATGGAGTAATATTTCCACCGGGAGTCTTCGAATTGGGTGAAGAACGCCCCCTTTCTTGGCCTTGATACTCTTCTGTGCGGACTCGATCATGGATGAGAAGGAGGAGATTGAGCTCGACATCTGGTCGTGCAAGGACTCCGTGCTATGCAGCAGGTTGGCGGTGGAGGTAACTCGCTCTTGCGTTCGATGGAGTTGCCGCTTCAGAGCCGCATCGAGCGCAACAATTCCATCCTTGAGCACCCCCCAACTGTGGATGAAGTCGGAGGTTGAAGGGAAAAGCGTGGCTAGGACGATTCTGTCGGCCTCTTGAACGGCCAATTGCGTCTGCAGCTGCACTAAAAGTGGCATAACGTGGGTGCAGAATTGAGAGCCGGCTTCACGAAGCACCTCCGTCGAGTCAAGGGTGCGCTGCAGAATAATGGCTCTTTCTGCAAGTAGCTGACGCTTCGCTTCGAGCTCCCTCTGCGGCTTCAGGATGGTGTCAATAACGCCTTCTTCCTGAGCTATAACTTCATGCAGAGTGAGACATTCGGCGTCATCCGGAATATGATTCAGCCGCTTAAGAGATGCCATCTCCTTTCGCGGTGTGAGGACGGTAGGAAGGAAAACGAAATACGGCTGTATCAGGGAGAGAACAAAGTGGGAGACTGAGGAGAGCAAGGGGCCCTAGATCCGATATAGATCCTGACTCGCCCACCGGTCAGACTCCTGCCAGGAACAGCCAAACTTCGCTTAGAAACCAAGAAGCTAAACATCCAGCAACTTACGTACCAATTAAGTGATGCACCAAGGCCATACACCTTCCGTATTGAATGTTGATTGAGCTACATTTATTACGCGCCTTCCGACTGCGATCGAGCGCAAGTCGACCGTCAGGCTCCGCACACAGCAAGCTGTCCACCTTCACGCTGCCTGTAAACGCACTTCTAATATACCGCTTGTATTGGACTAGGCATGCAGTTCGCCGATTCGCCAATAACGAATGATTGGAGAGTATAGCTACAGTGCACAGAAGTCTTAGCACATTATGGATATGTAAGAAAGCCATTAAGCTTGTTTTCATCCACTGGACCTCCGATTGTTTCTGAGATGGACACCTCAAACTTGCGTTCTGATCAGCGAAGGGCGTTGTCGCCACCGTGCACTCGACTTGGAGGCTTGGCCCACCTTCAAAAAGGCGAATCAGCGAGTGTTTAAGGCGTTGTGCGAGTTGTTGAAGAAAGGCGTCGAGACTAGTAACATGCAAATCGCTCGGTTAATTCAGCGACCGCAAGTCCTACCGCGAAGACCTGGAGTGAATGGAACGACCAGGAGCTTTGAAAACCGGAAAGCCCCTCCGGGCGTTGTGACTAGGTTAATAACTGGTAAGCAAGGGCACGCGGGCAAAATAACAGGTTACCCTTAGTCGATCTCCTTAGTTCATTAACAGCCACAGCACTGTTAGGAGTGTTGTTGTTCTGTTTGCGCCTGGATTCTCGCTTTTGGGCCGCAGTCCTGTCTCGGTGCAGAACCCAATAGAAACGATTTCGCCAATGGTCAGGGTAAGGCGAATAGTCGTGAGCTCAGCGTAATAGGGGTCCTACAGTAACACGAGGGTGAATCCAAATCAAGATTTAGACTGCTCTCCTTCGAGCACAATGGGCTGACATCGAATCGAACCGCACATCGACTCCGGTAATTGCATAAATCAGCAGATATTATTGAATACAACAAATATCCACAATTTATTTCGAACAAGAAGCCGAGTGAGATTAAGCGACAGAGATAGAATAGCCCTTACTACTTGACCCATTCGTATGAGACCACCTAAGAGCGCAAGCACTACCTTGCGTCTTTGCCCTTCCGCCTCGGCGTGCCAGGGACCCTCCGTGGCGTTGCATTTCCAACCTCGGGCCCAACGACCGTGACCCGTCTTTCTGGTTGCTGGCTCCTGGTCGTCGTGCCACCACTGATCACCGCAGCGCCGCCAACCGCGCGCCGTCGGGGCTTCTTCTCGTCGGCCCTCGCGAGGGCCTTCAACAAATTCCGCGGTGAGGTTGTAGGGCCCGTGGACAGGGACGTGAAGAGACCCAGCCCTGAACCACGTCGGTCCAGAGTAGCGAACATCTCGTCGATGTGCCGTCGTGCTTGGTGCGTGGACACATTGGATTTCGCGAGAGTTTCTTTCAGGCCGTCGAGCTGGGATGGACGGTGGACAGTCAGTAACGTCGTTCAGAGAGGCGGAGATATGACGGACCTGGAGCGGGAGCTTTCTACACCTCTCGTTTACCTGCTTCTCCTTTCTGGTACCATTCTCAATTCCTTCGGAGAACTCGTCGAGCTCGCGCTCGACTTCTCGCCACTTGTCATTTAGGTCGAGCTTCTCCTTTCCTTTGCCTTTGCTTGGGGAGGATGACGCCTTCTGTAGTCCGGACAAGACTTGTGACTGTAATGTGTTGTAGTCTTGAATCACCTTGGACCACACTGCATCTTCATGCGAACACCTGAGCCACAGAATCAGTATCCCGTATCAGTGTCGTGTTGGTAGATACGTACCGTTCCTCGTGCGCCAACAGAGTCCTTTCGGTTGTTCGGTTTAGCTCATTCTGTGGGTTCTCCACAGCGGGTGGTCTCTCCCTCGACTTTGCAGAGTACAGGGAAATATCAATAGTCGCATCGGCCAACTGCTTGACGATGTGATCTTGCAAGGACGCGAGCAGAGCGACATTTGCATGTGATAGAGGGGCCAGGCGGGTTTGCGAGTCTGTAGGCCTTGTGGCTGTTCGAGAGGCACACCATGTAAGTACATGTCGCGCCCTGACTGGTTCCGGAAGTGCAGGGTCAGTGTGTCGGTGAAACCGGTCGGATGGAACAGAGGAGTGAGGCATCACTGGAAACGAGATACGTTGTAAGCAGAAGGACTATGGTTCAAAGTTAGCACTATATACCGGGCTGTCCATTGCCGAAGCTGTCGCTTGTGCGCTTCCCTCGTTGACCCAGAGAACTACGCCGAGCCTTGGCCAATTTCTCTTGCAAAACTTTCTTTGCAGATTCTAACGTTTTATCCTTGAGCACTAGTGGTCTCGAAGGTTTAGTTTTCGATGGTGGCTTCACCTTGGGTTTGGACTTTGGCGCTGTAAACGGTTTGGAGGGGAATTTGCTCTTGGTGAGGTCGAAATGAGGTATGACCTGTGAGTTACTTGCTTTAGACAAGTCAGAGCGTTCCTGGCCGACCACAGAGTCGAGCTCGGTTTGCATCGCGGTGATATCCTGATTGTCCTCGAGTTCGGGTTCTGGGATGGTCAAAAGAGCGGAAGAGCTTTGTCCCACCCGTAGCGACCCACTTGAAGACCCTGCTTGAGCATTTCGTGAAGGTGGTTTTGTACCCCGCGATGGCGTTGAACAATTGTGTGGAGGAGCGACTGATCCAGCTCGCGACGGCACTTTGTCTATCATAAGGCCGTTTCCAAAAATTTCGGAAGAGCTTCCTACACAGAATTGTTGAGAAAACGACGCGTAAGGAGGGCAAATAAGCCATTAACCTGTCCGGTTCGACGAAGGTGTTGGGTCATCCTGAGGAGTTCGGATACAATGAGCGGTCATCAACGTTAGCCTCTGGAGGTGCACACACCTGTTTTCGTCGTTTGGAGGCCGGCTGCTCTTCCTGAGCGCCGGATTCTTGGGCTTTCCGTTTGCGCGGGTGTTTTTGGTTGAAATTGATAACGGTGTCTGGACGCTGGCTCATTTTAGTTATTGTATTTGTAGTATGGCTCGTCATGCGCGTTGCCATCCAGCCCGCGGCGAATGCGACCGGAATCAAGTAAAGGCTTTTAATACCAACCACAACCTGGAGTGGTAGAGTCCGAGATGACGACCGGGATAAGGGTGGATATCAGGAAGTAGAATATTCGTAAAATAGGGAGGAGGAATGGTGGTGCAATGAAGACCACAGTCCATGCTAGATCGAAGAGGCGCAGCCTAGGGGATCTAGCTCTAGTAACCGGCTTCGCACATTGCTAATAGAAGTTTGTCGTGTACTTGATAATCTTCGGTGATCCTAAGTGTCTTCGACGAGGCGCGGGATCGGGTGGGATGGCAGACCGGCGCCGGTACTCTGTTCTAGTCACGTGGCAGCCATTACATGTCTGAACCAAGATCACGCTCTACGGACTAGACGACAATGAGAGGTCCAGAACTTCTGCCGGATATGTGCGAGGGTGCAGAGGCAGTTTTCGAAAACGTCATCGACTGGTTGCGTATTGACTCCTTTTTCTGGCGCATCTCTCGTAATTGTCGGTCCATTTTTTTTCCGTTTTCTTTGTAGTCGCGAATGAGAACTACCTCGAGCCCTTTGGCATCGCGTGAATGATCTCTTGTGAGTGTCCTGTCTCCAGAGGCATTACCTGGAAGGTTAGGGCCTCGCTGCTCCCCCATTCCTCATTATCGTGTGTGCCCTTTCAAAGTTACAACATCCAGCACATTTCCCACAGCTATTCACATAATATTCAAGTGATTATATAGCCCTTATTCCTGAAAATTTCCCATTGTTATTCCACGCGTCCGCCACAATCAGTCATGAGACAATTGATTGGCCGTCCACACAAAGAAATACAAAGAATCGACCCGCCGATTCATTACAAATTCCACAACAAAGAAAACACAAAGAATCGACCCAGCTTTGGCGTCCAAACAAACCACCCACCACCCTTGACCTCAACCCCATCCTGGGCCTTCCATCTGCGTGACGAGACGTGATATTGATTGTCCTGAACTAAATCCCGTGTAGATGAAGGGCCCAGGATGGGGTTGAGGTCAAGGTGGTTTGTTTGGACGCTAAAGGTCTTGAACCGCAACCACAATCACACCGCTCCCTCCATTGTCCGAGGTCGAGAGGATGCTGGATGCAAATGGTCAAAGCGCTTGGAGCAGGCTTTTAAAGGCCGAAAAACTCGCACTCGCGCTATCAGCAAACGCACCGGTCAAGGCCGCCAAGTACAACAGTTTACTCGTGGGTGCACGCGTTATTGGGTTCTTCATCCTCGATTTCAAGAGTTACAACCGCAACATCTCTTTCGCAGAGCGTGCCCATCACAAGCTCGTTCAACAAGTGCACTCATGTTGGGCGGACACCTCAGCTGAGGAAGAATGTCTCAAGAAGGTCATTGACCTCGGTACTCTATTGCAAAACCACCTCATCCGGGCTTGTATGTTGCGAGTATTGCTCTCTCGAGAGCCAGTCTGATCACCACGATTAGTCCGCTCCAATAAGGGCCCAGTTCCGACACCCTCTGATCACCCTTCTCGCCCCTCCTTTGACACCTACAAAGCAAACATCCTTGAGAATCTGGAAGCAGCCCTTCAAGCTACATAACTGCGAAGAAACAGGTCTGTGCTACTCCTGATGTAACCCATTGTAGCTTACCATCACGTTACTGTCTTGCAGGCCCTTCTACGTGACGGATACAGATGTTGTCTATCTAG
>Ga0307513_10007015_pt1 | contig 14658 bp, 16 predicted proteins | sample 15_EM_MG_FD_202174 | JGI IMG/M metagenome (GOLD analysis project Ga0307513, IMG submission 202174) | Populus trichocarpa ectomycorrhiza microbial communities from riparian zone in the Pacific Northwest, United States - 15_EM | ecosystem: Host-associated > Plants > Roots > Unclassified | place... | reverse complement strand
TTTTTAGACATGGTGTGACGTGGTGATTGTATGTCTCAGTCCTCGCACACAATGAGATTTCTTGCCATAGAAACAGTTTTAGTGTCATGTTGATAACATGTAGCAGTAGATTCCATAAAAAATTGCATGTTGGCATGAGTTAATCTGGAAGGATAACTCTTAGAGTCCAAAACGTACTGACACTCACACTAGTACATATACTCATCGCAGTGATCTATGCTAGTTTGTGCCTTGTACCTGCACAGGTCTGTGCTAGTGCCCAAAAAATGTCGCGCAAGTCTGCGCTACACTTGCGCAAGCCTGCGCTACACCTGCGCAAGCGCGCAAGACTGCCGCGCAAATTTTCCAGTGCCCAAAAAGTTATGGGGTTTCGAGGTTTATGGGTTATCAAAGTCATGGTGTTAAGGCTTTGAAGATATGTGTTTGCACCCGATAATCTAATCAGCCTATCTGAGAAGTTGAGGTGAGATCCTCAGGGAAGTTCATGTGTGGACTAGAAGAATCGTTGAATAACGAGAACTAGCTAAGGAGTACAAATGAAAGTGTCTACGTATTTATACTACTAGTTAGTGCACAGACCATCTACTATGACTAGGTTGGGAGTCAGACTGTCAGAGTGTGAGTCGATACTTGTACTAGTATTGAGTCGAAGAGAATGAGTCGTCCATACGATGAGTCGTGATATGAATCGAGAAAAGAGTCAAGGAAACATAGCCCGTACTATAAATAGACATGGAAGGCGCTAGAGCGCGATGACGAAAGGAAATGATAGAGGAAGCGCGCGGCTGTGATGAGGCTGCGTTGAAAAGGAAAAAGCGTCCGTATGATAAGATAACCGCAAGATAAGATGAGATTTGAGAGATCGTAACACATGGGTTATGAGGGTGTCAACTGTATAAAAAGTTGTGGGAGCCAGAATTTTATTTTTGACCAACGAGCAAGAATAAGCAGGCAAATTCCATTTCGGAGAGATCATAATCAATTTCCATTCTGAAGAGTCATCGTAATTTAGTATAAAGCCGTGAAAAGCAAATCACACAGTTGTTGCAATATCGGTCGATCGACTGGTCGATACATTTGTACATTTGCATGTATGGTCGGGGTAGCATTTCTGGCTCTTGCCCTTCTTCCTCTAAATGCGCGGGGTCATTCTCAATGCTACTATAACTGTGAGTGACATGTTGTGTGTGTATTGGCACGTTGGCTAACATCGGAAAAGACAGACTTGCACGACAAAAACCTGTGCATTCGGGCGCTGCCAAAGGTTCTTGTCTCGCAGAGAGTTCAAGATGTGTGGGTTGGATTGATCGGCTAGACTTTTTTTCTCTTGTGGACACTGTATCTTCTCCTTGAAGAATTCTTTCAGGTGTGGTGTTGATCCATTTCGGACAGGATAATGTGGGGATGTCGTCCAAAACATTTGTCAGGGCTTCACTTGGGTGTCCCAAAAGATGGCCGAAAGGAGATTGAAAAGGAGGTAGCGTTTGACAACAAGCGCCCATTGTGGCAGTGCAGCCCAGTGGTATCTCAGGCGAGTACGGAAGGGAGAATCGGGAAGGTAAGAGAAAGGAATAGAATATATAAGGGGAAGGAAACTCATCTGCAAGAAGGGTAGTCAGGGGACGACCTGACAAGTATCATACTGGCGATCACTTCACTGAGAACTTGAGCTTGTGCTGCATGGAGCGACTCGGACGTACGGAGTCCGCATTATCATCCAGGACAGAAAGAAAATGGAACCAAGCAAGAAAAAAGGTGCATTGCATATGTCCTTCTGTTTCCCTGGTGTCACTGAATGAGTCAGGCGTGAAAGGGGTACAAATTTTCCATCGCTGTACCCCATCAGCGCGGGTTCCCGACCACGTCGATCACGGGTTTTTCCGGCGGAGTTCCAATAAAAATCAACCGGGACCGTACACATGATTGGTCCATCATTCATAGGGCTGCCTTGGGGAGACTCCTCTGGACTCAACAAATGCGGCAGCATCCGTTGAAAGGTAAGCAATTCATTTCATAAACCCCATTCTATATAGATGTTAACCTGTTCCATCCACTTTAGGTCCCTTCACGCCTAAAGTCGCTGCCTCCAACGAGGGATAATAGGCCACCATGTTGATTGAGGGAGGGCGTGTGTGGGTTGGGGCAGGTAGGAAACGCAAGGGGAGACCCATGGTGGGGGGACCCGCAAGGTACGCAAGGAGGCGAACCATAACCAGTTCGCTTCCTGTCACTTAACCTACTACCAGCGCTACTTAGTGACATCGAAAGTGTGCCAGGACATGCATTGGCCACTCATACGCCCCACCCACGTCACCGCTTTCCTAGAACGGATGCCAGCATATGGAACCCCAGCCTTACATAGGATCGAAATACCAAACGAAAGGAAACCCCAACATGGGTCGAACAGTCGACCAGGTCTTCGATTGGCCCAGTGGACGTCGGAACAGCTCAGTGGAGGGTCGAAAGACCTAACACAGCATCGCCGGCCTTGACTACGCCGTGGCATTCCATGGCACAGGCTCGCTTTTGACAGTAACGGCCACATTCAGCCGTCTGCGCGGGTGATAGGTAAAACAACTTCGCGTTGGGCCCGAATATGAGCCTATATGCTTTCTCCACCTCGCCTGCAACAGCGAGACGGAGGGGGATCTTTGTTGCGTTTTGACCCGTCCCCTATGCCCTTACCGAACCTTGAACCTCGCAAGGCTGCACGGCAGTGTCAATTGACACTCGCACTGCCCTTGTGAAGTTGCTTGGTCAGTTTTGGAGGCATATCCGTGCACGGGTTTGTGTACCCCCGGGTTTCTTAAAACCTTTACCCCAACCGTCACAAGGGTGCGGGTTTTTGCGGCTAGAGGTACGGATAGCCCTGGAAATACCCCAGGGCCACTCGCGACAATCACTATCCAGGACCAAAGCAAACTCACGTTATGGTAACATTAGCATTTCCCTTTGTCATGGTTGATTTAACCCTGGCCGGCGTTTCGTGGTTATTGGCTGATCGATATGTTTTCTTTTTTACAGGGCCTTCGGTTTCCAATTTAGATACGCCCTTCAGGCTGAGTTTGGATGTTCCCGATATGGCCTTGACAGAATTTCGGACATAAGACAAATTGTGCCAAGTCGAACTCAAGGCTCATCGTCCCGCAGAACCTAAGGGAGGCCTCACTGTTAAATTGAATGTATGTACATCTATTCTGCGGTCAGAGCGAGAAAAAGGCGGCTCAGGTCATTTCTACACAGCCATGGGCCCAAATATAGACATGACATCCTAAATTTAGGGATTAAAGCGTAGACCACTTAACTCCTCAAGTTCATGTATATGTTTATGGCAGAAACCCTCGGGAAGAAGCTCGGAACTCGACTATTCCTTGGCGCCCAGAGTTGAGCGCCAAAATTTCCCGCGGCAAGATAGATAAACACGCAGCCGACCGTATTTGGAAGAGGCAATCGCTGGCGATGCCACGGGCTTGCACCTTCACCAATCGATCCAGTACTGCTCCCAAGTCCAATTCCTAACGATGTCAGGGATTCCAGGAGGCCAGGTAAATGTAATGTCGTGTGTTTAAGACCCTTCTCACCGTAATCTCTTTAGCTTTCTGCACCTAATGGGCAGTCGCAAACTTCAAATCAACGCCAGAGCAGAATACCAAGATAACGTTCCATGCCGTCGAACTCGAGGCCGCCAGCCATAACCAACACCTCAGTCCATGCTCAACGAACTCACGATCGCTTTCTGAAGATTTTCTCCCAATCCATCCTCCGATAGACCCAATTGACATCTGCAGGTTTGCCGTCTTCAATGCAGGCAGCTATCTCGCGAGCACGTTGATCGAGAAATCTCGAGATGACACCACATTCCCGTGAGATACTTCGCCTCAAATAGAATTTTGGTGTGATAATGAACCGTTACATGAAAGGGACTCTCTTTTAGAGCACCATTGCCTCTGTACCAGGCATCGTATATCTTGAACCTAAGGTGTCTCGGGAGGTAGGTGTACTTTCAGATTCCATATATCATTTTCAATGCCAAGTTTAGATGAAATATTTTGCTAATCTGGCAAAGCTATCCATTGAGCTCAAGGAAAACTCACCAAATCCTGAACAATATCTCTACGGAATCGAGTCTGGCCGCTCAGCTCGATGGAACGAGATAATATTCCTTCTTAAACTTTGCCATAACACCATGTGTGCTCCAGCCGGTGGGCGCCATGGAGCAATACAATGCCTCGATGTTCAAAGAATTTCATAGGTCAAAGTCCGCGATCAAACCAGAAACAAGTTAAGTATGTACAAGCAGTCAAAATCGTATCTGTACTTTGTCCTAATTCCTGGATACGTCACCAGTCATGTACCCCCCACCATTCACGAGAACCGCCCCTTTGTGGGGTACAATGCTCCTGGCGTAACGCCAAATTATCAAATCGCCCAACCGCAACCGCAACCGCCATACTACCCCTTGCCCTCTCAATATCGTCAATATGGTCACTGGCATGTCCCTGTAGAATATTTTCTCCCACAAAAAGATGCCCCACATCCTTACCCCGCAAAAGTCCCTCCATCCGCTCTCTCCCGTACACCATCAGGAAATACTGAAAACGACACCGTTGGCGGGAACTACACCAACAACGGCATGAAAGCACATCATGGATCAAATGCCCAAGTTGCCCCACGTATGAACACTTCGATAGTCCACATGCAGAATCTATACATCTCATCTCGTCTGTGGTTCCACATGCTGGCTATTCTTGATCCTGACCCTCTTCATCAGCACCAGGCCACCAACCCTCAGGACCCTCTCCCGTACCAAGCGGTGCATCCCTCCCGGTATGTTCAAATCTTCCTGGATCCCGAGTGACGATCCAACCTCTTGTCGTGTTAGCTGCCTTCAGGCCGCATGCGTCGTATGAGTGAGGATGTATTTGTCCATGTGAATGTTTTTGTAAATAACCTCGTCACAATTAAATCATCTAGCAGCCCAAATGCGAGAAATGACAACACCACCGTCCCAGCGTCGTCAGGGTATTCGGAGTTGGGAGGTGGGAGGTGATAATTCAAGCTTTGAGGTAGCATCTACGACCACTGACTCGGCGAGGGGCGTCATGAGTGGAGGATCTTCCAATCTAGGTCAAAATGCGTCAACTACAACCCTAACGCCTTACCTCGGATCTGAACCTTATAATCTGTCGAATACAATGTCGCAGCGCCCTTGGGTTGGAGGGCAGCCAACTGCTTCAAGCACTGGCCGAACTCGTTCAAATCTCAAAAAGGAGAGCGCCAGATCATCAGAGCAGAAGAGCTTCAGCCGCCAAGATCCACAAACCAGGGAAACAGACACAGAACATGCCAACGAAGCAGACACGGACTATGTAGCCAGTTGGGTTGAAGGTTACCCAGATGAAGCGGGTGGTGGAGTCGACCACAATCATGGATAGGAGCGAGTTCGATCGGCTCCCCGCCCATTTACAGGGAAACGGAAGTTCGTTGACCATTCTTAAGTACTACTGTTACCCTCTTTTTGAACTTCTCTTTAATAAGAGTCACCCACTTTTGCAACATATTTTTCTACATGGGTAGGCTGTTGGAGGGGAGGATAAAGGTTCGTGAATACGACCACACTCTTCGGCCTATGGTTGAAGATGATTTTATCAGATGTGCGATCTTTCATGACTGGCATATATCCCAATCCACAGAAAGGACTCAGCGTGAGGATTTTCCTTCATTATATGTATCTCGCGTTGACGCGTCCATTTATTTACGCAGGATATGGTGGAATCACAACTGTATGACCATTCGCAGACAGCTCAATCATTGGGTACGAATCAACGTGAAACATTTTTCAAGGCAAACTGAACAGATTCACGTATAGGAAACCCAAGTCTCGTTCCGTTTATCAAAGGGAATTACGAGGTAGGGAAAACTGTCCAGTAATATGTGAATGCGCTTTATACCATCGCCTTCTGGTATCCGGCGCCCAACCTCTCTCCCCTTTGTGGTGGACGTCGCGGGGTTCAACTTGGGGAACTTGGTTACTTTTAATGATTCCGGCGAACTTTGCCTCATATTCAACATCTTTCATTATTATGAGCAGAACATTGCGGAAGGTGCCTCTCCCCCACGCCAAGTACATCAACACCCTCGCGTCGACTTTAGGGATGTGGTCTGGCAAGTCGATATTCAGAGATAACATACATACACAATTCCTAGTATCGAGAGAGAAGAGGCTGGCCCGCATTCCCAAAAGTGTGTAGGCACTAAACATCGCGTGTTCCTTTTGTGGTGGGCTTCTTTTTTATATAGCCTCTGTCGATTCCGGAAGTTCAAACGAAGAAGAGGGGCCACTATTGTTTTACCATATGGTGGAAGCTCCTCTTGCATCTTTCTTCCAGCTTCCTGAATTCAAGGAGCATTCCGAAACTATGCACCGTCTTACTGTCTGAATATCGGGCGCATAAATTCTTCATTCAATACCCAAAGCAAACTCGCATTATCCTAATATTAGTATCTCCCTTTGTCATGCCAGTGGTTGATTAAACTTGATTCAACCCTGGCTGGCGTTTCGGGGTTATTAGCTTGTCCCGTCGATATGTTTCTTTTGCAGGGCCCTCGGTTTCGAACTTCGATAGACCCCTTTCAGATACGAATTTGGATGTTCCCAATAAAGCCTTGAAATCATTTCGTACATGGAGCAAGTCTCTTCGTCAAACCATACACGTTAGAGGCTCCATTTCGCATAACCTAAGTGGGGCCTCACTGTTGGATTTAATGAGGTAGCAATGTGCATGTCTCGCCCGTGCATGTAAACTTGGAAGTTTTGTCCAACTCTTTCCAGAAGTAGACACTTGTTTGAGTTATATGGCTCTAGTAACCTGCTCTGCCACACTATTTAGCGCATAGCATTATGTACGGCACTACAACATTCATTCCCACAGACTTATAGTAATTCTGAGGCACCCGCCGTTATCTGAATGATATGGACCGCTCATCATTTTCCTGTGTATCATCTTGCTAAATTGAGACTGGCCAAACAGTGTTCCAAAATAAGACTTTTGAAGCTTTTCCGCCTACATAGAGTTCCAAGGCACGAGGTAGGCGATCTTCAAGGATTGGACCCGAAAAGGTCTTCCGGTTCATCTCTGTAAACATGCTGTAAGTTCATGACATATCTTAACAAACCACCCTCTAAATCTGGACGATTTCTCGCCCGCAGGGACGCAAACAGACAAGACTAACGACTTGCCTACTATGGAGTATGCACAACTAAATATAGTATTCTGTTGCGATCAACCGATCGTCCGTAAATATTACCAATCCGGATTTTATATCTTCCGCTGGTGCAGAGAATTCTAAATTTCGCTACTCGGGAACTGTGATCGTGTCAAACACGCTGCAGAGTGCATTAGAGCTAGAAGTTCGATTTATTTTGACCATTTTTGACTGCCCCACAGAAGTATACCCGCGGTCAGAGCGAGAAAAAGACGGTCTTGGGTTATATTTGACAGTTGTCCTCCAAGACTACTGATATTCGCCAATGGTGCAACCCATTGCCAAGTGCACACCTCAAGTCATTCTACGAAAACGACTGATAGTGGTGGTCAAGTGCCGACTAAACAAACATGTTTCCAAATTCGGAAAAATCTTTGTTCCCGATTTGGACATGCCTTTGTAGCTCATAAGTGTTCCCCAACACTCGCGAGTCGCAACCGAATGCTTCCGAAACTTCGTTTTTCTCACTATCCCAATTAAATTCAGGAGAACATCAAGATATTTAGCCGTATTCAGGTTCAGGTCAAGACTTTGACGACCAAATTCGGACGTTCCCCTTGTCCCGCACATCAGAATTCGACCTTCAGCGATGATATAGACGTCCTCGCTATAAAGACGGAATGCCTCCAACGATCAACGGCCAGAGTCACCTTCCCCAATTCCGACTACCTCCCTCTTGAAGCTGTTCTACCCATATCAAATAGTTCCTCCCCGCAGCAAAATGCAGTTCTCACTCCTTACCGCCGCTTTCTTTTCGTGCAGTATGTCCCATTTTTTTTTCTTCATCAGAAGTAATTAATATTAACAGTATTTTAGTGACCCTTTTGGTGTCTGCCGCCCCAATCAACTCCCCCCCTATGGCGCTGGAGGCTCGGGAAGTGCTTGTGAGTATTTCAAACTTCTCTTACTCAAACCACGCTCATCGACTAAATTTCTGAAGCCCCGTGTTCCTGCTGTAGAAGTAGCTCGCTCAGCCGAAGCCGATCCCGGTTGCTTAAAACCCTATTGCACGTAAAACGTGCACCGATCCCATCCCTTTAGAGCAGGGATCTGGAAGCGGTTCTGCGCTCAAAGATCGTACCACACCCCATTTTTGAAGCAGCCGACATCAGGACCACTTCTTTTTCCCGCCAATTCTCGATACCACTTTGACTTTTGCTCGCCTGCCTATTCTATTCTCTAATCTCGAGCCCTCGAACCACAGGAAGTCGACAGGGCACCACACTCATTTTATCCCTTCATATACGGACACTCTCGCTGCCAGCTCTTCCACCGTGATATATTTCATAACATTATTCGCCTTTGAACTCCAACACCGCCCATCTTCAAACCACCGGGCACCTCCCACCCCCCAAATCACACTATCCTTTCCCTCCTTCCTTCTGCTAGACCCAACGCTCGTGCGTTCGACCTTCGTCTCCTTTTGTAGCCCCTAGTTCTCGCAATTCCATCTTAGACTGCAATTTCCTTGGTTTTTTATTATTCATTGTTTTTCCTCCTGGTTTTTCGGCGTCGAGACTACTCCGCCACACCATCGCTTTCTGTACCTCCCTCTTTCGCTGGATTTTTACCCCGAAATGGAATCTCACTCTGTACTATTAACAACCACACTTGTATACAACACCTACTGAAAACCAATATAACAACTCCAAAGTTCAAACATCCAGATCAGAAGATCGTCGTCTCTCATACCTTGCGCCATCTTGCCTTGTTGTCGCACATATTTTGCCAATTGGCGATAATCACTAAAATTTGTTGTTCTCGATGCATTACATTCTACATATTATCGAAGGGCGTGTATGTAGGGTACAGAAAATCCATTTGCTTATGTATCTATTCAAGTATCGTCCTCCCAACTATCAGGCACAGGGTCATTGGAAACAGGAACAGGCGCAACCGCCGGAGATGCAGTACGACTCCCACTCAGGCCCAGACCCGGAGGAGGCCCAGCTTGCAGTTGGGAACTCGCGCTCGTTCCAGCCAGCGACACCATCGGTCTCGGAGCCGCCACCGGTCGTGCTGGGTTTGCGACAACAGAGGTCCAACCACGATGATTCGATGGAATCGGGGTCGACGTGCCGCTTCCTGGCGTCGGCGGTTTCGGTGGAGGTGTAAGACCTGCGTTGGTGCGCCAAGACGAGTGGCTGCTGCTGGCTGGGGTTCCTCTCAGCGCTCTCAAGTCCGCCAACTTCCCTAAGCTAGGAGGAGGGGCGGTCGAGGCGATAAAAACTGAAAGAATCGGGGTTGGGGTACGTGTGTCGACGCGTCGAAGGAGCTGGACGCTAAACGGATCATGATTCAGCATTTTTAAACGTGGGGGATGCGAGGCGAGGTAGAAGCTGTACTAACCTTCGATGGGGTTCTTGATCTACCATTTGCGTGTCCATCCGGTAAACGGCAGCGAGCTAAAGTAGTAAGGTTGTCATCAAAAAAAGTCGCCGTGGGGGGATGGTAACTTATAACGTACATCGTGAACGAACTTCCTTCTATCCGGTGGCATATGGGGGAGAACCTGAGTGCGTTTCCCAGACGTAACAAATCTACGTTCATCAAAATCCAATTTCAAATTGGAATCCAAAAAAAAAACTCACTCTGCAAACGCCTTCTCAACAATAGACAAAAACTTGCTATTCACCCTCGCGAAGCCAACCAACTCATCATTGTACGTCACACCAGCTGCGTTCTTGCCCTCCGTATTAATACCCAATGCGTCCGCCAACCGCGCATTCCGTTTTGCAATCTCACAGTCGACGTTGCATTTGGGTGGAGAATGAGCCGAGCGTGATGATGACGCAGTTCGTCCACAAGGGACTGATTGACGGATCCTGCCACATTGGCACGTCAATGTGATGAGGGATTGACATGACTCGGTTTCTGGGCAACTGGATGGAGCATGACATGGGCGCATACATGGGTGATGATTAGGCAAACTTTTTTTTCGGTGAAGGTTAGAAAGATAGCAGAGTCGAACGAGGAAATGGAGTACGTACCAGGATTTACGTAGTTTACCACATGGCGCGGTACAGGCCCCACACTCGTCTCCATGGCAGAGCCGCTCGCAGTGATGAAACCCACAAGCCATAAGTCTGAAACGTAGTTTTTAATAGATAGAAGGCGGAAGTAAAACCCCAATGGATACGTACTTTCCACAAACGGTACCACAGGAGACCTTCTCTGTCTCCAGAGAGCAGCGGGTATTCGGCACGATTTTCTTTCCGCACGCGCACTGTTTAGCGGCTAAGAATGGGCATGGGGGGCAAGAGACGGTATCGAAGTGGCAAGAATGAAGGGTACTGGGATGATTACATGGCGGAGGGGGGCGAGGACATGGGTAATGGCATTCAATACTTGTTCCACACGGAATTGGAGGTTCGTAAACCGTGCGCCCACAGAAGCAAACAAGCTATGGTGTTTTTAGGATGATATATATGATAACAAGTCGGAAACTTACCTCCTCAAATGAACTCTGCAAACAAGGCGGGCAAGCGCCTTTATGATCCCTTTGCTCGCATCTATGGTTCCCACACGAAAGCATTTTTGAGCATACAAGATCGCATTCATGAAGGCCGCCTTGCTCTTCTCCGATGCCCTGATTATCTTCAACGATACCTCGTCTTTTACCCTTCTTGCTCACATTGATGGCAAGCGATGCGAGTGGGCAACATAATCTTCTACACTCATGCCGACCACACGCACGCAGAGCCATGCATGGTTTGTCGCAAAGAATTTCTTTCTCTTCCACACCCGCGGCAGAGGCTGAATGGACTTGGAAACACGCCATGCTCTTCGTCTTCGCTCCGCATCGGCATGGGCGGACGATCTGGACGGTACATGGTGGGCAGGGCCCGGTGTGGCATTTTGCTGCACACTGGTGCGAACACGCAAGGTGCGGCTTAGAGCAGACGGAGTCGCAGGTGGGTATGGGGTCAGAGCAGCCGAGGCGTGCAGGGAATGTGTACTGTAACGCGTCGGAAAATGGTGTGGGGGCGATGGTATTCCTTCCACATGGACAGTGGTCAACTTTCGACGGAGATCGAGGGCATATAGCTGGTTCGGACGAAGGAGGGTGGCACGATTTTTCGCATTGATGTTTCCCGCAATCGAATGACCTAGGGTTTCTGTCAGGATCGGCTGATAGATGAAGACGAATATATGCACCTTTTACAAACTGAATCGCAACCAAATCTACCGATCCACGGCGTCTCACCATCGACGAAACAATTAACCTCCTCGCCTTCTCCACAAGCAACTTCCTTTTGCTCCTTCCCACACCAACACGTCACTAACTCTTTCAATGGGCATCGACCACAATCTGCGTCGTGGCAGAGCTTTTCGCATGCGTGTTTACCACAGCTCAACGTTCGTGCACAAACCTCGCCGCATGAGAGATTGCGCACACCTTTACTTCTTACATCGAGCCCACAGCGGAAAGTGAGAATCTTCTTCTTCGGGCAGTAGCATTCCAGACGGGTGGTAACTTGACATGGTGGACAAGGGCCGGGGTGACATTGGAGAGGACACACGTGTCCGCAGCCACTTTCTCGCCGACGAGAACACGAGTTTCCGCATGAATGCGGTGTGGATAGACGGAGAGATTTAGGTTCAGGAGTCGAGTTACAGAAGCACCTATGAATGAATTGGTATAAGTTTGTGCAATAAGACTCGGAAAAACGCACCAGTAGCCAGACGGAACAGCCTCTCGCTTTGCTTGACAACCCGGGCATCTCCAATCGCCCCTTTTACCCGTCTCTCCACGCGCCTGCAGTGCGTCTGCCACCTCTTTCACGCTCTTTTCGGCCCAAGAACGAATACATTTCACGTGGAATGATGTCCAGCAGTACTGTTGTACCTGTGCCTCGCTGGAAGTGACGATGGGAATTGAAGGTGAACACGACCAGATCGCTTGCTCCGGACGAATTGCAGAGAAACAAATAGGACAATCTGGGTACGGCGGCGTGCTCAGATTTCGAATCAAACTTGAAGCGAGATCGTCTCCTCCAGGAAGGCTTTTCGTTTGACGATCTCCCCGCAGTGTGTTTGAAACGGCTGGGCGCGACTTGGAGGATCCTGGTTGGGTGAGATTGGCTCCAAAGTTTGCTCGTCGACCGCCATCTCTCCTTGGCGGTGCAGGTACACCCTCAGCGTTATCGTCGTCTGGGCTCTTACGCTCTCCCTGCGGTTTGTTGGAAACGGTTGGGTTCGACTGGGTGGATTCTGGTTGGGTAAGGTTGGCTCCAAAATTTGCTCGTCGACCACTCTCTCTCTTTGGCGGTGCAGGTACACTCTCGGCGTTACCGCCATCTGCACTTGGGGGTTTTCGTTGCGGTCTAGGTTTGCGCACCTTTTCCGTTGGATCCGTGCCGCCAGTTTCCTGATCAGCTGAGTTTCCGACTGCACCGCGGGGTCGTTGGCGCCTCGGTGGTCGTCCCTGTGATGATGTACCCTGGTTAACAGTGATTTCCCTCGCTTGTCTTGCTGGCCGTCTCCGTGGGTTCTTCTTGGGCTCGCCGGGATTGTGGAGACCGTTAGACGGGTTGAGGTGGGCAGGGTCCTGGACAACCCCTTCCATAGTGGCGGCGTGGTCGTGGCGGTTAACAGATACAATAATACTAAGCAAGTTCTAGCGGGAAATCTTAAGTAAATCGGTGCTGACTAAGCCGCATCAGTTGTTCGGAGTGATGCCCGAGTGCAAGTCGAGTCAGCAGAAGTCAGAACTTGGTTAGAACATCACCTCACCCTCCTTTGCTACAGCTTTCAGCGAGTCATAAACCCAAGGGTGTTAGTTAGCTGCCAACTCTCTTTTTGATCAATGAGTCCAATACCCTCGACGATTCCCAGAGCGTTGCCAAAGCGTTGTATAGCCAAATTTTAAACACCTGAAGGCTCCGGGCGCCTCGATGACTTGTCGACGACTCTCCAATTTCGACGACTAAGCGTCGGTGGTTCGCGAGTTCGGGGATTCTGGCAATGCACCCCTCCGAAACAATGCTTTTATCCTAAAATTCAGGAACAATAAAATGTCAAAATGTCCCTTGTGGCAACCTGATCAATTAGACACGTTGAAAGCGCGCACGGATGATCGGGAGTTCCTGCCGCAGATGCTCCCATTGGCTCAGTCTCTTGAATTTCATATGGGGATCTTGGCGATATATAATGCTTGCACTCTCGAAACTCATTTCACAAAGCTGAATGAAACCAAGTGGGTCCATATAGCCAACATCTGGCTGCTTTCATCGACGATTCCCACTAGTATGGAATCTCCCTTGCAACCATGATTTACTTCGAGAGCTTGTCACCCTCGTGGAGGCTAAGTGGTGTTTGGAATACCTCGTCCTGACGTTTCGTAGGCGAGGCATTGACTAATAAAGGATGCGGGTTGCATCATGGCAACGGATTCTAAAGACGAAGGATTCTCGGCGTATCCGGTACGACACCCCTTGAAATCTGTTTTTGTTATGCCAGACCCAGAACGCCAATTCGTCGACCTCATTTTTCGCGCCAGCAAGAAATACGCCAGCTGGGACCCCGAAGTTGCTGTCGCAGTAGGTGACTACGGGCGCATAACTCAGGGAAAGACGGGCCTGGCGTTCTGGAGGAAAAAGCGGGGCATTTTCCTGAAGGACGGAAATATCTACGAAGACGGCTTGGCGGAGAAATACGAGATTCCTACACCTGAAGAACACGGCGTCGACTCGACGGAGGGGATATCCTGGATTACTTCGAAGAATGCAAAGGAGGTCGATATTGCTGTAGAAATTTCAGCGTAGGTTTTTTCCCTTTGTCTTTCTTTTCGGCGAATTTTGACCATCCCGACCATCGTTCCTAGGCAGACACCGGCACTTGTATCTTGCAGAGCGAAGGGCGCCTTTAAATTTGTCTCAGGACGAGGAGCGATCATCGCCATGAACAACGACACTATTTACACCATCGACTCGCCGGGGAAACTTCGTCGCCTTCTGGACGAGGAGAAGGTCAAAGGGCTTGTCATAGTATCCGAAGTCCACCGTTGTTCGTCGTACGCCCGGTTCCTTGCCACAGAGGATGGAGCCACTGTAGCTCTTGGACTGAGCGTTGAGGACCCAATCGGTGACTCTGCGGCCGTCGACGCTAAATGGGTTCGGAACTCGAGTGCAGGCAACTTTAAAGCGAGGGTTAACGCGACTGGGAAGAGGGATTTTTACCCTTTGTTCAGACTCGTTTCCTTGACGGAGGGCGCTATCTCGACCGGGCTTAGAGGCGAGCTCGATGAGGATCCTCCGCTGCCTGATGCTCTTCCTCCGTGGGACACCATCGAGCAGAAGCGGAAGGGTACGTCAGACCGGTGAGTTCTCCGTTCCCTTTTACGCATAGCGATTGCGCTTATTGGGAGTTAAAAGGGAGACCCAGGGCATC
>Ga0307513_10007014_pt1 | contig 14660 bp, 17 predicted proteins | sample 15_EM_MG_FD_202174 | JGI IMG/M metagenome (GOLD analysis project Ga0307513, IMG submission 202174) | Populus trichocarpa ectomycorrhiza microbial communities from riparian zone in the Pacific Northwest, United States - 15_EM | ecosystem: Host-associated > Plants > Roots > Unclassified | place... | reverse complement strand
CCGAAGTACTGTCACCGCAACCACCCAACTTCTACACATGCGCGATCAATTGTGCACTCATCTTACCAGAATCCCCAGAAAGCAGACACATGACCTACAGATGCCTTACTACGTGCTTGCATACCTATAAATGATACCTTGATAAATCAAGGGGTTGATTTGACTTCATGGTGGCTGTCAGTAAAAGTAGGCAAACATATATGGAGCCGTCGAAGCAAAGTGAGAGACCATAGTTGGGCCAATACCACGTGAATTGAAAGTGCACTTCATTGCGCATATATAGCTTCAGCTTGGAAAGGCGCGAATTTCATCAAGAAAGGACTTGGAGCCTGAAGGCAGGTGTCGTCGGAAGCTGTCGAATCGGCCCGACCGGGAAACTTCCGCGTGGCACCGAAGGCAAAGGCAACCTTCCAGTATGCGAACACTCTCCACTCCATTTCATATCCTCACTGTCGAACGACAGTCTCTTGGTGTATTTGACCCAACATCGTGTCGGAGGCGCGGCAAGAGCTGGTAACAAGGGGTAAGAAGGAACACATCTACGTCAACAAAGTGGACCCCCAGATTCCCCAAATTAGGGTTCAGAAGCTAGTCCAATTCGGCTCCCGCCTCTTCTATCAGGCACTACTCCCAAAACCGGCCAAACTAATTCCCAGCGTCAGTCACTCTCACCACCTGTTCCTATGCAAGTTGGCACACACGGATCTTGACCCATCACGGCCTTCTTCACTGAGATTCCGGCGGAGACACGTACAAAGCATGCGACGAACGTTCGTGATCCTGTTTCTCAAATTGCAAAGGTGCAAACTACAAAAACAGTCACTCGACCTGTGGCGTCAACAGATGGTGCCACTTATATTCTCCAGGCCAGGCTTCATGACCCTTCCTTAAAGGCGCCGGGTCCCAGAGAGGGACAATCATTCGGTTTTTGCCCCTCCCTCTCCTGAACGCGGGTGGTACAGCAATGGCAATGATTGTTGACATTCTCAGTCAAGCTTGGATTGCGTATGATGTGAGCGAAAGGCGGAATATAGGTAAATTCATCATAGGCTTGATGTTCTATAAGTTCGGATTAGAAATTGTCAGTACATTGTATTGGTTTTCCTTGCTTCCACTCTGACTCTTCTCCGGACAGTTCATCGGTTCCATTATCCCACTTGCCATCGATCGATTTGGCGAGCGTTTTTTCGACTGTGATGAGTCCCGGAACCGTTCAGTTCCACCTGGTCACCTCGAAGCTTTTCGAAAAGTCGGTATCTTAACTGGCGTAAATCAAGCAATGCAATGTGAGCCCATGGCCGATCGCCTACCCTTACTAACTGATTGTGATTGTCAGGCGTTGGCACGATTTTGGTAGCTCCCCTAATACAGCGATATCAGACCCGTAAGGTGCTCTTAGGAGCCACCGTCGTTTTCGCTCTATTGACAAGTATCCTTCTAATGGTTGATGGTAAGCTCCCCCTCCATGAAAATGACACCCACTTATGATGCCAGCGGCCTTTGGTGGACGACCACGACAGTGGGGCGATTACAACCCCGTGGCAATCTTCCCGTAAGCTGTTTATTTTGTGGTGCTACTAAAAGGTGCTGTTTCTGATATCATGTACAGCGTTTATTGCATCTCGTTAGTCGAATGATCGACGCAATAGTAACTGACCTCTGAGGTTATGACAGAGGTATCGTCTACGGGATGGTTGAGCTAAGTAGGTAATTTTAAACTCTGTGACAGGAGTCGGTGATTCACGGACACTAGTTCGTCGGGTTTTACCACGAGAATTAGTCGGCGGGGACGTTTCGAAACTCAAACGTCTCGACTCAGTAGTTCATGGTACGCAATAAACTATGCAAGAGGCTATTACTCACCACTTGTACAGTGTTCTATGAATTCGCAGGAACAATCGGGCCCATAGCAGCCGTGAAGCTCATCGACTCCGTCGGGGAGAACCTTTCATTCTTTCTCTCTCCAGTCTCCCTTGCGCTTGCTGGCATTGTGTGGTTCTGCATCCACCCCACCGAGAATGAACACGATCCAGCCTTGCCTGAGGACCATCGCACTGAGAGTGAACACGATCCAGCCTTGCCTGAGGATCCGGCCGTGGAAATGGCAATACCACAGGCTCCTGTGCAGGAACCTGGTTACCTTACGAGGTATAGAAATGCATCATATCTTAACCCAAGGAGGCGCTGATTTCGGTCCAGACTCTCACGACATGTCGCCCTTTGGGGCCGTTCGACTTGGAATGGAGGCGCCCTTGTGCTCGGCAGCCGCCGCTTCATCTGGCTCGTCCCTTGCTACTCATTCGCACTTCTTGCGCACAGGTAAGACAATCGCGCGTTGAATCTCGGAGCATCAACCTGACACCTTGATCAGGTATCTGGAAAACAACATCGCCAACATTTACGCCAAAGGTGTAATGCAAAAAGCCTCGTATCAACCTCTCATTATTGTCGGCTCAAATCTTGGTGAACTGCTTGGTGCAATCATAGTGTTCTTCACGGCGGATATTATCCATTCGTAATCGTCTTGTCCCTCTTTGGCCTATGTGAACCACTAACAAGATTACAGACCATTACCTTTTATCCGCCTTGATGGCCTCCTCCTCTTACTCGCCTGGTTTATACCATTCTTTCCAGTTTCGGGAAATACACTAAATGATGCCCTGAGCATGGCGGCACTCTTTTTGCCAATGTCACTCACATGGGCAGCAGGAGATGTGTCGCTAAACGCCTTCCTTCAATCTGAGCTCATAAATATCCAGTCAAGGAGGCCAGGTGTCTCAACGATAGCTTCTATCATGAGTTTCTTGTATGTGACCTACGTAAGTACGACACTCTGCCCTCCAAGTCATGTCCACAGCTATATTGCTTTCCAGATTGCCTCGTATACTCTTCTCAGCTCAGTCCTTGGCCTCCTTGTCGATACGGTGCTTGGGAGGGATGACCCATGCAGTGTCGATTTTCGCTCAAACACTAGAACTGCTCTGATCTATGTCGGCGGGGTAGGTGGACCTCCTTCAATGAGCCTTGGACTATACTCATCAGCTTGTCATATAGATCTTCTTCACAGTCATCTCCTTCACAATACTTATAGCTACCTTCATTCCGGGTGGAGCCTGTGCCTTGAACCCATTGCTCTGGGATTCCCGACCACAAGAACAGATAGAAGAGCTTCGTAACGTTCAATTAGGAGGTCCTGTAGGTGTTCAGCATGTTAATCGCGACACTCCAACACCACCCCGTGACGCGGTTAGCATCGATACAGACGGTTCAGAAGTGGAAGAACAGCAACCCCAACCCCAAAGTTGCTTACCCTCTCCCACAAACTCGAGGCCCCTGCCATCGCCTCCCTTCCCAACACGTAGATCTCATGAAGCCCAACTTGATCGCGACACTCCAACTTCACCCCGTAGCCCGATTAGCATTGATACAGACGGTTCAGAAGTGGCACAACAGCAAGACCAACGCCAAAATCTCTTGCCCACTCTCAGAACCTCGAGGCCCCTGCCATCACCTCCCTTCCCAACACGTGGACCCCATGATTCCCAACGCCAAAGTGCGTTGCCCTCCCCCACGCGATCGGCCCCTCAGCCATCACCTCCCTTCTCAGCACACGGACCCCATTATCCCTGATCGGGTTCCGTGTGGCTGCCTATTCAGCCTAACGTGTGGCACGGTCTCATCCGTCGACTGTTTGACCTTGATTACTATTATTCTGACCATCAGCGGAAACTATCTACTAATTTGTATTTTTACAATGGGCAATTCGGCGATCGACTAGAACTCCGCGTTGGATCGTATCAGTGGGGGCCGCTAAATTTCCTTTGGAAAAAACTAAAACTGCATATCGAGAGGGAGCCTCATTAATTGCACACATAATCGTCCCTAATATGGCAAACGTAAATGAGGTATTAATTTTCACCAATCATAAGCCCATTTCAGGCGGGGTTTGGATGGAATAGCATTTGTGTGACCGCCAAGAGTTGGTGCATAGATGATGTTCTTCTGCGAAAGCCCGCTATTGACCCGGACTAAAGCAAGGAGTGGGTGGGGAAGAACCGTGAAGGTCCCCCTGACCATCGTTGCTCTAAAGGATGCACAGACATGTGAAATAAACAAGCAGGAGAAATAGGCAACAGATGCGCCATAACCCAACACCAAGGACATGTGGTACGAGGGCCCGTAAAGCAACCAGAGGACCAAAGCAGTCGCGTTCCATCGACCGCCCTTACCCAGAGGGACGGAATTGTTGGGAATCGCGTTTCATCTTCCGCGCCGTCAACGGTAGAATTAGAGGAGCCGTCTGTAAGCAGTAAAATGAACAGAGGCTGATGGCTCGCAGTCGTGACGTGTGGTGAGCCCAGCGTGAGCAGGGGATCGGACATCGTAGGTGCGTAGCTGGAGCGACGTAAGATGAGAGGGTCGCTGAGGCGATACAGATGCAGTAGATGGACAGATGGACGTCCATTGACGGTAGTGAATATGTCGTCCGACGGAGAGCGTCAGGGGCGAGGGAAACAAGCTGAAAATTAAAAGCAGGCAGAGACAAGACAAGATTAAAGGGCTAAAACAACTTTATTTCACGAGTAGAGGGATTACCTCGTTTATACGGACGTATAAGAGGCAATCACGTACACAGGAGAAGGACCAAACGGATACAAATAGCAACTATGACACAATGATTGATCGGAGCCAGCGTTCGAGGACCTCTAGAGGCAAACTGAACCTGAGCGAGGCTGCAGCCTCGAGTCGCTGAACAAAGCGGGATCTACTAAATTATGTAATCTTATGGTAGGGCTGATAATTGCAGTGCTGTAAATCGTCAGATATCCCTGTGTCCTAGAAACGATTTCATTTAATAAGGGGTTTTGGTACAGCTACTTTTTTCTCTGGTATTTTCAGAGGAACTAAACCAGGGAAAGAACCGAATTTGTGTTTCTTCCTACAGCTAAATGAGGACTGGCGGCTCATAATATGTCACTGCTGAACCCGATCCAAATCATACAGTAACTCATGGACCAGGATTACAGTCCATAAGGGGCTCGGTCCGTACTTCAAGCCTTCCGATCATCTTCGGACCCGAACTGTTTCGGTTGCGAGGCTGGTGGAGCGGCTGCACCTGCGCGACACCGGAAGTGCATTCCTGTTCCCTTTTTGTTATTACCCCACCTCTACTTCCCTGTATCTACTTCACGACCTCACGGAATCAACCCTACATCGAGCATACTGCTGGCTGGCCAACCTCATTTTGCGACACCACTCAATCGGAGGCCCACATGCTTGGCATTGATGACTTGCAATTGCCCTGATGGCTCGATAAATGAGCCTTCCTGAGACTATGTTTACATGATTAAGCTTCTTCGATGGAACACCTGGTTAAAAAACGGTTTGTGAGGTTGATAGCCGGCCAAGGGTCACCAAATTGCTGACGAGAAGATACTTGAAGCCTGTGATCATTTCAATCAGTTATTACTCGATCTTAGATACCAGGAAGCAAACAGGAACTGTTGCTTGCGCATCTCCGGGGGGCTCATCCTGTTATACAGCATACACGCACGGGACAGGTACACAGTAGTTGATCTACTCCGGATATTCCACTAGCATATCAGCAGTAACATCTCTTAGTTCGTCGTCATCATCGTCAAACTTGACTTTATACGGTCCTGGCGCTCTTGAAGCTTGAGGAGCCGTCTAAAACAACGTACCATGTCAGTCTAAATGAATTGATTAAGGGAAAAATGAGTCGTCAAGGTGATACCCACCCTCAAACCGGCAACCAGTGTATCTCTCGGCGTAGTGACTACCTCAGCACGGTAGAAAGCAGTTGTATCTGGGTATAGCGCGAGAACGATGGTCCCCTTGCTCAGCTCGGGGTATTGACTTGGGTGGGCGGCGGAATTGGGGGAAGCGTTTGGATCTGGTAAGGGTATAAGGGAGCGGGAAGAAGTGTTGTACATTCTACATGACGGAAAGAAGGGGTGGTGAGTACGCATTGCGGAGCTGCGAGTGACGCAAAGACGGAGGCTTACAGCGGTGCGCTGCCTTCCTCGCCCTCGATATCTATGTCCTGTACTTGGTACCTACCCCACATATGAAGATGTAAGTAACTAATCCCAAGTACACTCATATAACCGGAACTGACGCACCGATTCCCCTTGTCGACCTTCTTGACTACTGCAAGAATCCATCCACCCACTTCAGCCGCTTCTCCACCCTTATCCTTTGCAGGCGGGACCTTGAATGCGACCTTCCGCCCTGGTGCAAGCGGGAAATGCCGGGAATATTTCACCGAGATGGCGTTTGCGTCTCGGGCGGGGAGGACGAGCGACAGACCAGAGCTGCTCCCCGCTGCTGAACTTATGGTGCCCTGGGGAGGGTGCGAGGACGTAGCGGGTGGTTGAAGAGGAAGGGAGACTGAGGAGGCCGAGGAAGGCGCCCCGGAACCAGGGCGAAGAAGGCGTTTGTTCCGCTTTTCTGCTACACCTATGAACAAGTCAGACGATGCCCTACAATCAGGAGCAGTGGAACATCGATAGGAGGGATGAGGTGGAAAGATCAGGGGAACGAACCCGAGGGTGGTTGACTTGTGCTCACTGCCGAGCTCGACTTAAACGCGATAAGTGCAGCAAGTTGCTCCAGCGCCTTGTTGCATTGCCTTCATTATTGTTGACAGCGCGATTTAACGCGAAATACGAAAACGAAATCAGACGAGACCGTCGTCGCCTCACTCACTCACTCCAACTCATCCTTCGTTGTATTTCGAATGTCCCCTACAGAATTCTTAATCTTGCTCTTCACAGGTTTAATCTCAGCCGCTGTGCGTTCGGACAAGGGGCACTCTTCGCGAAACTGGTGGATGTATTTGTTCGCCTTGGTTATGCTCTCTGATGGGTCCCGCATAGACCGACATCGCAGGAGTGCTTCATGTGCGGAGAGATAGTACTGCGTTTCCGTTGCTGGCGGAATGGATCATTTAGGTAGCTCCATTACATGATTTTGGGCACTCGCGGGGGTACCTTCTGCTTCAGAACGTCCTACTTGTCTGCGGTTCGCCATGGACAATTTGGAGGAAAGGAATAGTAAGGAACGAGGAAGAAGAGTGGTTGTGGTTCAAGTCGCGAACAAAGGATTGCTCAATACAATCTGCTGGACGCAAATCAACGTATTTGGAACAGCTAGCGAACAGATACAAGAACTCCTTGAGCATTTGATCGACCGGTGGTTTCAGATACACGGGTTGACGCGCCAAAGGTTAAGTTGACTCGGGGTTTGGTGATGGCAATTCGGCCTTCGGAGGTACCAGTTGACGTAGAGAAACGTCGTATACGACTATGAGGGGAGAAGGGAGGAGTGAGGTCGTGAATTGGGTAGGCTAAAGAGAGAGGAGGAACATACCTTCCTCGATCTTTTTTAGATCGTACTTGAGACTATCGAACCGTTTTCGGAGGGTGTCGTTTTTCAGGTTAAGCTAGAGTGACACCAGTCGAGGGTACTGTGAAAGAGAGAGATGTGGTTAACATACCAGTGAGAACCCCGCAAAGACATCTTTAACGAAGGCAGAAATCCTAAATGGTTCTTCGTAGTTGTGTAGTGTGACAGAGTTGACAGCGAGCCTTGATAGTTCATTTACAACCGATACGAGTCCGTGGAGGTAGTCTTCCACTTGGAGGTAGACCCTGTCCTTCCATTCCGACTGGACTGGGGGTGAGTTATTGGGAGATGAGGAAATTATATGATATCAACGTACACCCTATCGCTTCACTACATTCCTTGATTGAGAGTAGGCATTGGGAACGAGTGTACCCACACAATACCACAACGAAGACAGCGTTTTGGACATGGCGAGCCCAGATGTCTTTCCATCTGCGATGCATAAACGTGAGTTGACTGATCGATTGGTACAGGGAGTATGATGGGCTTATGAGCATGGCAAGTCCTCGATCGCTCGGGCCTATGCAGGCAGTGGTTGAAGACTCGCTGATGCTCAGACCTGATATCACAAGCTATTGCAAGCTATTGATATGTAGCACCAGGGCCCCTACTCCATGAATCGGCCCGTGGTTGGCAGAATCGTGATACGAACCGCCAATATTGGTTTTCTGGTACAAGATACGCAATTGTGGCAAGTGGCTGCTTGCATGCTGCGAGTGTGGGTTGTACTGAGTCGATCAAAGCTTTCACTGGAATCCTAGTTGTGAGCGGCGATGAGGGTGTAGTCAAGGGCAGCTCTAACCATTTTCCTGCTTCGTGAAGTGAATCTTATTGAGAATCCCTATCATCGTACGCGTCTTCTTCTCGAGTTCGCTGCTCTGATCTCGCAATTTCTGCGCCAGCGGAGTCAACACGCTCATCGGACGCCTCGACGACGAGATGGACATACTTCGCGTAGAGCTGCATCATGTTCGAGAGCAGCACTAATTTCCTCGAGCTCGGCAGGATCCATAATCTGGTGGTTCAGACCAAAGTAACCTTGGATCTTTCCTCACCACCTTGCCTTGGGACCCAAGGTCTGCGGCTAACACTTTATTCGGTCCACAAACGCATGTCACATGCCTTTGGCCGCATCTTCACCTTCTACATCTGAAGATGCTGCCCTCACCGCACTCCTCAAAAAGCTAAAGGATTACCCTGTAGGCAGCGATCTCAAAGAACGAGACTTGCAGGCCGTATACGACTACCTCATAACGAAGGACCCCAAACCAGAACATTGGTTTTGCGAAAAAGCCCCGTCCATACTTGTTCCGGAAGCAGCAGCCTTTAGCCTTCGTTTGCATGCGTACAACGGCGTGCAGGCAGATAAATGGAAGACGGCTCTTGCGAATGTCGTTAGTAAGTGCTCTGCATGCGCTCAAGGAATGGAAGATAGGCTACTGGATTGTCAAGTAACGTAGGCACTCCTCTCCCTGGCCGAGTCACATATTTGAACTCATCACTTGCTCTCTTGATATAGCTATATGAGTGCGTTTCCAACCCACAATGTTAGAAGTTGGCTCGACTGCTGCCACGCCTGGGACACAAACGACATCCTTCAACACCTGACCAATCTAGACAGCCATCCCCAATCCACCCTCTCTGACTTACCTCCTCCAGTCTCCTTTCGCATCTTCTATAACATAGTGAACCTCTCGAACGAGAAGATCCTCGCTGCTTTGGTCGATCGACTCCCAAAAACCCGCATTCATAATTGGCCACCCATAATACCAGCCGGACTTCTTCTCTTGTTGTTCCACCACTCACCTTTAGTACGACAATGGGCACGAAACCAAGTTGTGGGGCTTCCTCCACTCACCGAAGCGTTATTTGCCAGACCATATCCGACACATTACAACTTCGTTACCAATACTATTGTCGAAACTATTGTCTCAAGCGCGGGCCGTACCTCATCTGTCGTTCTACCGATATCTTCGCTTCATCCGCTCTTACATAACCTGACCACAAGCCTCCTCTGGAATCATCTCCTTGACCTCTTCCCTATCCTTCCACCGCAGGTCTATAGCTTTTCCTCCACAAGTGGTATATCTCTCTTCCACGTTGCAGTCAACAACCTCCGCGGACCCGAATCCAGTCTGTCCGCGTTCCCTTAGCAGCGGACCCGCACTATTCTGACTGACTTTATAGTGTTCCCTACAATTCTTCGCGCCTTCCACCTCCTCCTGAAGCGAGGCGGCTCCAATATCTGGAATCAAGAAGCCCCAGACTTTCCGCGCGTCACGCTCGATTCGATTAAGGACAACCCCGTGTTTGAGCGGATGGTCATCAACGAAAATCACAGTGGAGCTGATGCGTTTGAGTGGGTGCAAGCGTTCGTGGACTCAATCTGGACATCAGCCGTTTTTGAGGATACACTAGCCCGTTTGGTGGGGTTTATGGGCGAGGAACTGCAACATGAAAGGTTTGGGGATGCTCGCCCTCAAATCCTAATACGGCTATTCTCGGTATAATTCACTTGTTGCCTTCGGCATCACTCCCACTGACCTGTTCGCTCAGACACTCATTTCTGCACAAAACAAAGCAGTAACCGAAGGTTCAGTGGCTCAGCACCGTGCAATAATGAAATCCATATCTGTCCATACGGAGATGATCCTCCTCCGCGCCTTCGGCAAGGTTTACTCAACCACAACTTGGTCGTCAGCCCGAGCCGCCGCACGCCAGGTGCTCTTCAAGCTCTTCGACGCGGGGATGGACCAGATGCACGCGGTCCTGCTCAAGCTCCCCGGTGTGACAGCACAGAAGAACAAGGACACGGCCGAGTTGCGGCTGGTCGGTCCTATAGGCCAATTGTGGAAGCGCGTTTGTGCGACGATCCTCCCTTCTGACTCGGACGCGGCGAGGGATTTGGTGATCTCGACGGCAAGGAGTGTGTTTTTCACACCCGTGCTGCCTGCAAGGTTCAACCCAATGGTAGATGGCGATGAAGGGAGAGTTTCCCAACTAGTGGAGGCGTTGAAACCAATGAATGAAAATATCACTCGGATTCATGACGGGTTCAAGGATACCCTCGTTTCGTTTGCGGATTCGAACTCCGCAGGCGTGCTCAAGCGGTTCTGTGAGCAATCGGGCGTGGCAGAAGATGTGTTGGTGCTTATTATGGCACCCACTCTCGAGCTGAGCAATGTAGCCCAGGCGGTGGTTTCTCAAGCTTACGACGTTGACACGCGTGCGGATTGTCTGCGGGCATTACTCGAGCACCATCCTTCTGAGGCGTTTGACGGCCTTGAGCGGTACCTTGCTCGGTTTGAAGAGGCAGTGGGGGGATATCTGGAGGCGTGTGCACCAAGCATGGCCCTTGTGCGGTGTTTCACGGACGTGTTGGATGCATTGTCCAACCGTACTGATGGACTACTATTCGACTTGGATTTCACATCGAAACATTCGACGACGATCTGCAGGTTGCCGGCCCTGTGGAAGAGGATGTGTACCGCCATCAGTGCGATTATCAAGCTCTGTCCTGCTTGGTCAAGGCGGTGGCCAGCGGGGGAGATGGTTCTTTGGATGCGAGACGCTTTAATTTTCGCACGGGAGTTGCTACCACAGAGAAGGGTTATCGAGAGCGCAGCTATCGTAGCTTCCAACCCTTCTTCATCTTCTCGCCTCTCCGACTCGCCTGGCAAGTTGTCTAACTCTGGCATAGGGATGGTGCAAGACCTCCAACCTGTTCTCCGCTCCGTCCTCGAATGGCTCAGGTTGACAGATATGGAACTTCTTTACCAGGCTTATACTCTCATGATGGACCTTTTTGACGCGTTCCGCGAGACACGTATATCGCCACTCAAGGGGACCCTCGCGGATGTCAGGAGACACGTGGAAAGTCAGCTGGAGAAGAAGAAGGCGAGATCGGGTGCAATGAGCAAGCTTACGATGGCGCAGTTGGAGAATATCTTAGGGAAGATCGAGGAATGGGATGAGGAAGTTCTGGTACCTTCCTCGGCACTTGTGTTCAACAAAGCTAAGGAGAAGTCAGTTAAGAGTGAGAGAGATATCATCGTTCTGGAGGATAGTACGAGCGATGATGATGTCGTCCTGGTCGGCGAGTCGAGTAGGAAGCAGCCCATCAAGATGCAACCAGCTCCTGCGCTAAAGACTAAGAGAGATCCTCCCAAACCGAAGAGTATCCCGGCCTTGGTTTCAAAACCTAAGCAACACCTGAGTGCTGTGGATCGGATACGCCAGCGGGCGAAGGCCAAGTCATGGCAGTTCCATAACGAAGACCGCGGCCAGAGGAAGAAGAGCGAGACGATGGAGGGTATTCTCCCTGATCCATTCATCGGGAGTAAACCTATGGTCCCTCTCCCAACGGCAGCAGGTAAAGCCCCCTCTACCAAGAGTTCCACATCATCTAGCCAAGAGTCGTCTAGTGATGAAGAGGAAGCCGGAGCGGATAAGAGTGCTTTAGAGGGTTTGGCTGCATTACATAAGAGTCCGAAGAAAGCCACGAAGCAGCAACAGCGTGGAGTTATCTTCGATTTCAAGCGCCCCGCCGTTGGAGGTAATTCTATTGCTACGAAGGCGCAAGGAGACAGTCGCCCTGCTCTTCCAAGACAACGACCCCGCTATATACCAGATTTATTGCCCCTACATCGGGCTATCCTTAGCTGGAATTATGATCATGACGGGCCAACTCCGCCATTTAAGGGCCAGCCCCCGGAACTGCTCCGCGTTCCCGACGTATTTCGAGGGCATGCACACTATTTGGATGTCTTCCATCCGCTGCTCCTTATCGAGTGCTGGAATGCGCTCATCAAGTCGAAGTCTGAGAATTTGGATGTCGTTGAGATCAGAGTCTCTGGACGGCTCTATGCGGACATGTGGGTCGAGCTCAACGTCGGCCTCACTGGATCTCGTCCACAAGGGTGGTCCCTTTCCGACACAGATATTGTCCTGCTCAAGCATCCATCTGGAAAAAGTGTTCTGGCGAAGGTGCATGCAACGAATCGACAACGGGACAACTTCGGCGCGACGATACGCTATTCCGCTGACCTTCCGAATGACATCGATCGTTCCATGACTATTGACTCAATCTGGAATCTATCCAAGGTTTATAGGTATATCGTCTCTTCTCTAATACTCTGACCCCAGTGATCGACCTTCTGTGCAGTTTGGCCACTATACACCGGGAGTATATTGCGCTGATGGGTCTTCCATATTATGACGCCTTCAATACTATAATGCAGCCAACTCTCATTCCACCCCCCAACCTTTCAGAGAGCGATGTACGGCAAGCGATGGAAGGCCATAAGCTCAACCGTCCGCAAGCTAAGGCTGTCTTGTCCGCTCTTGGGACAAAAGGCTTTTCCCTTATTCAAGGGTCAGTCTGGTAGTCTTCCGCATTGCGCACCAATCTCACCTTGATTTTTAGCCCTCCTGGGACAGGCAAAACCTCAACCATCTGTGGGCTTGTCGGTGCCTTCATGTCCAATCGCCGCGCTACACCAACAGTGATATCTTCTGGCCGAAATGCGGGCAAACCCGCGGAAAAAGCCCCAGTCCCGAAGGTGCTCGTATGCGCGCCAAGTAACGCTGCCATAGATGAAGTCGCCAAGCGAATAAAAGAAGGAGTTTGGAACTCAGCGAGCCGGAGCATTATGCCGCAAGTGGTCCGAGTTGGAGCAGATGCCTCTATCAATATTGCAGTGAAGGACATCTCGCTGGACGCACTTGTTGAACAACGGCTCGCCACTCAACCGGAGATCCAACGACAGGAAAAGTCAGAGCGGCAGTCAGTGCTCCAGGAGATACAAAACCTGAAGCAACAAAAGAAAACGAAGCAGGAACAAATCAGTGCAACAGCAGGGAATAGCGCACGGGTTCTACAACTTGAACGGGAGATTAAGGAGATCAACGGAAAGCGTATGGCCCTCTCCGCTCGAGCAAATGAACTCCGAGAGCAAGACACCAATGCGCAGCGGGCATTCGACACTGTCCGACGGAAGGCGAGAATCGATATTCTAAATGAAGCGGATGTAATCTGCTGCACACTGTCTGGCTCTGGGCATGAGGCGTTAGACGGGCATCAATTTGATATGGTCATTATCGACGAGGCCGCGCAGGCCGTCGAACTGAGCTCGTTAATCCCCCTCAAATTCCAAGCCGAGCGCTGCGTCATGGTGGGAGGTGCATTAATTCATGCCTGCCCTAACCCTTTCTTATCACCGCCGCAGATCCTCAACAACTTCCTCCGACAGTCTTATCTCCTCTGGCCACCAATCATGGCTACAACCAGAGGTAGTACCGTTACTGTTGTGGATTCAACTTATTCTTACCAAACCTGCTTAGCCTCTTTGTTCGTCTGCAAAGAACCCGACCACAAGATATCCATCTCCTCAGGTTTGCCTTCCATGAAATACTCCGCACGAAGGTCCCTAAATACCTCGCAGTATACAGTACCGTATGCACCCCACAATTTCTAGGTTGCCCTCCGTTCTCTTCTATGAGGGCAGACTGGAAGATGGTCCTGGGATGGAACAGAAAACCGCGCAGCCTTGGCACCACAGTCAAACCCTCGGCGTTTACAAGTTCTATGACATTCGTGGCACAGAGTCCCGTTCCGATAATGGGCATTCTCAGTACAACCAAGAGGAGGTCCGATGTGCACTCGCTCTCTACACTCGCCTACGGAACGAATTTCCTGCGGTCAACTTTGACTACCGCATTGGCATCATAACTATGTATCGAGGTCAACTGACCAAACTCAAAAATGCGTTCAAGGAACGTTATGGCCAGTCGATTTGGTCCAAGATCGACTTCAACACGGTCGACGGTTTTCAAGGTCAAGAAAAAGACATAATCATTCTCTCTTGCGTCCGTGCCGGAACTTCCCTGAATACCATTGGCTTCTTAGCCGACCCACGTCGAGTCAACGTTTCCATCACTCGAAGTCGATCGTCCCTGTACATCCTTGGTCACGCGGCGACTCTCGAAAGGAGTGACGAGCTATGGAAAGGAATCGTTGCTGATGCTCGGACTCGAAATCTCTTGGTTTCGGTTCGTTTTTCATTGACCTCCAATATTAATGAGTACTCATCGCGATTCAGGCAACCCCAGCAATCTTCAGAGTACAAGCAACGCCTGCACAGCCTGTTCCACTCATTTCTCGTACCAGCTCTCGGAAACATATCGCCGCCGGGTCGACAGCGAAAGGCGACGAATACAAGACGCCAAAAGAA
>Ga0307513_10007013_pt1 | contig 14661 bp, 8 predicted proteins | sample 15_EM_MG_FD_202174 | JGI IMG/M metagenome (GOLD analysis project Ga0307513, IMG submission 202174) | Populus trichocarpa ectomycorrhiza microbial communities from riparian zone in the Pacific Northwest, United States - 15_EM | ecosystem: Host-associated > Plants > Roots > Unclassified | place... | reverse complement strand
AACAGTACCTAAAGCATTGGGGTATTGTACCAGGAGTCGAATACACCCCCTCCCTAACGAAGCAAAAAGGCAGAGACGACGAAATGGAAAGAGGAAGAAAAAAATATAGAACGACAAGCACACATACTGAACCCATCAACAGAGAAGGAGAAAATCCCAACGACTTTATCCATAATTAACTTAATCCGGGTATTATACCAAACCAGTGAAACAAAAAGAGAAGGGAAAAGTGCCCAGGTGGATTTCCACAGTACACGAATGGCCGGGAAAGAAGAAGAAAACCACCCCCCTCCTTCTAACCCACCGGTCTCCCCAACCGACGGGCAAAGTGTCTCCCAATCTGAGTACGAACAACCTATTGGAAATGCTGCTCGCCAGACTTTCCCGGTATCTCCTTTGTTCTTTAGCTAGCTTCCGGGGAAGTGCTGGTATGCGCAGAGGAGTCGGGCATATGGATATGGCTTCGGGCGTGTGTTTGTGGAAAGCATTTCCTATGTAGGAATGCAGCGATCGGAACGGAGGCGGAAAGGTAGTAAAAGGGTTTGACACCCGGAGGACACCCGGAGGGAAAAAGTACGGAGGGTGTGATGAAGTGATGATTGTTTCTGCATTTTGTTAGCATGAGTTTCCGGGAAAAAGGGGAAAAGATGGGACATGGAGCAAACTATCTGAAGGTACCTCCTGATGAGGATAGGAGGAGTTTGTGATGATATATACATCTGTCTTTGCCCTAGTTAGTTGAGTCAGCAGACAGGTGTCGTTGAGCGAGCAGTTGTTGTTGTGAAGAGAAGAGATTTTTCCCCCGCTTCTGTGTGCGATCGTATTAGGTGTGATTCCTTGGCGCCGTTTCGTTTCGTTTCGCCGTATATCGTTTCGAGCCCAAGTTTAAAACAACCCTATACAATACCAGCAGACACAATAAAATACAATAGCGCCAGCATACCACTCACCCACGCCCAATCTACTTTTTTCCAACAGCAACCCAAGAAAGAAAGACCCCCAAAAACAACCCATCCGAAAACCCCAATCCAATTCCCCCCACCCCTAGATCATCACTAACTAACATGCTGTAATAGTGCTTCAGCAAGGGTATCCAAAGCCGAAGCTAACCCCTGCAGGACGAGATGCGAGAGTAACCGGTATCGCGCAGTGGGTGCACAGCACACCCCCACGCAGCATATATTTCCAGATTATCACTCGATAAGGTAGGGGAGGTGGGGTGGGGTGGCCGGTATCATGCCACAGGCTCGCTCTGCGCGGCCAAGGCTCGGAATAATAGAGTTTTAACTATAGAAGTATGATAGTATGATACGACACCGCGAGCACGATAGGGTATGTGTGGTGCGGCCGGTATTTATTATCTATCTTTGCATCAAATGTCGAGCGAGACATTCCCGGGGTCGGTAGGCGGGGAAGAGGAGAACGAGTGATAGTACATGCTCGGCTAGGATACTGGTACAGGACAAAAACAAGGGGGTGACGATTGGGATAGAAGCGAGCCGTCACATCGCCGATGCGATTCCGATCGCCTGTGGGAAGGGCACTTACATCTACGAAGGGCAATGTAAATAGGTAAAACCTAGGTTATCCAGTGATGATTCATCAATGGGGGAGGCGGTGAATGTGATGGGAGGAATCAAAAAAAAAAAAAGACAATCTAACGGAACGAACTGGAGGAAGCCCGATTTATCGACCAAAAAAAAGGAAAACCGCCAGCAAGCAAAACACTCTTCCAGCCGCAGATCGCCAGGGTGCACCTCCGCCCGGCGAGTCGGAGTGAGACCATCCCCAGCGCTTCCCGCTATTGCCGCGAAATCTTGCCACCTACCAAGAAAACAGGTGCCTGGTTCCCACTTTCTTCCTATTCATCCTCCCCACGCCCACAAGCCGGAGAGATTGAACATGATGGAGAAGGAGAGCATAACAGTACCGCACGGGAAGGTTTCTTTCTACTTGAGCGCCAGTAACCGGAACGGTGCAACAACCATAAGCCGTAGTTGCAACAAAGACACAATATCAATGTCGCCCCGTCCCAATCTTTAATTTGCGCCCAAGCAATGAGTTGTCAATCAATCAATCAATCAATCAACAGCAAAACGAGACAAGAGCATACTGTATAGTACAATGCAGTGTAAAAGACAAGACAGGCTCAGTCAGCCCTCCGGACAAACAGGAAATGGTCGGCGAAAGTAGAGAAAAGAGAAAGTGATACGGTACTGCCGCTGCTGTTCTGCGGAACCAATAAAACGGCCGTGCGGCATTGACGCGTGGTAGGTCAGCCATAACAGGGGGGAATGTGGTACTGTGCCTACCTGCTACCGGCACTCATCATAACATTATTATGGTGGGTGGGAGAAACCTTAAAGCAGAACACCGACTGTTTCGATATGACATTCGTCTGACTTAGTAATATACGCGAATTTCTCACATGTCTGGTTAGAAGAAGTGTCCATCTTCTTTCCCGGTAAATTACCGTACGAGTACTCGAGTAACCCCCCCTCTCACAGCGGTGGGACCAGTACCGGAGCTAATAACCGGAGTGCTGAGTTTATGATCTTCCCACACCAAATCTTCAAACCCTAGCCCCCCCTCCCGAATTTCCGAATCTCTCGCTTGTTAATAATCTGTCTTATCAAAGAGTAATAGAGAAAACTAGGATAAAAGTTGCTATTGAGGTGCCTTAGCAGTTTGAAGTTCCAGTACTCGAGTACTCCCCTCTTTAGATCTGAAATACCCCGGCTAAAATAACTCCCCACCACAAACGAATCGAGAAAAAAAAATTAAAAAGGGGAGATGAAAAAAATGCACGATTGTCCATTATCTCCTGTCAAGTTTTCGTCTCTTCACCTCCTCACCCCCTGCGTCTCGGCTTGCAGCTATCGTGTTTCTGAACCAAACAAACATCCGAGTGGCCCGGGTCCATACTTGTCCTGCATATTTTATATTATGTTGGTTAGAGAGTGACCACGAGAGACCAGCACTCGTAAGGCAAAAAAGCCGGTGGTTTTGGTGCGAAAATTTAGCGAGAAACCGGGAAATCCCATAGATCTTGAGGATTCTGTCACTATATCAGGGGATTCCCAAGTTGTTTTTGCCACTTATTCTTCGCACTGCCTGAATAAGCAACGCTGTTCAAGTGCTTCAAAAGGTACGAAGGGGGGTCGGCGCCCCCGGAATCCAAAACTAAGTTACCATCATGATAGATGGATAATGGAGGGCGCACGGGAAAATGCGGTATATTTTTCTTTCTTGCAAATGAGACGTTGCGTTCGACTCGTATTGTAGATGTGGTGATCCGTGAAGCATTGTAACCGCTGCAATACAGGGCTCGTAGCAGATGTTTTTGCCCTAAGGTGGTAAAGTTTAGGGAAGCCCATTGGGGAGACCAGAGGTTGGTTATCTATTCTACTTTTTAAAGTATATATATATACTGTATATATATATATATTTAATGGGAACTTTCTCTTGCCTCTTCTCACCCTTCCTCGGGGTGGGGTGGCTCTGATCGGAGTGATGACCGGAAAATAAATCTGCCGATTTATTCACGCCTCCCAAAGAAATTAAAAAAAACCCCCTTTCTGCACCAATATCATTGTGGTCCGAATTTGGTACACCTGGACGGAACTATCTGGCCCAGGGCCAAGACCTACTTCAGGTAGAAACATTATACTAATGGTCTCTGGTTTGAAGTTTAATATTATCCTGGTGTTGGATGGTCTTAGTCTACGCTCCCCTGAATTGTTATAGCACCCGAAATAGAAGCCCTTGATACGATAGGCGTGGTGATACAGAGAAGCTGGGAACCTTCAGGCGCAATGCCGTCGGGGGTGGCTCTAAGGAGTCAACGGGGACTCACAGTAAAACTGAGTACCCCCCTGGGCTTAACTGTTGGTTGGAATGCTGTCGCACTACGACACCCGGACCAACAAGCACACTTTATCGCGCCGCGCCGGTACCACAGTACTTTTCGGTAGGCCTACGAAGCCACTACGCCTCGATAGTCTACTTGTACTAGTACCGGCACTCGAGTGCATGTAGAAAGTACGGGTGGTAAAATCGGGCGATGTAGTCGAAATGCAGTGTGGTGTTCGACCGGTATATCGGTATCATACTCGGATTCGTTCAGGTACAGTTACAGATCAAAAATAACTGAACGCCCCCCGGTAACTATTGGAATTAGATAACCAACTCGCTTATTAGGACTGGTTGTTAGACTAGTAAAAGTTTTTCCCGTTGCTACCTTGGCACGTTCAGTTTATTTTGATATGTGACTATACTTTAAGGACACAAGATGAAGCCTGCGAGGTGGTGAGACAACACCTGGATTCCGGCACCGACACCGCCTGGGAAAATCAGAAATATTTGGAAATCTTGGCATTTTTTGGTCCGAACTGGGCTAAGACTTCCGGATACTTTTGATTTTCGCAAGCACTGCGCTGCGTTATGATCTTAGTGCGCTAGCCCTGACTGGGTGTTTCCGGTATTGGAGGGTTGAAGATAAGGGTCTTTGGGTGGCTACGGGTACCGGTAGGTGAGCAACCCGATTGATAATCGGGCTTTGGGGTCTCTCGCGCACTAGTAGGGTGGATGTGGGCGTGAGTCTAGGCCCATCGGGGCCAATTGCTTTGCATCTCTACTCGTAAAATAGAGCATGAATGCACCTCTGCTCAATTGTCTTGTCGATTCGCCCCAAGCTAGGCTAACATTCCGAATGGATAGGTCGACCATCCCCTGGGATAGTTTACCTTCTCGGTGAGGAGAAAAGAGTGCCCAATCACCACACCAGTTCATCTCGAAGAAATGAATCTGAGTAAAGCCACACGGCCGAGTGCAAATTGGTGATGTAGCCTTGATATCCTATGACTCCCTCGCCTATCCTTGAGAGATATAAATCCCGAGTAACCCATACAGTATCCCCAATTGGTGGAACAGTTTTCTGGCATTGCTTCAAAACTTTATAATCGAATACATAAAACTTGAGGTGCATTATTCCTACGGAGCTTGACCCTTGAACAGGTGCGGTATTCGTGAATCGAAGAAGCCGGTGGTGGACAACCTCAGCGGCCCTGTAAGCACCGTGCGTTAGACCGCTAAACTACCGGACCATATCAGCAATTTTAAAGCCCCCGATTGCCAAAATGAACTAGAGGCCTCTTTGGGAGATGGAAAATGCTTCATGGCGATTAGAAGATTAAACTGCGAAAAACGTGACAGTATGACAGATGGTTCCGGTTCCTGCAGGAAAAGAATCGCCGGATCTTAGGACGGTATGTTTGCCGACCAGGCCAATTAGATTGGCCAATCCCGGGTAAGCAAGGAATAATCGGATTGTCCGGAATTTAGGCCAGGGTGGGTGGTGCTTGGGTGTTCACAAAGTATTTAGACGCTTAGCGCCGAGATAAGTATTGATAATCCCAAGGTGTCCGAATACTTTTCAAATGGCCAGCGCGGTAGCAGCATTCCAGATAATAAATAGCTTAAATATCGAATTTATCATCCAGGGAACCTCCAAAAACGACGTTAGGCTAATTCCTCCGATTTCAGCGTTCACGTTTCAGCTGGGTGGAGAAAGCGGTGGCTCGGCTGGATGATCTCCCTGGGGTCGGTTAGAAATAAGTTTTTCACCATCTCCCGCGAGCTTCTCAGAGTTCGAGAGAGAACTCTAAAATCGCAGCGATAAATTTGAGGCTTAATAATCTTGCCGAACATTGCCCATATCGTAAGTTATTTCAAGTACTCGAGCACAGCAGTCGACACAAGTTGGATTGAAAGTGCCGACCGGGAATGTGCTTTGCCGTTTGGGTGCAAATTACTGGTGGTACGTTCCAGAGCTTATGAAGTACTGTATGCACTTAGCGGCCGGTTGTCTTGGGAAGTCCAAAGTCCTGACGCGCAGGTGCATTACGTCCTACCGTATCGGGCACGATCTCCCCAAGGTGGAGATAAATACGGTAGGGTTGTGCACAAGTACCGGTACGAGTACACGAGTGCGTAGACGGATGCTAATACCGGTACTCCCGGGTGTCTGTGGCGAATGTGAATTCGACCGGGATTGTGAATTTCCTAAAAATAGTTATGTATGAGGGCTCGTAGTTGTGCCATAATGTGCCTCCAGACAAGCTCCTTCGTTGACACCAAGTGCTTGTGGCCGCCTACTCACGAGAGGCTCCTCGGCTGGGTGGATAGATAGGCAAACAGTGCGGGTATGCCCAGTGACCCCGATCTGAGTAGCACGGTAACAATATATCGGCCATTTTTCGATACAGCAGGTTTGGAACCTCAGCTGAAGCCGTAATTCGTCAGTGGTTACGCCCGTTAACTGCCAGATTGGATGGGACTCGCTGGCGAACAGGGATGAGAGATGGTCTCACGCCAACGGCTGCAACACCTTCCATTGGATGGCCCTGGTTTGGGCGATGATGACACGAGCTTGGCAATGTACGGTACTCGAGTAATGTAAATTAGAGGATAGGAGCAGAGCTGAGGATCCCGGGTCAGATCCGCGAAAAAGACGCCACGGTCGCGTCGACCCTCAACCCAATCCCCTTTATCAGTGTTTCTCTCGCGGCCCCGGACGATGGTGGATGGGCTAGTTTTGGGGGAGATTTTGTATAGTAAAGCTATCCTCCGAAATGTGCTACCGGCACGGTAGCTGGCGCGGTGGTGGAGGAAACTCAGAAAAGGTGCGATTCCCGTCCTTTGGTTGTGGCTTGCAGAAGTGTTGTAGGGATTGGTTGGTTGGCGTGTTCACATTTGAGATGACGTCTTGCCCCGTCGCTTTATCAATAAAAAAGCTTCCTCATGCCATTTGTCCAGCGCACACCTCACTGGAACCCTCTGCGTGCGAGTGTTACCGCCTCGCAGCCCGCAGAGTTACTCAAGCAAGTCCTCAATTAGTTTTCTTGGGAGTTGAGGGAGATTGTGAATTGGTTGACGAGAAAGGCGGGTCGGAGAGACACAGCGATTTCTTGGTATCAAACCTTGGTGTTTCTGCTAAGTGCGATTGTATGGACATGTGTTTGAATGTGGCTGATCTCTGAGCGAGAGAGATATTGTACTCGTACTAGTCGATGCGGTATGCCAGTTACTATGGCTCCTTTGTGGCCATGATATGCGCGGTGAAAAGATAGGGTAAAAATTGCAGGAAATCTCTGTATCCCAATTTTGGTTGGTTCTCCTGCCCCCAAATTGCTCGGACAATCTCGACTCAGCAATCCATAATTGAAAGACCCCCGTTGTTCTGGGTGTTTTGGTGCAGCCCAGCGCCCGACGGACAAGTGCCTACAAGAACACCTCCTCTGGTTGTTTGTTTTGTTTTCCAAAGGAAGGATTCCTTCGCACACACAAACGACCATATTTCCCCAGCTATCTTCGCCTGAGTGCATCGTATTTGGTGGGCAGATGGTTTTCTAAACCCCAGAGCTAATCCAGGCGATTCAGTGAACGGTATGCTACTGGTATCCTTTCCCTAGAGCCAGTTCTTCCTTGCCCATCATAATACCAGTATCATATGCGTATGACATGATACAGGTACTCCAACGACAGGGTAAGGTCTGGTCTGAACATTCTCTCACGCCCCGTTCAACCTCTGTTCGCCTTCCGCTGAATGGGGTGTGGTTCGACTTGGCTTGTTTACCTTACCAATGCCGGGTACGGAACAATTGCTCCACTCTACCGCTACTAATGCGGAAGCCGTGATGCCAGTATTAGCGCACGATAGATAATCAGTAAACTTTGTTTGGCCCTTTAATTAATATCGATACTCGAGGAGACCAAAGTACTAATTTCTCGCTATTCTGCCTGCCTTTTCTCTCTCTCTCGTGTTGTCAAATGTATAGATTAAAATATTAATAGGGTATCATAGATGCAACCAAGATATCAGGGTGTGGCTCCAACTGTGTTGACCGGATTGGCAGAATTTCCTATCCACTCACTCCCGGTATCTGGGTTCTGTTCTTGTCGCGCTTTTTCCTTTCAACGGCACGGAAACTGCTGCGCCCAGAGAAGGCCAAGTGAGAAAAGGGAAGAAGAAGAAGAAAAAAAAGAAAGAAAAAAAGAAAGGAAAAGTGGGAAAAAAGGTGAAGTGGGTCGCGATTGGACAGCCATGTATTACTGGTATTACTGCAGCTGGTTCCGCCATTAATATTATTATTTGATCCTCCACCCCACCACCTCTTTGTCGTCGTCGTCGTCCTCCTCCTCCTCACCATTGGGCTGTCGTAGACATCCACAGACCTTTTGCAACTCCTCATTTCTTGCGTCTTGCCTACACTCGCGCACTACCGGTACCCTGCCTAATCTTCACCCTCCTCCGCTCTCATCCCTCTCCTGCTGCCATCTCCATCGAATATCCAGCAATTAAGAGCTGGTCCATTCTCTTGAGCGGTGCCATCCCTCATAATTACTGCACCATTGGGTTTGTAGCTTGAGACAACTCTCCGGCTTGCTGCTGCCCCGTTTTCACTCTGGCGGCTTATCGACAGTGAAACGGCCGAACCAACAGGGCTCTGCCCCTACCTCCGCCCCGTCAAACCCTCCACGCTCTCTCCTTCTCACCCGCTCACCTTCGTTCCCCGGTCTACTTGCTTACAGAGAGCCTCTCCTTCCCACATTCATTCTATTCTCCTCGCTCACCACTCCTGCATCGGGTCCCTTGTTTATTCTACGCTTTCTGTGCCGTAGCATAGCAGTCTGGTCCCCTGGCGAGTCCTAGCATTCCTTTGGAACCATAGAAAAGGCAACCCTTCCATTCAACTGGATTCCTAACCTCTAATAAGCATTTCCCCTAACGGTGCTAACCTCTTCCCACATTATTTTCACTCCTTCTCATCATCAACAACAATACTCATGGCACCTGCCGCGCCTCGTTTGCGAATACTCTCAGGTGGGTCGCATGTCCCGTTATCGGGAGTGGACTGGATAGGGTTTTGCTAACGAACTATTAGTGGGTTCTAATCCCGTATCTGCATTTCTTTCGTGGAGGTTACAGGCCACGCACGCCTGCGATGTCACATTAGTATGGAAGTCGGGATTTGATTCTGTGTCTCAATATGGGATCACCTTCAAGTTTGTCTGCTTGCGTACGGGAAGTATTCGTACGACTTGCTGACATCTTCCTAGATCAAACAAATATGGCAACGAGAGGTTTAAGCTACATTCTGGTGGGCACAAACTCTGGATCCTTTGATTGATGGCCGGGTACTGATTCCTTAAACCAGTTGTCCGGACTCCCGAAGAAGCTGCTGCTGCGCCTGCAGGATTTGACTATGTTATATTGTGTGTCAAAGCATTGCCAGACGTCTATGACCTAGGAAGCATAATCGAATCTGTTGTTACGCCACAACACACTTGCATAGTTGTCAATACCACATCTTGTTTGGGAGTAGAGGCCTACCTAGAATCCCGCTATCCTACAAACATTGTGCTATCGCTTGTAGCTGGAGCAAATATTAACCAACTTGGCCCGAGCGAGTTTGAGCACGTAAATAATTCAGAGGTCTGGTTGGGATCGACAAACCAGAATGCAGGCATCCCAATGAGCATCCAAATGGATATGGCAGAAGCCCTGGCGTTGACTCTTGCCTCCGGTCAAGTTGAATGCCATGTCTCTACAAATATCAGACAAGAGCAGTGGGAAAGAATGATAGGGTAAACTCTCGGGATACCATGCCCACTTGAAGAAGAAAACATTACTAACAATTAAATAGGCCGATAGCATTCCAACCACTCAGTGTCTTACTGGAGACACCGGTTCACAGTCAATTGATGGAGAAAACTGGTGCCAAAAAGCTAATTTCAGATATAATCGATGAGCTCATGGAGATTGCGAAAACACAAGAGTGCTCCTTCCCACAAGATTTTAAACAACGGATAATCGATGCCCAATCACAAGCAACGCAACACTCAATGTTCTATCAAGATTTTGTTGCCCGAAGGCCAATGGAAATTGAATCGTATCTGGGCTCGCCGATCAAATTTGCCCAACTGGCAGGCGTGAAGGCTAGTTGCTGTCAGTCATTGTATACGATGCTTCACCATGCACAGACAGTTGCCCAATCGAAGCCTCCCGTATCACCATCAGCACCAACTACGCAACCCACACCGAGGCAAATGCGTGGGCCTCCAGGGCCTCCACCTGGGCAACACCCGAATGGAACAATGCTGAACAATCGCCGACCTCCGCTATCCAGAGGCGGCCCCGGACCTGACCATCAAATGGGAGCTAGGCGTGGACCCCCACCTCCTCAGTTCAATGGCCCACCGCCTAATGGGCCACCAAATGGCCTGCACCCCAATGGCTACCCTCGAAGAAATGGGTCATATTCGCCGAGGCCGCCCTCCGCAACACCCTCCCGAAGGAACTCTATAGATGAGGAGGTAACGTTAGAGGAGTTTGGGCACATAGCCTTGTACGGAGATATGGTGGGCGATGAAATGGGTAATGTGTATGCTGGGGGTATTGGAGGGGGATACAATGGAGGCGACATTGCTCTTCGAGAGCGGGAGCTGGCGTTGAGACAGCGAGAACTGGCCCTACGGGAGCAGGAGCTTGGGCTTCGGCAGATGGGCAAGCACGTTCGGGGAAAGAGCCGCTCAAAGAGCGTATATGACGATGATGCTGACGACGACGATATGTATGTCGAAGCACCACCACCAATGCCTCCTATTGACCCAGACAATTTTGACATGATGAGCGTTACTTCGCGACGAACCAGAAGACTACCTAGCGCGAGCAATCTCAAAGGACACGATCCGGAGCTTACGATGCAACCAGGACGTGCTAGGCATCCGATGGCTCCCCATAGGCCCGGCCCCAGAAGTAGGGCCAGTTCGAGGCTTATGAACGACATTCCGAGCCTGCACGAACCGATCACGAGCAATCCCTTGATTGGCTATTCGTCAGATCGATATGGTCACGTGGATCGGAAAACGTTATCTGATAATTCACGAGCGAATTCCTTGACAGCTCAACGCGAAGATTTACGTGATATTCCGGGTTTGAGGGGTGGCCCTTATCCACCGATGGCCCCGCCGCAACAGCCGGTCCGCCGAACAAGCATGTCACCTGGCGGACCGCCTGGAGCGCCTAATGGTCACGGACCTCGGCCTGGATACCCTCAAGACCAGCGAGGTTATAGGGGGGCACCAAATGGCCACCCCCCTAATGGTTATGGAACTAACGGTTATCAACAAAATGGCCATGTTCCGAATGGTCCAATGAGACAGCCTGTTTCAAGATATCTCGAAGGCCAAGGACTTCCGCATCAAGCTGAACAGATCTCTAACGGGGTAAGCCAAATCAATCCGTTAAAAGGTCCGCCAAGTAACCGCGATCGAAGTACGACGGGTAGTGCTAGCGCTAGTGCGAGTAACGACAGCGGCAGCAGTGGCGCTGAACACTCAGCCTCCAGCAGTTCGAGTAGTCTTGGGCGAAGAATAGAGACGACAGTTCGATAGATTTTTCTGGGATATGCAGTGAAGCTTAGTTGGCATATTCAAAAAGAAAAAAAGTGCAGCACGTCTATATTCAAAAGTTCGGGTACGGGAAAAAAAGAGTCCCTGCGGATTGCATGTTTTACCCCTTAGGTCTGGTTTTTTTGTTATCGCTTTTTCCCCCTGGTCATATCTCCTGCCCACTCCCCCCCCCCCTTTTCCCCCAATTTAAATATGTTCCCTGTCTGCGCCTCCTTAGGATTGAGGCAATGGGGAAATTGAAAGGTATTGGTGTGGACAGGATCACAGCGAATCCGCATCAGCAGTTTCCGTACATAGGTTTTTCAGCTTTCTTGTCTACTTTATATCTTCTGGGTCAGGTGTAATATCATGGTTTCATTCAGGGTCATATCTTGTGAATCTTATAATTTTATTCGGCTAAACGTTGTCCCGCTCGCTATGTACCCCTCTCTCAACCTCTTGGGCTCAACTATCTCCTTTGTCCTTCTTTCCCTTCATTAAGTGCCGATGGCAAGTATTTGGATCTCTTTTTCTTTTTCTCTTTTCCCTGTTCTCGCGTGGGGTTCGGTTTGGTTGGGGTTTTTGTGCGAAGGGAGGCGATAGATGGGTGGGGAGCACAAAAAAAAAAGATGCCTGGCGCAAATCGAAGCCTATTACGATTTATGTTTGCTTTGTGTTTGGGGGCAGTGAATAGCCGTTGGGGGGAGGGCTGGAAGCGCATACACCCGTTGGACGTTATTTCTTTTGTTTCCTTATTCCGTCGATCATCGGTTTTTAAAATTGCCCGTTATCCCCTAAGTGCTCAGGCATCATCCAGCCTCTTTTCCTTTTCTCCTAATCTTTTCAAGCACATACTTGGGCTCACCTGCGCCCTATCTATCACCTTCCTGCCCTCAAATGGCTTCGTTTAGTATCTACTCTCTTAATACCCCTTTGTCGAGGAAAATCGGCTCCGGTATAATGTGTGGCTTTGAAATGGGAGGTTCCTCTTTGTTCTCGTTTCTTATTTTCCTCCCCTCAAAAAAGCCGCCCGGAGGAGTATCCTTTATAATGGTCTTGTTCTTTTTTCGAATTCTCCTGCCTATCTTGCTGGTTTTGGGAGCTGGGGGACTGATCTGTATATATATTATATCTGTGTGGCTGTGGGAATTTTAGGTGGGAATTGTTGCTTTTGCGATTAGTTATCCAGATGATGATGCACTTGTTATGCCGTAATGACTTTTTGATATTGGGTGGATTAGGAATGGTGATACTTATGATATACATCCTCATCTCGCAGGATTGCCTCCAGTATCCTCCTCCTTTTCCTTCCCCTCCCCCGCAATATTGTATTCCCCCCCCCGCATCCCCCCACCTTCATCTCTTCCCTTCCCGTGCGCTACACTCCCTACAGGAAACCTCTTCAAACACCCACACCCCCAACACCTAACAATCAGCACATCTGCCCACGCCTTCCTCCCACCCCTACTCAAATTCTCTACCCTATGCTCACAGCTCACCCCGGGTACGAGCACCGCGTCGCAGCGCCTACACCAAGTGCGCTTTATCGATGGGTCGAATCTGATGACGGCCTTTTTTGCAACTGTGCGCGCGGTGGATACTAGGTTTCTAGAGAGGTTTGCGGAGCCGGAGGTAAGCAGGAGATGCGCGGATTGGTGGAGATAGTTCAGGCGGGCAAAGAGGTGAGGATGAGGGTGTCGGGGGGCAGGTGAGTTGGTTGTGGTGGTAGCAGAGTTGGTGGATTTTTTGCGGGCCATTGGAGGGGCTGTATGTGCAGAAGAGGAGGAGAGGGGGGTGGGGCGCTTGGTGTGGTTGTGATGTTTGATGGTAATGAGTGAGGCTGGGAATGACTGGACCGAGATGGAAAAGGAGGTTGAAAGTGTTCTTTTGCGACCACCGGCGCTTGCGCTTGATTTAGACCCCTCCCCCACTACCGGTACGAGTACGGGATAGTAACCGTAACCTACCCCCTTTCGGAGTATTTATACTTGGAAAACAGAGCAAACAAAAACTTACAATACATCCTCGTTCGTAAAAAAGAATCTTGAACTCGCCAACCTAGCCCTAACAGGCGGTTACAAAGTACCATACAGCACTTAGCCCCGTAAATAATTCCGATATCATACAAATAACATACAAAATAACAACATTATTGATCTCTACAAATAACCAGAGACCCCCCTTCCAACAACCCCAAAATATATCCACCTGAGACCGACCGAAACTGCATCCCCGGTTCATACCGCCTCACTCGCCCCCTCCCCTCCCCCGCAGAACAAGCCCACTTCCCCCCGGCATGATAGCTTATCTCTCGCACATGTGTACCCGTACCCGTACAGGTACAGCCGCCACCGCAACATCCCGACCGGTGAATGCCTTTTTTTTCCACTCAAGCCTCCGCGATCACTAACTAGATCTATGGCGTTTTCCCCGTTAGACTTACTTGTGCTGACTCGAGCACAGGACATCTGTTGGGCTGAGCACGCCCATAAGCATGATTTGAGTGGATGGAGATCTCCGGTGGAAAAATACTACAAGTGGCACGGGGTGAGGGGGGGCCGGAGGACGCCTTCGGTCGGTCGGTTCACGGAACTTGCCTGTTTGTTGTTTTGCTGGGATGCGGGTGGTCATGTATTATCACTCGAATTTATGTAAAATTTATGTATTATGATAATAATAATATTATTATTATATGGGTTGTTAGTGTGCGGTGTCTTTCTCCTCTCGGATTCTTCTTTCGGGCTTTCTATCGCACCTCTATTCAAGCTAGGTATGATAGCAGTTTTCTCTTTTGTTGTTCTCCTTGTTCTTCCTATATATCTTTGTTCTTCTTGATTCCTCCTTGGCGGTGTGGAGGGATTCGGAGGGGAATTGCAGGTCTGCGCTACCTTGCTGAATACATAGCTGGGCTATAGCTTCCATCGATAATCGTGACTGTTCGCTATTATCACTCTCCTATCCGAAGTATCACTCATTGTTACATACGGTAGTTAAGTGACCTTCGGAAACTGAGAAGTAGCGATTGGGCATCCTGGTACGTGGGGTTGGAGGCACCCCTTCTGCCGGTAGTATATTCTTCCTATTGTATATATGTATGTATGTACGGCGCCGTATTCTTGTGGGGGGGGGGGGCCGCGCCCCGCCGCCCGCCCCCGCCGGGGGGGGGGGGGGGGGGGGGGCGGGGGGGGGTGGGGTGGGGTGGGTGGT
>Ga0307513_10007012_pt1 | contig 14661 bp, 14 predicted proteins | sample 15_EM_MG_FD_202174 | JGI IMG/M metagenome (GOLD analysis project Ga0307513, IMG submission 202174) | Populus trichocarpa ectomycorrhiza microbial communities from riparian zone in the Pacific Northwest, United States - 15_EM | ecosystem: Host-associated > Plants > Roots > Unclassified | place... | reverse complement strand
ATATGGAAGTTTGGTCTGAGGCTCTACACGCCACCGCCGTGAATATTCTGGCGGACACGCAAATCCTTATGATTGATTACATTGGTGAACGTATTCAATATATCCAGAAAAGTTTATATACTGTTCTTAGGGGAAGAGACTGAGTCTTTTCAATGTGCCGGAGAGTCGGAGTCCGACTCATGTGCCGGTGAGTCGGAATATTCATTTCAGACTCGTTCTCAGTTCATGAGGCCTTGTGATGCGTGATGTGAATGATCGGTCAAAATGGTACAGTAATACAAGGAATAATATCGAAATTGCATGTATACCTATTAAATGTTTCTTTTTGTTGACTGCATCTACAATGTGTTCCAGACTCTTAAATAGCCCACATTGATATTTAATCAAAGACAGATTAGGTCCTCGAAATAGCAATAAACCTTCGAATTCAAAATCGGGAGATTATTTGCTTCGGGGTTCAATCACAAACAATGCGGATCCTTGAACAGCTTCGAGTCTTTTCTCACCAACAACCACCCCCATCAATATGACAACCCAATTCGAGATTGTGACAGCCCCATACGAGGATACGGAACAAGAGCGTCAGGAGAACCTCTCCAAAAATCTCGCTAACGGTGTGGCCAACCAACCGAGCCCGCCCAACGTACCATCAAGCTTCAAAGAAGGTTCTGACAGTCAGCACGGAGAGGACCCTGCTGCTGTGGATAACAATGACAACTCCCAAGAACGTTCTGAGTTCTCTAAGCAGTGGAAAGGCGTCAAATTTCCACGCGGCGAAGTGGAAGAGTTGTTGAAGCAGGAGCCGGTGAGTCGGTAGAATTTGCATTTAGTTATAAGACTTCTGAACTATTAGCGACTATAAGTCTTGCGACCGATGCTTGAAGTTGAACATACCTTGTAATATCGTCAAGGAAAATTTGACATGCAAGGAGTGCCGGACGAAGAAGGTCGTATGCCCGCGCAAGTTCAACAACACCGTGCGCACCTTGGCAAAGAAACTCGGAGAGAGTGAAGACGGGGTGCGCTCCAAGCACGCCCGCCTCATGGCACCTTCAACTCACAAGGGAAAAGGAAAAAAGGGTGACGGCGATGTCGCGAAGGGGAAGGCATTGGCAAAGAAAGACGAAGCATTGCAATTGGTGAACGGGGAGGCGAAGGGAAACAGTAAGGAGCAGGAGGGGCTGCCGAAGATCGTTATCCCAGGGGGGCATGGAGGACAATCCAACGAAATCGAGGGAGAGGCACTCTTCAAGCGCTCAAATTCTCACACACTCCTCGACAACGATGACACGGCGAACGAAGAGGCATTGAGAATGGATGTCGACATTCCTGAGGTCTCGAAACCTCAATCTCGGTCACATCCGCAAGTATTACATGCCAGCGGTAATCAAGTAACCAATGAAGACGAGAACGCATTGCAAGTCCTAGCTGGTGCCGCATCGTCCCCTCAATCTCGAATCTCGGATTTGCAGGGCCTGGATGTCAACAACAACCAGAAGGCCGGCGATGAAATTCCTACCTCTGAAATGGCTGTTGACGTTCCGGAGAGATCACAACTTCAGCGCTCACATTTGCAACTGCTGCACGCCGATGACACGCCGACGTCCGATGCAGGCGAGACTTCATTGCAAATGCACGTCGACGATCCCTCGTTGGGACCTGAATCTTCACGTCTTCGTTCCCAAATACCGGACACCCCATTGGAGTTAGAGCACAAGATTTGGGACGATCTTTCACGAGGAGGCTTGTATGAGCAGTTGGAGGCTTATGAAGCCCGCCATCTTCTAAGTCGGCAGCTGCTCGACGATGTTACTGCCAACGCCACGAATCAATTGAAGAAGGCACGATCGGAGATCCAGCAGGCGCTACATCAGCGTCTTGAGGCAGAATCGGAGCTGTCGGAGCTTCGAAGAAAGATGGAGGCATTGGCAGAGGAGAGGAATGAGGCTTTAAATGAAGCACAGCGATCGAAGGAATTGCTCCAGGAGGTGCAAGCTGCGCAATTGGAGGTGCAGCAAGTGGAAGATCAGCGTCTTGAGGCAGAATCAGACCTATTTGAGCTTCGAAGAAAGGTCGAGGCGCCGGCAGGGGAGAAGGTCGAGGCTTTGAAGGAAGGCCACCAACTTGGGGATTTCCTTCAGGAAGCCCAAGATCCGAAGGAGTTCGCGCCGTCGGATGGCTGCACTGCGCAGGATCAGGGACATGACAATCAGGTCTCTGATAGATATCGACCCTCGCCGGCCTCATCTCTTGGGGAACAGCCAAACCTCCAAAATGAAAATCAGAGCGAGATAACTATGCTCAGGGCGGTCATAGCCACTCACGACCAATTGTTTAAGCAAGAAAGGAATCAGCGCAAGGAACTGGAGGATGAGGTCGCATTTTTGAGATCCAAACCTAGTGAGTTTTTCTCCCTCTGGTGGTGACCTCGCCTTCTTATATTGAGCTTAGGCAAGGCAATCTTATACCCTTGCCTCTTGGAAGAATACAGGTCATTCGCCCGGGAAGTCCTCGTAACATCTTATGCACTCGAAGTGGTAGAGGGCTCGGTCAGCCGCGACACTGATTTCCAATGTGAAGGTTTCCACAAGTTGATCTGCGGCCTCTTTGAGGCTTCTACTTCAGCAGAAAACCGTATCAAGACCATGAAGCACGGAAAGTACCGAGTTGTGAGTTTCATCGAGCCAGATGATGCTGATTACAATAAGCGAAAGCAATCATCCTCTCCAAGTATGCAAAAAGGAGGTGAAAAGCGAAAAGAGAGGGATGACGATGATCATGAGTCGAGAGCTGGGTCAATGTATTTTCCTGATTAATTCCAGAAATTTTTTCTTCTTTCACTGTAGGAGTATGTCTTATATACTGGGTAGCAGAGGCCTATAGCTATCAAAAAAGCACCCATCCTGTGCTGGCTTCAGAGTTGCAAATCGAGAGCTCATTTTTAATGGCACAGTAAATTGGGGTAATCTTTTGGTGTTTCCATTACTGTCTATCGCTTAATTTGTTAACTTGTAACCAATTTTTTATTTTGCAACCGACAGTGAGCAACCGACGGAGTGAGCCATCTGATCAGCGACCTTGAGCGAGCATACCGGTGTCTCACTACGTTCACTACGGAGCGGAGTTTAAATAATCATGTGACCTTCCAATTTCGGAAGCCGCTGTCCGGCAAGTGAGACCTTGTGCCGGACGAGCTTCTAATTATGCTTTGGTGGGCTCAGCACATTCTCCTCGTCTCCTGGTTTCATGCTTAGTTGTATTGGTGCTAATGTACATCCTATGTTGGTCACGAAATTCTCTACCAATATATTTGTGTAAATGAGGGATGGGTGTAAAAATTCCATGGTGGAGGACTCAGAGAAGGTTGTGTTCGAAACGATGGGCTCATGTTCGAAACAATGGGCTCACGTTCGACATGGTGGGCTGTGTACGAAATCAGGGGCTCGCATTCGAAATGGTGGGGCCATGTTCGAACAATGGGTGTTTGAAACAACGGGCTCGCATTCGAAATGGTAGGCTCATGTTCGAAAAAATGGGCTTGCATTCGGAATGACGGGGTTGCGTTTGGAATGATGGGGTCGCGTTTGAAACAATGGGCTTGCGATCGGAATGACGGGGTCGCATTCGGAACAATGGGGTCGCGTTCGAAACAATGGGCTGCGTTCGGAATGAGAGGCTCGCATTTGGAGTGACCAGGTCGGGTTCCAAAAAAATGGGCTTGCTTTCAGAATGACGGGCTCGCGTTTGGAGTGACGGGGTCGGGTTCGAAACAATGGGCTGTGTTGGGAATGACGGGGTCGCGTTTGGAGTGATGGGGTCGGGTTCGAAACAATGGGCTTGCATTCAGAATGACGGGGTCGGGTTCGAAGTGATGGCGTTGGTTCAAAACAACGGGCTGTGTTCGGAATGACGGGGTTGCGTTCAAAACGACGGGCATACATTCAAATAATGGGCTCGCATTCGAACCGACAGGCTTGCCTTCGAAACTACAACTCCTGTTCCAAGAGCTGGCATACGCTGGGATAAGGGATGAGGCAGCGGCTGTTACTGCATCCCCATTTATGTTGGCTGTCGACGTCGATGGTGGTTGCAAGGGTGATCGTTAGCCGCTTAAAAATTAAGGTGGCAGGCTGTGTTGGAGGAAGCTGGGATAAGGTACATAGTGGTTTTGTTAAGAGAGTCGTAGGCAGTGGCTTCGACATCAAAGGAAGGGGTGGGATGGGAACAGGCCTCCCTGAGAGCAATTTGAAAGTAGAAGATGTAGAGGCGGCGGCTCAAAAATTTCAAGCCGCCACCTCGATTGGTTTCCTATCAAGCACACTAAGATTTGAAAATTTTTGAAATGATTATAATACTTACAATTGAGGAGCAGCAGGCCTCAGGGGCTGCCGTTCCTCGAGGAGGGAAGTGTATGGGAGGAGGCAGGACTCGAGATAAATGACACGTTAGAACCGTGCACGTGATCGATAATTTGATGTACAGTAATCTAATCAGCGTAGTGAACAGGTAGTGAATTTTGCTCTGGCTCATTCAAAATTTGATGAAATCACTCCAAATTTTTCACACGCACTACTTACAAGTATTGTATTCTTCTCAATTTTTTTTGTGTGGAGAGAGTGACCAGATGTATCACAATTCCGTAGTGAACTCACGAGTGAATATTTATTTGATCTCACTACTGGCACAGCCACGGCAGTTCCAAATACAGATAAGGGAATTTTCGCTTGCGGCATTTTCTGCACAACACGGACGGAAAGTGGCTCAGATAATACCTTTGTGGGTCAAAACTCTCCCTTTTTCCTCTTTTTTCTCTCCTCTCCTCTTTATTTTTTATTATTTATTTTTATTTTTGGACACAGGTATGAGTAGCGAGCCCTTGAGCGACCCGCGCAAAACGCGATTGTTTGCGATGAGTCCCTTTAGTAAACAAATGATTCCCGATGTCAGTCGCTTTTTGAAGTACTAAACAAGGCCCCGGGAAGCTCCTATAGAGGTCTGTACATTCAAACCCTCCAAAATCGGCCTCAAATCCGCTACGATTTCAGTCCCAAATCCGCTAAAATAACACAACCGACGACGACGAGGGGCGTACTAACTCAGCAACTTGTGGACAGGTGGACGACTACTCAAAACGGCGCCCGCGCTGGAAGCTCGGAAAAGGCACGGACTAATTACCAGCATTACAAGTGCATTATTAATTCCATATATATTTCAAATTTCGAAGCACTCGGGTTTGATGGAGTTGAGAGACGTAATTTTTCTGATTTTATCGCGGTTTTTTGTGCATACAGCTCCATCTTAAGGCAATCCAAGGGCCGTTGTTTAGTTATGGGACCCTTGGAGGAATGTGCTTTAATTTGGCCCTTCTGTCATGAAGTCACACTCTAGTCCTGTGGGTTCTCATTTCAAACGAATATATTTTGTGAACGCGTGTCCTGACTCACCTGCGATAGGGTAAGAACGACAGCTCTTTCAGCGTCAATGTTCCACCGCGCATAATGCGCGAACACCCAGTCAGGCTGAACAATCTTCAGCGTCGGAGAAAGTTCGGTAGAGAATATTTTCCCGGGGAAGTCCACGTATGGAAGAAATGGATCTATAGAATTCGGAGGAGCTGGAAGTTGACAGGAAACTGCGAACCGGACTGTTGAGGATTTCCCTGGAGTTTCGATAATATATTGGATAGATCCCGGTACCGGTGTGTGTTTAAAGTTGCCATCGGGATAAAACATAATGAGGCTGTTTCCAACGTGAGTGGCAGCACGGGAGTATATGATACCCTCTTCATCTTTGTATCGTGCAGCAAGATGAACTCGGGTGTCATTGATAAGGGATGCTAACTTGGGAGGAATGCTCTGAGTGCGGCAGTGGGCGGGCTCATTGTTTGAGGAGACATGTTCATCAACCGACTGCCCACTGCCAAATGCCTTGTCGAAGACCCACTTACATTCCTTCAGGAAAGGGTCTGAATCCGGGCGACCAAGCCATTGCCGTAACCTAGCCGCTCTTGTGAAAGTAGCAGCCATGGTTGCCTCCAAGTCACCTGGGAAATAGTCATGGACTCTTGTTCACATTGTCAATAATCATATTCACACACCAGCCTTGTGATTGTGTGGTAGCCGTTGGAGATATCCTATCAAACGTTCGAATGGAAAGCACCACCAAGAACGAACAGGTCCGTAAAGCTGCAAAAAGTCGCAGATATGGATGGCCATGTGGTAGTTGAGGCTGAGCTTGCTCTTCGGGTGGAGAACCCTAACCTTGCTAACCCAGGAAAGGATATAGCGACGATATGAAGCCACTCGGATCGGGGTCATCGTATTCATACAGGCCAGAGAAATTGCACAGACCAAATCCATCGTGTGATCAAGAACCTGGCGCAAGGATGCTTCATTTTCTTTCGAACCATGGTTCGTCCCTTCGCCCCAGATGCTTACGAGAGCAACCGGCAAGTATACCGTTGCTAGTGCCCTCCATTCATCCGCCTTGATACTCCCAGCGGCGGCCAATCCGAAATTGCGCGGAACGGAGCGGAGCCATGACGGCGTATCCATGTCCCGGATAACTTCACGAATGCGCTCCATCACAGCTGGCGTACCATACTTGCGCTGGGGCATTTCATCTTCATCCACGATTTCACCCTCAACTGCTCGAAGAGGGAACTGTTTTCTCTGGTGGAAACTACCGTCAGCCAAGACTTTCCGCTATGCAGAAGGATCTTACCCAGTTTACGAGCGCCTGCGCACACAGGGTCCTGGTGAGTTTGCCTTTCGGGCAGTCCACTTCGGGAACCACGTCAGTCATAACAAACTGAAGGGCCTTCAACCTCCTGTTCTCCAGGCGCTTCTGCAATCCGGAGAAAATATTTTCGAGATCATCTTCTTCTTGATCCTCCTCCTCGTCTTCCATAACATTGTCAGCACCTTTGTCATCGTCGTTTTCGACACCCAGTGGACGGATGAGACATTTGTGAATCGAAATAATGTGCTCTGCATCTTTGGGAGAATGGGATTTATAATCGTCATCTGGAAGTTCGAATAGGTATTTAAATGCTGGAACCATTGGAGCCTTCGATCTTTTCTTGGGGTCTTGGAGGTGGAGAACCCACCGAAAATGGTGATGGGCGAGACCTTCGAGTAAACAATGCATCAAGTCGACAACAAGCATTCGGGTGGGATCCCAGTAAGGAAGGCGCCATAACTCAGACCAACGGACACCTGTTTGAGAAAAGAGGTCTTTTTGAATTTTATCAGTTGAAGCAGTTCTCCAGTCCTCGGCATTCTTGCGGAACTGTTGAAGATCTCTTGGGTGCCAATCGGATGAGTCTGTATCTGTTCTGTCGCGACTGGACAGATGAAAGCATTGACATATTGTACATATGTGATGGCTTGATGTGCCAGCGTATGCGTTCAGCTGTCGGGTAGCTGGGAGGTCGTTTACGCTTAGTACGATGGCACTTCGGGTGGGGCGCCCATCGCGGTAGTTGGCAGTGCGGGAATATTGGACCCCACGTTTCCACGAGACTTCCATATCGTCGATAAGGGGACGGGCGTAGTGATTGAGCTGTGTTTTGTTTGGATGATTAGGACCTGGAATAACTGTGACATACATGTTCTCTGGCTTGTATCGGATATCCAAAGGAAGATTCAAGCATGCGACACTCATAAGCCCAGATGACACCGTCGCACTCCTTGGAGTTTGGCCTTCAGAATGGAAAAAATCGACGTTCAACGCGAAAAGATACCGCCCCTCCGCCTTGGATGGCCTGTCGACAAAAAGCCTTCCCTCCTCGGGACCTTCGAAGGTCCGAACGAAATCTGCTTGGAGGACATCGTCTACGAATTCGGGAGGTGGATCACCTTTCCGTATTGATCTCATTAGTTGATCGCAGGAATTATCCATCATCTTCTCGAGATCAGATCTTGCGAGCAGTGCGCCGAGGTAATCATGGAAGCTGTAGTAATCGTAAGTCTTCAGAGGGCGAGAGTGCCCATCAGGGTCGTTTTCAAGAAGAACGGCGTCACAAATCTTATCTGGACTCGGTTTGTTGGAACATCGCTCGGGGTATGTTGGCGTATCGGGGTCACCAAGTGGGGGGTAGGTGCAATGGCACTTTAAGCAGACAGCATGGGTCAACTTCCTTCCCTCTAAATTGAACTTGTTCATCACAGTATTGGAGGTAATGGGCAACTCCTTGAGAACCCTATTTTGCCAAGATTTCAAGTCAGGATCCTCAGTATCATGCCTAAACGAAGCCTGGAGGAGGACCGTAATAAGACCGAGAATGAGATCTCCAAAACGCCGGCTAACGCCCAAGATAGCTCTACAGGTCACAACAATAAACATGGTGATCAGATTGACCTGATCGTAGTGCTTGTTGGTGAGTAGGTGGTCGTGAAGATGACCTACAATATAATTAGTGTGAATTAGGAAGAGCATTTATTCGCCAATAAAAATACGCACTGCAGTCGTATTCAAAAGGTTGTTCCGAATGTTCATCTAGCCGCTGATCCAAATTATAAGCCGGATTCGATTCTCCCCAGCGCTCCAGTCGCTCTTTGATATCGCGAGCCAATATTCCAATCGTATCCTTGCGTGCATTGACCGAAGGGACGTCACGCGTTACCTTTTTGAGGGCAAGTTGAACTTTTTTGAACTCGGTGTGCAATGACCTGAAGGCCTCGTGTGAAGGAGAATGCGACATGTCCATTCCATCCTCCAGTAGTGCCTCATCCAACGCATCCAACTGATCTTCGCAATGTTTTGCACGCAGTTCAATATTGTCGAGGAAAATATGAGCTGCCTGGGTAGCCCTGTGCTTTTCCTTTTTGGGGGCTAGAATGAACGCTGCAGGGTGGGTGTTCTGAGAAGATTGTAGTCGCCCGATGCTGTCCCAGATTGTGCTGGCGATACCCGCATCCAAAGAGGGCTGGGATTGAGAGGTTGAGGCTGCTTGAAATTCGTCTCTCGAAGTCCATAAGCGACTAGGTTGCGAATTGATATCTGGACCATCGTCAAAGACGAGAGAGGTGAAAAGAGATAAGGCCGCACCGTCAGCATCATTCCCAGACGTGTTTTCGGCGTGTGTGCGTCTCGAGTGAGGAATTTGAATGGATGGGGGGTCTCCTCCAGTCGCACGACTATGTCGAATGCAAACGTTGCAGTTGCAACGGGCGGTGGTAGCAGGGAGGTCCATCGCTAATGACTCGGAGTTCGTAATGAGTTTGGAAGTTCTAATAACCGACAATAGTGGGCGATGGGAATGATAAGGTTATTATCGACCAAATGAGATGGAGGGCAATGTTCCTACGTATACAGATGTTGCGAAGACGACTTATCGGTCTTGAGCTTGAGGCCTATCGGACGCCGGATTTGGGGAATGAAAAGTTACATAATCAACGACATTAGGTAGAACTAGACGAAGTCGATTTTGTTTACATTTAGTCCGAAGTCTCTTCAATCCAAACATTTCCGGAGTATGTGCCGACAGTGAGCGTAAGAGTAAAGTAATATGGACGTATACCTTATTTTCTATGAATACATAGTAACGGGAAAGCTGCTATAGTCTGGGAACAATCCGATGGGTTGCCGATGGGAAATCAAATTATCTTTAGAGAAAGGAAGAGGGTACTAAGTTGGCTGTTTTTCTCCAACTAGCGATATCCTTCGAACCTCCCATTTGTAGATCTTATCTGCTAGTTTGTAAAGCCCGCATTCTGACTATTTACTTGCGATTCGGTCTTGCCCGTCAAGGAACTTGAAGTTTCCTAGCCTTAGCTTTGCAATCAAACTCACTATCGTCAATTCCTCCTGGAGTTTCAATCAAGATAGTCTTTGCCAATTTATTTAATCCACTTCTACAAACCGCCAAATATCCCTTCTGTTGTGGGCATCCATAAACAGGGTATTGCCCTCCCCAGACTGAGATATCGGAGCCAGCGTCATGTCAACGAGGGTATGGTGGTTCCTGGGGTAACAACCGCGAGAAAGTCATCTATGCCTTGGGTCTTTTCGACGAGGGCGACGGCTGGTCCAGATTTTTCCGTCAGCTGTTATTACCATCCTGTTTTGTTCTTCGATCCGTCCAGTATTTTTTTCTAGGGGTTGCGTGACTCCGAGAAGGCTTTCGTGATTTGACTTCCTTCAGACAGTTGGTACATTATAATTACAAGTCACTAAATGGACCCACCGCGGTGAACGTATATTGTGTCCTCATTTCGGGAATCGCCTACCTTCGCCTCCTCGCTGACGCATCTGCCTGCTTCCTCTGCCTTGCCAACTCGTCATCTCGCCTCTTCCTCGCTTCACGAAGGTCGGTATGGTGTGGCAAGGCTGTAGATGGCCCCGCTTGAGGAGGTGCTGTGGAAGAAGTGCCGTCAGACTGGCGGAGCAGTGGCGAAGCTTTACGTGTATCCGGTGCACCTGCTATTGTCCTTTTTGAGGGTAATACTGTAGGTTTACTTTTCCCGTTGCTGGTGGATGGGGCACTTCTGGTCCCTTGTTTCAACAAACTCCACGCAGGAACAGGTTCACCTTGCTCCTCGCCCGAGTCATGCCGGTGGGCCTCTGTATCCTAAGAATGGGTATCTGAGTTCCCGGCGTTCCACTAAGCAAGATAATAACTACCTGCTCTTCTATTCTCCGCGATCTTCGCAAATATTTCTGGTGCATTGCTGTCAATTCATTGCTCTTCTCGATGATCGCACGAGTATGCACAATCTAGCGAAAGAGTCGAGAGAGTTGAGCAGAACAGGGAAAAAAAAAGTATCGAACCTTCAACGTTTCAAGCTCGTTTCTCAGCTCTGTTTCCTTATCAGCCTCGTCAACTGAATGGTTGAAATCGTCGAATTCCTTCGCTTTTCCCTTGTACGCCTTGCGATATCGTTCTACCTCGGCCATCAACTCCGCTTCTTTTGCTCGACCGGATTCCAGGTCCTTTTCGCGTTCCTGGCGAACGTTTTTGAGTTCCTGACGAACGCATACGAGTTCCCGGAGAACAGCCTCTTCTTCTTTCTTTTTCTGCTCGCGCCCTGTGCGATAATGTACTACCTTCTGGCGGAGCTCGGCCTCCTTCTCTTGGGCAGATTTAAGATCCGACTGAAGATGTCGCAGATCGGCACTATACCTTCCCTAGGCGACAACAATACTATCAATGGTCATGGAGGTAGATATGCGTACTTACCCTTTCCTTCTGAATTTGGTTCCGCAGCTCGTTCCGTTCTAATTCAAGAGCGTGGATGGCATCCTCCAAGCGCTTTCGAGACTCCATCTCTTTGACCAGGTTCTCGATTTCTGTTATCTCGGCCGTTGACGCTCGCTCCTCTTCTAGCTCGGTGTTCAATTTAGCAATTTCCTCCTCGTTTCTGGCGATAACAGCACGCAGCCCTTCGATTTCTGCGCGCCTGGCTTCGAGGCGAGAATTCAATTTGTTAATACTGGGGTCAGGTTTTGTGCTTGATTCAGTCGGCTGCATTGGATTGAAATGAAACAGTTGGTAGATCCATTATTGGACAAATGTACTCCTTACCTCCCCCTCTGTTTTGATTTGAGCCTGTAGTTGGTACACTTGTAGCTTTAACCCTTTGATTTTATCTTGGTCACTAGAAATCCTCTTCTGATTGGGCGTTAACACGACTCGAGATAAACAAATCTAGAACATATTTAAAGACTTACTTTTGCATTGTCCAACTTTTTCCTTAGCGTCACTGCAGCTTTACTCTGCTCGTTCACGGCCTGCTCTTGCTCTTGAGCCTTTTCGGCCAACTTTGTGTGTCTCTCTCTGAGGCTGGCCAACTGCTTTCCACGGTGTTGAGCGAGACGATGTTCCTTAATGTAAAATTTTTATAATTAGACAAAGTAAAATCCGTTCGGGAATAATTTAATCACCACAAGTACATTTGTCATTCGCTTCGACTCGGAGGCATGATGTCGAGGTCGCTTGTGAGTTGCCGAGCCCTCTAGCCCGTCTATGACCATCGCGTCCGTTTCCTGTGTCACCTGGGGATCGCCATGGGTTATCGAAGATTTCCTTTTCGGTCCAGTTGTTTCTCGTTGGGGACGTTCATCAAGGTCCATCTGGCCGGGCGTACCTAAGGTCATGCGGTCAGTGATTGCCACGAAGAACAACTATTAACTTGCCTTGTCGTGAATTGCTCGGAACAACGCCTGAGCGACTGTCCGCTCGCCCCCGCGATGCAGGTGACCCCCAACTGCTTACATTCGTCCGAAGGTCAACAGCGATCTTGTCCGTCGTAGAACGCTGCGAGGCAGATGTGGGCGTCCGTGTTCTTGGTTGTTCTTCATAAATTGCTGTAGTAGGGGGCGATGTTTCGGAATTTCTGGGGCTGAAGTTGCCACGACGCTGAGCCCTGCGTTGTGAGACTCGTGGGGTTCGGAGGCCCTCGTCAGGTTCTGATTCATAGTCAGGTCGGGGCGATGTTGTATGAGGTTTGGCACGCGATCGTGGGACATAAGTCTTATCCAATGCCGAGTCTGAATCTAAATCCGAGTCTTCGTCCAGGCGGGCTTGATCCGAAATCTCGTCTATACTGTCGTATTGGACTAGCATTTTGTGCGCGGATGGATAGAGGACTAGGCAGTTCTCTTTCAGAAAGCCGCCACTGGTACTTTAACGCTCCCGTCTTCTCCACGTGTACCTAAACAAAGGCCTCTGCTAGTTTCCATTTATTATAAAATGGCGACTTTCATGATCATTACAGCCGGCGCGAGATGGAAAAAAAAAAAGGTTCCAATCCGTATCACTGCCAATAGAGTGAATGGGTACATCATGATTGACTAGTTTCTTGAATTCTATTTACTGCGCAATAATCGTTTTCTCTCTTTGACAGAGTGTTCGCCTTAAACTTACTCCAGAGATCTAAGCTCTCGTCGGTTTGAATAGCAATAAACAATACAGGGAACCCTCTGCGTTGTGAGGCAATTCGAGAAGCGCACCTGCGACTAATTTCTGTGCTCCCGTTAGGATGAGCCCCTTGGGTAAATAAATGATTCCCGATGAACACCAAACGGTTTCTCTGATGACAACCATGGAAAAAATAAAGGTAATGTCGCTATGGACGGCATTGGTTAAAGAAGGAGTGAGTCTACATTCTGTTCTTCAATCTCTCGAGAACTTTAAAAGGAAGCTAGGCAAATTTATCGTTTATTTATCAAACATGTCTATTTCATCGGGTACGGGTACAGACATACGTACAAATGGCTAATAAAATATAAAGGCAGAGGAATTACCGTTGATTCTCGTCCCCTCTTCCTTCATTTCCGGAATATCCCTCATCTTCCCTCGAAGCTCCGACAGCTCCGATTCTGCCTCAAGAAGCTGATTTATCGCCTGTTCAACCTCCGATCTTGTCTCCTTCAATTGATTCGTGGCGTCCGTCCATTCCCTTGGGAGGTTCGCCAACAGGTCGTCGCCGTCCACCAGGACCTTCATTCTCATGCGGGGCTCTTTCATAATATCGTCGGCGCATTTGAGAAGGTGGGCGGCCAGGACATCTTTAGCAGAGGTTACGTCGTCGAGCAGTTGATGACTTACCCAGGTGGGTCTGCTGATAGCAATCCGTCTCATTTTCAGAACAAATCGATCACTCTGCACTGAGATACTATCTCGCTCGAGGAGACGTCCGGGATCAAGTACAGGTCTCGTACTAATAAAGCTGGCCAGCCCAGATTTTGAGCTGACATCGTAAATCGAGGGGGAGGGATGCCGAAGCGGTGTGTCCACATGGGTATAACGGCAGGACACAGTAAAATCATCGTCGAATGGTTTCATGGCCTGGGTCGTACGAGGCGCGTACATATGCAGGCGAACGTACTTGCTCTCGCGAATATCCTGAAGAAGACTCATCGCGATGAGAACCATGCTTCCGTTCTTAAGTTCAAGGGAGATAATCCAGTTGACGGGACGCAGATAGTCGGTGATGACACACCTCTCAGCTGCGTTCCTTGTCGTTGTCAGGAAGTCTCGAGTATCCAGAAGTTGCCCACACCAATTCGGAGGGCTGAGTGTATCGGTTTGAGAACGGGGCGGGGTCATAAGAGGTAAGAATACATCCGAGTCTTTGGGGATAATCCCCATCGGACAAAGCGAAGAACTTGCTCGTCTAGGTGATGAATAGCAGGCGGAACTAGGGAGGTCTCTCCAGCTGCAGCTCCTGTTCGACTTCATGACTGACCTCCCTTTCTCACTCTTCCATATGTGCATCATGCACCATTGCGACTCCAAGTGTGAAGGAGCTCGAGCATGGCCGGAATGTCCTTGACTGGGTTGGAGGCGACGGGGGAATTATAATTAATGGTAAGGCCATACATTTCCTCCAAGGATCTGGCCGCAGGTGGAGCCAGGCGTTCTTCAGGAGTTCGACTCCCGAATCTGAGATTTCAAATGTGGCGTTTCCGTTTTGCCTCTTATGAAAATTAACGCCCTGCTCGATCCAGTGGGGTATATGGCCTTCAATGTCAGTGGGAGTATCAACATCACCCAACCCAGAACGTCGTCGACCTTCACTCTGCGCGGAGTTGTCGTAGTTTCAAGAACGGCAGACTCAAATGGTGTTGATTACAGTATTCAAATAGTCACACTTGACTCGCTGCCACTTCGTTAAAGCATCGAGATCGAGGATACAGGTGGGTGACAAGAAACAG
>Ga0307513_10007011_pt1 | contig 14662 bp, 13 predicted proteins | sample 15_EM_MG_FD_202174 | JGI IMG/M metagenome (GOLD analysis project Ga0307513, IMG submission 202174) | Populus trichocarpa ectomycorrhiza microbial communities from riparian zone in the Pacific Northwest, United States - 15_EM | ecosystem: Host-associated > Plants > Roots > Unclassified | place... | reverse complement strand
TTCGGCCCGCGTGTACGACCCACCGTGCGGGATACCGTCGTACAAGTCGCTTCCGGCCGGGCCCAGTTGGGACTCGGTGCGGTGGCCGCCGATCTCGGTGAGCTTGGGGAAGGCGGCGACCGGCATGCGCCAGCCCTGGTCGTCGGTGAGATGCAGATGGAACACGCTGATCTTGTGCAGGGCCAGCAGGTCGACGTACCGCCGTAGGTAGGAGACGGGCTGGAAGTGGCGGGCCACGTCCAACATCGCGCCGCGCCAGGGGTGTTGCGGGACGTCGATGATGTCGGCGCACGGCAGCAGCCACGGCGTACCGGGTTGTGGTGTCTCCAATAAGGACTGCACGGGCAGGAGTTGACGGATCGTCTGGATGCCGCGCAGCAGGCCGGTCGGGTGCGCGGCGCGCAGCAGTACGGCGTGCGGGTCGACGGTGAGGGTGTAGCCCTCCTCGCCCAGGTCGCCGAGGCCGGGGTCGAGCGCGAGTGTCAACTGACCGTCCGGGGACGGTCGTAGGGGCAGTCCGGTGGCGGGGGCGAGGAGGGTGCGCAGCAACTCCGCGGCCGGTTCGGCGCCTTCGCCGATGTGCAGCGCGGTGTCGTCGTCGAGGGTGAAGTGGCCGGGCCGGAACGCGGTTTCGGTGGGACGGGGTACGAGTGCGGGCATGCGTCGCCTCCGGAACGGGGCCGCGGGATGGGTGGGGTCAGCCTTTGACCGCTCCGGCCGCGAAGCCGGAGGTGACGTGGCGCTGGAGCAGCAGGAACACCACGAGTGCCGGGGCGGCGAAGAGCGTCGAGGCGGCCATGGTGGCGCCCCAGTCGGTGCCGAAGACGTTCTGGAACGAGGACAGCCACACGGGCAGGGTGCGGTTGTCCTGCTGCTTGATGATCAGGAAGTTGGCGTAGGTGAACTCGTTCCAGGCGGTGATGTAGCCGAACAGCGAGGTGGCCATCAGGCCCGGTGCGAGGAGCGGGAACGCGATGCGCCGGAACGCGCCGAGCCGGGTGCAGCCGTCGACCTGGGCGGACTCCTCCAGCTCCGGCGGGATCGTACCGATGAAGCCGCGCAGCACGATGACGGTGAACGGCAGCGTCATCATGAAGTAGACGAGGGTCAGGGCCGGCAGCCGGTCGAGCATGTCGGTGTCCCGGGAGATGATGTAGACCGGGATGATCAGCGACTCCCAGGGCGCCATCTGGGCGATGAAGACCATGAGCATGAACTGCCGGCGCCCCCTCCACCTCATCCGGGCCACCGCGTAGGCGGCGCCGAGCGCGATGACGAGGGCGAGCAGGACGGCGCTCAGCGTGACGAGGACGCTGTTGCGCCAGAACAGGCCGAAGCCGTCGGCGCCGACGGCGGTACGGAAGTGGTCGAGCGTCCAACTCCCTGGAATGAACCGGGGATTGTCGGACTGGATGTCGCGGGTCGGGGTGAACGCGGTGGTGACCATCCAGTAGACCGGGAACAGACAGACGACGACCGTGACGACGGCGGCGACGTTGAGGGGCAGACGGCGGACACGGTGGATGCGGGGCCGGGCGGTGACCGGGCGAGTCGTACTCATGCGAGCTCGTCCTCCTGGCGGAACATCTGGCGGAAGTAGAAGACCAGCACGCCCGACATCAGCACGACGGTGACCATCGAGGCGGCCGAGCCGAGGTCGTAGCGCTGGCTCGACAGGGCGGTCTGCACCGCGTACACGGGCAGGATCGTGGTCGCGTCGCCGGGCCCGCCGTTGGTCATCACCCAGATCTGGACGAACGCCTTGAACGTCCAGATCACTTCGAGCGAGAAGACGAGCATGAAGATCGGCCGGACCATCGGGAAGGTGATGGAGCGGAAGATCCGCGGCCCCGACGCCCCGTCGAGCCGCGCCGACTCGTACAGCTCGGTGGGGACGGTGGTGAGGGCCGAGTACAGGGTGATCGCCGCGAAGGGCACGGACTGCCACACCACGAGGGCGACCACGATGGCGAAGGCGGCCGGGCCGTGCGCGAACCAGGGGTAGCGCTCGAAGGACTCGAAGCCCATCCCCGTCAGTGCCGCGTTGACGATGCCGAACTCCGAGTGGAACAGCCACTGGAAGACGGTGGTCGCCGAGACGACGGGCATCGCCCAGGTCAGCACGAGCGCGCTGAGGACCGCGATCCGCCCGAACCGGCCGAGCCGCTCGACCATGAGCGCGACCAGCGTGGACAGCGCCATGATCAGTACGACGTTGATCCCCATGAAGAGGAAGGTGCGGCGCACGACCTCCCAGAAGTGGCCGTCGCCCAGCAGCGTCGCGTAGTTCTCGAACCCGACGAACCGTGCGCCGCCCACGATGAGTTGGCGCAGTCCGAAGTCCTGGAGCGAGATCACCACGGCACGGACCAGGGGATACACGAGCAGGTAGAGCGTCCCGAGGACAGCGGGAGCGATCAGCGCGTACGGCCAGATCCCACCGCCGGCGGTCTTCGACGGGCGGCGCGGGCCCGGGCGCGTGGTGCGCCGGGGCGGTCCGGTGTCGATCGGTGGACGGGGGGCGGTCTGTTCTCGTAAGGCGGCCGACACGGCGCTCCTCCTTCCGGTGTGCGGATGGTTCATTCGTGGACGGTTCATTCGTGGGCGGTTCAGGAGCCGGAGTTCAGCGCCGTGGTGATGGCGTCGGACGCGGTGGCGGCTGCCTTCCGGGGGTCGCCTCCGGTGAGTACGGCCGTCATGTAGTCCTTGATCGGGTTCTTGGCCTCCACGGCGGCCCAGCCCGGGGTGTTGGGCGTGGCGTGTCCTTCGGCGGCGCCGACCGCCATGGCCGCGGCACCCGGGTCGGAGGCGACCGCGGAGGCCAGGGTGGTCTTGTTCGGGACGTAGCTCATGGCGAGGGCGAGCTTCTTCTGCCAGGTGTCGCCGGTGAGTTCCCTGATGAAGGTGTAGGCCGCGTCCGGTTTGGCGGAGGCCGTGGGGATGACGAGGTCGGAGCCGCCGGTGAAGACCGCGCCGGGGGTGCCGGCGGTCTTCCCCGGGATCGGGAAGAAGGCGAGCTTGCCCTTCAGTTCGGGGTTGTTCTCGATGACGACGTTGGCGCGGCCGGGTGTCGCGATCGTCTGGGCGATCCTCCCCTTGGCCATGACGTCCGCCTGCGGAGGGTTGGCCTCGTCGGCGTCCTTGGGGCCCTTGCCGAAGGCCTGGAGCCTCTCGTAGAAGTCCATGCCGCGGATCGCCTCGGGGGTGTCCAGCGCGCCCTTCCACTCGCCGCCGGACTCGGTGGCGAGGTCGCCGCCCTCGTCCCAGACGAAGCCCGCGAGGATGTACCAGCTCTGGCCGGGCAGGTAAATGCCCTGCGTGTCACCGGAGTTGAGCTTCTCAGTGGCGGCGATCCACTGGTCGCGGGTCTTGATGGCGGCCGGGTCGATGCCCGCCTCCTCGAAGAGGTCGGTGCGGTAGATGACGACCCGGTTGGCGGCGTAGTACGGGATGCCGTACTGCTTGCCCTCGTAGGCGCCCGGCTCGGCGAGACCCTTGAGCCAGTCCTTCCCGCCGAGTTCGTCGACCTTGTCGCTGAGGTCGAGCAGGCCCCCGCTCTGCGCGAACTGGGCGACCTGGGTGTTGCCGGTCTCGATGACGTCCGGTGCGTCGTTGCTGGCGAGGGCGGCCGTGACCTTCTCGCCGATCCCGTCCCACTCCTGGATCTGCACCTTGACCTCGATGTCCGGGTGGGCGGCCTCGAAGCCCTTGACGAAGTCCTTCTGGAACGCGGCCGAGACGCTGTCGCGCATCAGCCAGACGTCGATGACGGTCCTCCCGCCGGAGCTTTCGCCCGAGGCGTCGGAGGAGCTGTTGCAGGCACTCAGCCCGGCGGTCACCACGAGCACGGACACACCGGCGAACAAGCGGAGCTTCACGGTTCACCTCTGGAGGACATGACCTGACCACCTGACCAGTGAAGTCCACTGGACAGCTCACCTGTTGATGTGAGGACGAAGGTGGCATAGACCATTCGAAGGCGTCAACCCCCTGTGTGGTGCGGGGAAGTTGGCGGTTACACTTCCCTGGTCGAGAGAGCAGCTGCGGGTGACCACTGGTCAACTGGTCAAGTGGTTAACTGGGGATTCCGCACATGAGGGAGTGCAACATGAAGGCCGACGAACCGGGTGCGGTGCTCAAACGGGAGCGAGTCCGCGACTTCATCCTCGACCTCGTCGAGTCACACCACCCGGGGGACGCGATCCCCTCCGAGCGCGCCCTGTGCGCCCAACTCGGCGTGTCCCGCCCGACCCTGCGCGCGGCGGTCGACGAACTGGTCGCCGCCGGCCTGCTGGTACGGGAACACGGTCGCGGCATGTTCGTGGCACCCGAGAAGATCACCCAGGAACTCGTCTCCGGCCAGCAGGCCATGACGGTGCCCCAGTCCTCCGGGGCCTGGTCGAGCCGTCTGCTGGAGTTCACCACCATCCCGGCGGGCGCCCGCGTGGGCCGCAAGCTGCGCCTCTCGCCCGCCGCCGAGATCGTGTACGTGGCACGGCTGCGCCTGGTCGACGGCTCCCCGATGGCCATCGAGCATCTGCACATCAGGGCCGACCTCGTCCCGGCCCTGTCCGCCCAGGAGTTGGAGGCCGGTGACCTGTACGAGCACCTGCGCGAACAGCACGGCGTCCAGGTCCAGGAGGCCGTCCAGGCGATCGAGCCGACCGTCGTCACCCGGGCCGAGGCCGAACTGCTCGATGTGCCCGAGCTGTCCCCGGCGCTGCTCTTCGAGCGGCTCACCTCGGACACCACGGGCCGGCCCGTCGAGTACGTCCACTCGATCTACCGGGGCGACCGCTACCGCATCGTCTCCAGGCTCACCCTCGGCCCCTCGGCCGCGGCACCGCCGGACACGCCCGGACACCATCCCGGCATCCCCCCGGGTGACTTCGCGGACCGCGACACCACCGCGTCCTCCACCCGCGGGGACATCCAGTCGACGCCGTGAGCCACCGCGGTCCGTCCGGGTCCGCCGACGCGACAGGGCGGGGGAGGAGCAGCTCCCGGCTGTTCCTCCCCCGCCCTGACGGGACGGGCCTCAGATGGCCTGGGCGGTGGGCAGGACGGTGATCTCGGTGAGGTTGACGTGGCGCGGGACGGCGGCCATGAAGGCGACGGTCTCCGCGATGTCGGCGGACTGCAGACAGTCGATGTCGTGGATGAGGTCGGCCATCAGCTTGGAGGCGTCCGGGTCGGTGACGTGGTCGGGGAGTTCGGTCTCGACCATGCCGGGCTCGATGGTGGCCACGCGGACCATCTTGGGGCCGAGTTCGACGCGGAGCAGCCGGGTGAGATGGCTGATGTACGCCTTGGTGCCGGAGTAGATGGAGAACTTCGCCAGGATGCGGGTCGCCGCGATCGACGAGGTGTTGATCAGGTCGGCGGACCTGCCCTGGGCGGCGGCGTCCGTCAGGTGGGGGAGGAACGCGGCGATGACGTTCATCAGGCCGCCGATGTTGAGGTCGATCTGGCGCTGCCAGTCGTCGACCTTCAACTCCTCGATCCCGGAGATGAGTTGGACTCCGGCGTTGTTGAACACCAGGTCGGCCTTGCCGAAGCGCGCGGCCACCTGGTCGGCGGCGCTCTGGACGGCGGCGCGGTCGGTGACGTCGACGGCCAGGGCGAGCGCGGTGCCCCCGGCGGCCTCGATCTCCTTGACCAGACTGTCGAGACGCTCCTTGCGCCGGGCCAGTACGACCACGGTGGCACCGAGTTCGGCGAGGCGCCGGGCGGTCACGGCACCCATACCGCTGGAGGCGCCGGAGATGACGGCGACACGGCCGGCCAGGGGGGTACCGGTGAGCAGGGCAGCAGACATCACAAAACCTCAGTCTCTTGGACGGGAAGATCCGGGAAATCCGGAGGGTGGGTGAGCCGGTGGGGCGCGGGCGCCCGGCGGTGTGCGTCAGGCGACGTCGTCGTGGGCGGTGGCGGCGGACTTCTCGCGCCACGCGGCGAGATCGTCCTGCACCTGCTGGTACTTGACGTCCAGCCGCTCCAAGGTGTCGCGCCCGAGGTAGAGATGCGTGGGCGGCTTCTCGGCGGAGGCGGCCTCGACGATGAGCGCGGCACCCTTGACGGGGTCGCCGAGCTGGGCGTGGTTGGCCCGGTCGATCCAGTCCAGCGTCACATGCGCCGGGGTGTCGTCGTAGTCGGCGATACGGTCCGCGGCCACCGACAGAGAACTGGCGTCGAGGAAGTCCGTACGGAAGACGCCCGGCTCGACGACCATCGACTGGATCCCGAACGGGGCCATCTCGACGGAGAGCGCCTCGCTGATGCCGGCGACGGCGAACTTCGACGCGCAGTACAGGCTGACACCGGGCTCGCCCTCGAAACCGGAGCGGGAACCGATGTGCACCAGTCGGCCCGAGCCCTGCTTACGCATCACGGGCAGCACGGCGCGGGTGACGTTGATCAGGCCGAAGACATTGAGGTCGAACAGCGACCGGGCCTCCGCGTCGGTGATCTCCTCCAGCGCGCCGAGCAGACCGCGCCCGGCGTTGTTGACCAGGACGTCGATGCCGCCGAACCGCTCCACGGCGGCTTCGACCGCCTGCGGGATGCTGTCGTTGTCCGTGACGTCCAGGGCGACCGCGAAGACCTTGTCGGAGTTCTTCAGATCGTCCGGCACGCGCTCCGGGTTCCGTACGGCGACCACGACATCGTTACCTGCCGCAAGAGCGGCACGGGCGATTTCCGCACCGATTCCACGGGAGGCGCCGGTGACGAACCACGTAGCCATGGGAAAACCTCTTTCGTCTTTTGTCGGATGCCCTTTTCGGGGATTTCCTGTTGACGAATTCGAGTCTGCCCGTCGGCCGCGGTGCCATGAAGGCCGCGCTTTTCCTGGGAGTCCCACACCTAGGAAAGGCGCGGCATTTCGGGTGCGTTGAGGGAACCCAGCAGGGCCAGCCCGTCGGCGGAGGGGGACCCCGGCTCGGCCTGGAGGACGACGAGCTGCTGTCCCGGGACACTGCGGATGGTGAGCGCCTCGTGCCGCAGCTCCAGGTCGCCCACGACGGAGTGGCGCACCTGCTTGACGTCGTAGGGCGGGACCCGGGTGTACTCGCGTGCCCACAGGGCGCGGAACTCGCCGCTGCGCACCGACAACTCACCCACCAGCTCCAGGATGCGGGGATCCTCGGGAGTGCTCGCGGCGGTCCGCTGGAGGTCGGCGACCGCACGGTGCCTGGCCCGCTCCGGGTTCCGGTAGAAGGTCTTCGCCGTGGGGTCCAGGAAGAGCATGCGCAGGACGTTGTCGTGCTGGGCGAAGTCGCCGTAGAGGGCGTCGGCCAGCGCGTTCGTGGCCAGCAGGTCCTGGGCGTGGCCGATGATGAAGGCCGGTGTCCCGGTCCAGCTCCCGATCAGCTGCCGCAGGTGCGGGCGGACCCGCTCGACCCGGACCGGGGACTTCGTACGGCGGGCCGCCGGCCGGGCCAGCCGGAAGAGTTTCGCCTTGTCCTCGTCCCCGAGTCGCAGTGCGCGGGCGAGGGCCTCCAGGACGCGGAGCGAGGGGCTGAGTTCACGGCCCTGCTCGAGCCGGCCGTAGTAGCTCGGGCTGACACCGGCGAGCGTCGCGACCTCGTCACGCCGCAGACCGGGCACCCTTCGCCGGCCCGCACCGGACAGTCCCGCCGCGTCAGGGCCGATGCGTTCTCTGCGGGAGCGGAGGAACCGACCCAGCCCTCCCACCGGGTCAGGGTGAATGTCGTTGTCCATACCGTCAAGGCTAGGCGGCGAAGGGCGGGCGGAGTTCTGCCGACGGTGGGTGTATTACACCCAGGATCGCCGGGTCCCCACCGGGACGAAGGTTTGTAGTCTGGCCCCATGAGCAACGGGACACCCCTGGGTGATTTCCTCAGAGCCCGCCGAGAAGCCCTGAAGCCGCACGACGTGGGTCTGCCCGAACACGGGCGACGCCGGGTGCCGGGCCTGCGCAGGGAGGAGGTCGCGCTGCTCGCCGGAGTCAGCTCCGACTACTACATCAGGCTCGAACAGGGGCGCGAGAACAGCCCGTCCCCGCAGGTCCTCGACGCCGTGGCGCAGGCGCTGAAACTGGACGCGGAGGCCACCGACCATCTCAACCGGCTCTGCCTCACCGCCTCGCAGCGCTCGCGCGACCGGGGCGAGACGGCCGTCAGCCGGCAGTTGCTGCAGCTGATGGACGGATGGGAGCACACCCCGGCCTTCGTCGTCGGCCCGGCCCTCGACATCATGGCGGGCAACTCCCTCGCCACGGCTCTCCACAGCGGGTTCGACGCGTTCGACAACCTCGCCCGCATGGTGTTCGTCGATCCGGCGGGGCGCGAGTTCTACCAGGAATGGGAGCGAGCCGCGCATTCCTGCGCCGCCGAAATCCGGGCCGCCTACGGCCACGACCCCGAATCGGCCCGTATCGCCGAAGTCGTGGCGGAACTGTCCGTCCAGAGCGAGGAATTCGCCGCGCTCTGGCAGCTGCACGACGTGAAAGGCAAGTCCCAAGAGGGAAAGCACCTCAAACACCCCCAGGTCGGCGACCTGCACATCGCATTCGCGGCTTTCACGGTCAACGGCGCCCCGCACCAGCAACTGGTGGTCTACCAGGCCGAACCGGCCAGCCCGACGGCGACCGCCTTCGAGACACTGAGGGCCATGGCCACCCGGCCGAAGCAGGCCGAGGCAGTCCAGAGGTAGCGCCACGGAGGCAGTCCCACACACCCGCAAGCGGGGTGCGGGGGACGCAGTTCCCGCCGGGGTGCAGGGGCTGTGCTCCGCCGGGGTGCAGGGGCAGCGCCCCGCTGGGGGGTCCGGGGGCTGTGCCCCTGGTGGGGTCGAAGGGGCGGAGCCCCTGGGGACGGGTAGGGGCGGCGGGGGCGAGGAAAACAGCCCTGCGCTGATCCCGCGCGGGCTTTCGGCTCCACCCGTACCGACGGCCCGCCCCCGGCCGATGGGATCGGATGCGGCGACTTCTACCCGGTGACCCTGTGGGGGCGGGCCGGATCGTCGGCGCCGTCTCAGGCGTTGGGATCGCCGGCAGCCGTCGGCTCCTGCTGGAGGAAGACCGTGAGCCACTTCTCGGTGTGGGCCACATGGGCCGAGGCCGCGCCCGCGGCGGCGACGGGGTCGCGGTTGGCGAGCGCCGTGGCGATCGCGCGGTGGTCCTCGTCGCTGGCGCGCTTGATGTGCGGGCCGTCGGGCAGCGTGAACACCTGGTAGGCGCGGGACCGGGCGCGGAACACCCCGAGCAGGGAGCCGAGCGTGGGGTTGCCGCCGATGCGGGCGATCTCCGCGTGGAAGCTCTGGTCGAGGGCGGAGACCCGCTCCGGGTCCTCGGCCGCCTCCATCGCCTCGATGTGCTCGAAGACCGACTTCAGCGTCTCGGGGGTCATCCGGGCCGCCGCCTGCGCCGCGGCATGGGACTCCAGGATCCGCCGGATCTCGTACATCTCCAGCAGCCCGGCGAGCGGCAGCAGGTCGACCGTGAGCGACAGGCTGCCCACGATGTCCTCCGGCCGCAGCTGTGAGACATAGGTGCCCGAGCCGTGCCGGGGCTCTATGACCCGCAGGGCCGCGAGCATCCGTACGGCCTCGCGCAAAGAGCCCCGGGAGACGCCCAGTTCCTCGCACAGCTCACCCTCGGGCGGAATGCGCTGCCCGGCCACCAGACGGCCGGTGGAGATCATGTGCCGTAGCCCGTGGAACGCCTGGTCAACTGCGGACATTCTTCCCCTCCTGAGGACTTGGCCGCTTCGCTCGGCCTTCGGCAGCCTACAGAGTCATCTGATGAGTTACGGCATCTCCCCTCAAGTCATCCAATGACTTATTTCGCGGACGTAATCGGTCGGTCACGACGCCGTCAAGTCGCATGCCGCCTCGCCGGGGTGCGCCCCCGAATCCACCTCATCGGCATATTCGCAGGTAGATAGGTATGTGTCAGGTTTTCAAGGGTGCCATACGGCGGTGGATCGACCCTCCCGATCGCGTGACCGTCTGATGTCGGCGACCCCGAACCCTTGCCTGCCCCAGGGTGTCGATGCCACGATGCGCCGCAAGTCATCAGACCTATTTTGGCAACCGTCCGATGTGTGGGCCCGCCGTCGTGGGGCCGGGGAGATCGTGAGTCATACGTGAGCGAGCTGGACGTCAGCACTGTCACCACCGCGCCGAGCCCCCTGCTGCTCGCCGATGGAAGCCCGGCGGCCGACGCCTGGTCGCTGGACCCCGCGCACAGGCACCTCAACCACGGGTCGTTCGGGGCGGTTCCGGTCGTCGCGCAGCAGGAGCAGAACCGGCTGCGCGCGGAGATGGACCGCTCGCCGGGCGTGTGGTTCCCGGGCCTTCCGGCCCGGGTGGCGGCAGCCCGGGCCGAGGTCGCCGCGTTCCTGAGGGTCGCCGTGGACGACCTCGCCCTGGTGCCGAACGCCAGCGGCGGCGCGAGCGTCGTCTACACGAACGTACCGGCCAGACCGGGCGGCGAAGTCCTCGTGACGGACCACGGCTACGGCGCCGTGACCATGGGAGCGCAGCGCCTGGCCCGGCGCTGGGGCGGCACCGTCCGCACCGCGCACGTCCCGCTCGACGCGGACGGGGACCGGGCGTACGAGGCCGTCCTCGCCGGGATCACCGACGCGACGGGCCTGATCGTCCTCGACCACATCACCTCGGCGACCGCCCGCTGGATGCCGGTCGAGCGGATCGGACGCGTCGCGCGTGAACGCGGCATCCCGCTCCTTGTGGACGGCGCACACGTGCCCGGCCTGGCCGAGGACCCGCTCGCGGGCCTCGACTGCGACGTGTGGATCGGCAACCTCCACAAGTTCGGCTGCTCACCCCGCGGTACGGCCGCCCTGGTCGCCCGCGGCCCGCTCCGCGACGACCTCCACCCCCTGATCGACTCATGGGGCGCCCCGGAGCCGTACCCCGCCCGCTTCGACACCCAGGGCACCGTCGACGTCACGAGCTACCTCGCCGCGCCGGCCGCCCTCGACTTCGTCGAGGACACCTGGGGCTGGGACACGGCACGCGCCTACATCAGGACACTGGCCGACTACGCGGAACGGATCGTCGGCGACGCCTTCGCCGAACTCACCGGTGAGAACAGTGCAGTTGACGTCGGCATGCCGGTCAACGCGCTGCGCCTGGTCCGGCTCCCCGACGGTCTCGGCACCACCCGTGACACCGCTGACGCTCTGCGCGACCGCGTAGCAGCGGAGTTGGGCGTCGAGGCCGCCTTCACCAGTTTCGGAGGCGTCGGTTACCTCCGGCTGTCGACGCACGTGTACAACACGGCCGCCGACTTCGAGTACTTCGCCGAGCACTGCGTTCCGGTGCTCGGCGCATGGGCCCGCACCCAGCACGGCGCACACCTCACATCGCAGTGATCCATCAGATCCATCAGATCCATCAGATCCATCAGATCCATCAGATCCATCAGATCCATCAGATCCATCACAGACCCCCGGAACTGGGAGAGCACAGTGTTGAGCAGAAGAAAGGCAGCGGCGGTCGCCCTCGGGCTCGCCACCGCGTTGACGGTGTCGGGCTGTGCCGTCGGCGGCGGCTCCGGCACGAGTGACGGAACCATCACGCTCCACATGGTCGAGAGCCTCACCAACCCGGCCCGTACGGCCGTACTCAAGACCCTCATCGGCCAGTTCGAGAAGCAGAACCCCAAGATCAAGGTCGATCTGATCTCCCCGCCCACCGAACAGGCGGACCAGAAGATCCAGCAGATGCTCCAGTCCGGCAGCGGCATCGACACCATGGAGGTCCGGGACATCACGGCCGGGCCGTGGTCGACCAACGGCTGGATCTACGACATGAGCAAGGAGCTGAAGGGCTGGAGCGGCTGGGACGCGCTCACCGACAACGCTGTCAAGTACGCCAAGGACGCCAAGGGCCGCACGTACTACATCCCGTACGGCTTCTACGGCCTCAGCCTCTACTACCGCACCGACCTGGTCTCCGAAGCCGGCTTCAGCGCCCCGCCCGCGAGCTGGGACGACCTGCTGAAGCAGGCCACCGCCATCCAGGACCCCGACAAGCGCCGGTACGGTTACGCCTTCCGCGGCGGAACGAACGCCAACAGCAACGCCGTCGCGGTCATCGAGGCGTACGTCGCCGACAAGATCGACCGTGACAACGGCTTCAAGCTGACCGACGGGAAGACGATCTTCTCGGCACCGGAGGCGCTCACCGCCCTGGAGACGTACTTCAAGCTCTTCAAGAAGGCGTCGCCGCCGTCGTCCGTCGCCTGGGGCTACCCGGAGATGGTCGAGGGCTTCTCCAACGGCTCGACGGCCTTCCTCCTCCAGGACCCCGAAGTGATCGCCACGGTGGGGGAGTCGAAGTCGATCACCACGAAGCAGTGGACCACGGCCCCGCTGCTGACCGGCCCCAGCGGCAAGGCCGTTCAGCCGGTGGCGACCGCGGGCTGGGGCATCGCGTCCGGCAGCAAGCACAAGGCGGAGGCGGTCAAGCTGGTCGAGTTCCTCTCCGAGGGCGACGCGGCCACCACCTTCGACAAGAAGAACAGCCTGGTGCCCATCCTCAAGAGCTCCGCCGACGACACCTTCTACAAGACCGGTGCCTGGGCGAGCTACGTGAAGATGACCGAGAACCCGGACACCTACATCACGGTCACCCAGCCGCGTAACTCCTCCTGGTGGACCGAGTGGATCCAGAAGTCCGACTCCGAGATCCAGAAGGTGCTGCTGGGCAAGATGACGCCCAAGGAGCTGCTGGCGGGCTGGGACACCTACTGGACCGAGAAGTGGAAGAGCCAGTAGGGCTGGCAGGAAGGCCGGACGTGAATCCCTCAACCACCGACGCGAAGGCCCGGCAGGCCGCGCCGCCGCCCACGGACACCCCGGGGCGGGCGGCGGCCCGGCCGCCGGCCCCGCGCTCGCGCAGGCCGGTCTTCACCGGCCGCCGGGGCCTGAGCATCGCGGCGTTCATGGCCCCGGCCGCCCTGTTCGTCGCGGTGTTCGTCTACTACCCGATGATCGCGGGCGGCCAGATGGCCTTCCGCAACTGGAACCTCAACGACCTCACGGACACCTCCTGGGTCGGCCTCAAGAACTTCAAGGGCATCCTGGACGACCCGGTCTTCTACACGGTCCTCGGCAACACCGCGGTCTGGGTGGTCGGTTCGATCGTGCCCCAGTTCGTCATCGGCTTCGCCATCGCGCTGTGGCTGCGCCGCAAGTTCCGCTTCCGCGGCCTCTACCAGGCGTTGATCTTCTTCCCGTGGGCGATCTCCGGGTTCCTCATCGGCATCCTGTTCCGCTGGATGTTCAACAGCGAGTTCGGCGTCGTCAACGACCTGCTGGAGAAGGCCCATCTGATCGACACCCCGATCCCGTGGCTGGCCGACCCGAAGACCGCGATGACCGCCGTCGTCATCGCCAACATCTGGTACGGGGTCACTTTCTTCACCATCATGATCCTGGCCGCCCTGCAGTCGATCCCCGACGAGATCTACGAGGCGGCGGCGCTCGACGGCGCCGGGAAGGTCCGTACGCTCTTCCAGATCACCATCCCCTCCATCCGCGCGACGCTGGCGCTGACGGTCCTGCTCCGGGTCATCTGGATCTTCAACTTCCCCGACATCATCTTCGGGATGACGGGCGGCGGCCCGTCCAACGAGACGCACATCGTCACCACGTGGATGATCTCCATCACCCAGCAGGGCGACTACGGGAAGGCCTCGGCGGTCGGTCTGATCGTCGTCGCCATGCTGATGGTCTTCTCGGTCTTCTACCTCACGGCGACCCGGGAGCGGAACGGAAAGACGTCATGATCAACAAAGAGTCCACCGCCGGACGCGCCGTACGCGTCACGTTCCTGACGGGCTGGCTGATCGTCACCGTCTTCCCGCTCTACTGGATCACCATCACCTCGCTCAAGAGCCCCGGGACGATCTTCAGCCCCTCGATCGCCTACTGGCCCGAGCACTTCTCGCTCGCCAACTACACCGGCCTGTTCAGCAAGGCCCAGTTCGGCGTCTACCTCACCAACAGCCTCGTCATCGCGACCGTCGCCGGCGCGGTGGCGACCCTCATCTCCCTCCTGTCGGCGTACGTCCTGGCGCGCTTCGAGTTCCGCAGCAAGACCGCGCTCCTGATGGCGGCCCTGGTCACCCAGATGATCCCGTCCTTCATCGCACTCGGGCCGCTGTACATGCTGATGACAGAACTCCAACTCGTCGACAACAGGCTCGGGTTGACCCTCGTCTACATCGCGGTCTGCATCCCCTTCTGCACGGTGATGCTCCGCGGCTTCTTCGAGAACGTGCCGGACGCGCTGGAGGAGGCCGCCATGATCGACGGCTGCTCACGGCTCGGGGCGCTCTTCCGGGTACTGATGCCGGTCATGCAGCCCGGCATCATCGCCGCGTTCATCTTCAACTTCGTCAACTGCTGGAACGAGCTGTTCCTGTCGGTCACCCTGATGAACAGCGACGCCAACAAGACCGTCCCCACGGCCCTGAACGGCTTCATCTCCAGCTTCAACATCGACTGGGGCTCGATGTCGGCGGCGGCGGTCCTCACGATCGCCCCGACGATGGTGCTCTTCGCCTTCGCCAGCCGCTACATCGTCCAGGGACTCACCTCCGGCGCGGTGAAGGGATGACCGGCGCTCCCCGTGCTTCTAGCCTCGCGCTTTCATGGGCGTGCTC
>Ga0307513_10007010_pt1 | contig 14664 bp, 18 predicted proteins | sample 15_EM_MG_FD_202174 | JGI IMG/M metagenome (GOLD analysis project Ga0307513, IMG submission 202174) | Populus trichocarpa ectomycorrhiza microbial communities from riparian zone in the Pacific Northwest, United States - 15_EM | ecosystem: Host-associated > Plants > Roots > Unclassified | place... | reverse complement strand
CATTTATTTTCCACCCTTGCCTACCAACTTGCAATGAACGTGGATGATATGCTCAAGCCTGTCGATCAGGCTGTGATACAGGACTTTTCCCTCCCCAAGATGTCCGCTGCTGTCCAGTTGAAACGACGCATCACTGAACCAATCCGACTCCTCGCAATCCCTCCTCGTCTAACCATAATCATCATCGACGGGCTCGACGAATGCGAAGACTTCAATTCGCAGCGTGATATCCTCACATTGATTGGCCAAGTCACCTTGGATCCCGATATCGGCATTCGGTTCATCATCGCGAGTCGCCCAGAACATCAAATATGTGATATGTTCAGCAGGGGACCGTTGTTTTCGAGCACTCGCCACCTCTCGATGAGAGGTATGATACCGCCGCCGATATCGAACGGTACTTGCGATAAATTTGGAGAAATCTACTCGCGCAACAGAGATATCAATTCAGATGTTAAGAGTCCTTGGCCGTTGAAAGATGATTTACAGATGCTTGTATGGCGAGCCTCTGGGCAATTCATTTACGCTGCCACAGTCATCAAATTCATAGACTCTAATACAGACTTCCGTACACCAGAGGAGAAGCTCAAAAGCATACTGAAACCTGGTCCCACCCAAGGCTCTCTGCCTTTTCGATCGTTTGTATACTCAAATCCTTTTACAATATCCAGATTCCGAAGTTCTAATCCATACTCTAGGGGTACTTCTTGTCCTTGAAGCTCTGCCGCCCCCTGAAAATGTGAGCTCCCCAGTTATAATAGCCGCGATAACTGGATCAGGGGAGGCAAAGCTACACCTGGTCCTTCGCGCGCTCCAATCTGTCACGGGCGTGGTCAGGACCATACTTTGTTGACGCAGAGCTTTTTTGTGGTCGAGTTCTCTATCGTATCTTTGATATCCATCAAAGCGGCGAAAGGATGCAGGGGGTGAGATCACTTAATTTGACGCCTCAGAAAGCTGAGTGAACGTAAAAACTCTAGTTAACTCCCATTGGATTGGCTCTCCCAGGTGATGTTGGGGCGTATATCTGTCATCCTGATCCGCTCAAGTAAAATTGATCTATATTTGGCATTAAATAATCTGCGAGCTGTCCTCTTCAATGATCAGCTACTCCTTTCTGGAAAGCTCCGAGTCTTTATGTGCCGTTCTGATACCCGTTGCGTTGTATTTGATCTGGCCTATATGTATGTGAAAGTTACTTACCCTCTGTCATGGGAGATTGTTAATAATTTCTACATAGTTTATTCCGTGGTACCATCTTTTCGACCTGCCCAGGAATCCACTTCATCTCGACCAAATTTACACTGAAGCGCGTAATCTTCTCGACAAATTTTTCCGGCAGACTATTGCTGGTCCAAGCTCAATACCAATACACCTTGCATTTGGAATAGGAGGTATGGTCAATTCCATCAGGGCGATAGGATAAATTTGTAATACTCCCGAATTTTCGACAGCGCTCAAGGAGGTTTGTAGATGAACACTCACGTTTGAGTCGTATCCATATAAAGGTGGAAGACAAATATGTCTTGGGCTATTATGTTCCAATTGCGTGCTTGACTTCTTTAACTCTGATCCTAGTCGCTCCCGATACCTCTATTTGAGCTCTTTGGTCATCGACAAGTGTCAAAAGGCCATTAAAACCTTTATCCTCGACCCAGATACCGATTCTTACACGACCCACGGCCTCGTACACTTACTTCTTTACGCCGACGTCGACACAAATCCCCATTGGCAACATTGCAAATGTCACCCGTCTGTTGGAAAGTGCTAGAGACGGGTCTGACAGAAATGAGCTGCTGCTTTTCCTGGAATACTTGTCTGAAATTCATCGGTTTGATATTTGCAATAGTGGTCAGAGTCGGAGACGTTTGACCAACAGAATCGTCCACTGGGTTTGTGCTACTCTCGTAGGTTGCCAGTGATTTTCCTGCCTCCCCGATTTGACAACTCATTAACTGCAATTCAATTCAGGAATCATCATTACTGGCGCCTGATATTCGAAATGCAATGATGCAATGCGCAAGGTTTTACTGAGATCCTTCCCTAGGGGATCCTTCCAGCGATTAGTGAAGATATTACACGGGCCAGCGAACTGGGCATTTTGAAAATCGATATTGTCTCGGGTGTCTGCCACGAGGTGTTCCTGAAGGGCTGTTCAATAGCCAGGATTTTGAGGAGCTCTCTGAGATCCTCCCAATATACACAGGTCAAAATTTCTTTCAAACCCTCTCCACCAGAATGGTTGAGTCTGCGCTGCTCGCGATGGCACAGCATCTGCAGACTTTCGACATGAGATGGCGAAATGAGCCAACTGTGAAATTCATCCTACGTCAACGATTCAGATGCCGGAGATTCACTGAAAAATATCAATTCTCATTTCTATGGTAAAATCCATCTCAACGACTCCTTCTCCTCCCCTTCAGGTTTCATGCTCTAACTGTTAAGCAGGAATCGTTGTGAATGCGTCCTTTAACAAACGAGAAAGAAAAAAAAACGTACGGCAAGTTTTCATGCATAGGGGAAAATGGAGGGGGGGGAGCCCACTAGCCTTGCATTCAGCTTGGCAAAATGCCATGGTTCCTGTCGCAGTTGAAGCGGGTTTACCCCCACGTGCGTAAATCTCAAGCTCCTCATCGAAGTCTCGTTCTTCAAGGTCGTCGAGATAGTCGCGTGCATCGACGACGATAGTGGGTTCTCGAGCGATGATATCCCTAGCAACCAGGTTCTGCTCGACCGGCAGGGCAAGAGCAGAGGTGAAAAGGACAGCGAGGGAAGTAAGAACGATGGTGAATTTCATTGCGAGAAACTGTGGGGTGCATATAAGTAATAGCAAGACGTGAATAAATTGGACTGACGATGAGATGATTTCTTGGATTGAGAGGACCAGCCTTAGTGGCCTATTCCATGAGGTGACGTTTTATACCTCTGGACTGTCCCGATTTGATAGGCCCGCATATCATCTAATGCATTTATCAGACAAACCCTGAAAGCTCGAGGGAAACGTAACAGGGTGTAACTGTAAAAGAAAAGCGCTCGTTCGGCCTTGTCGGGTCAGGTTCACGGGCGCATGGCACTCGATTGTATTTCGGTAGAACGGAAGAGAGGACGGACCAGACGGTAATGCCAGTATGGTTGGAACCCTCATTAACTACTTACTCAACAGGCTGGAAAGTTGGAAATTCTTGCCGCTGAACGCTGCGAGCATTGGAAATTTTGATTTTGAACGCCTCAGAGGATTCACAAAGATTGACAGGTGTCGCCATGGAGAATCATTCACAATCAAGGGCGAGTGCACTATATAGCGCTGGCGTTGAATCAAATGATGTCTCAATCTACTCAATTTCTCCCATTCATGTGATAAAGCCGACATGACCGAGTGCGGCGCCAACGCTTGTTGGCACGCGTGCGAATCACGCCGTCAGTGTGTAACTTCCGAGGTCATAACTTGTAAGGGCCATATCCCCACGACAAACGGTTGGATATAGGTGATTTTATATGCATTGGAATCGTAAAAATAAGCTCTATTGCGCCATGTCATTTTTATAACTAGATCTCTTGTATAAAAATTACTGAAATGTATGGTGCAGTTCAGCACTGTACACGCTCTACTCAGGCTGCCACCAGTTATTCGAAATCTAATATTATGAGCTCAGTATTGTGTTTTCACAACCTATTCACAGTGCACTGTGCAAGAAAAACAACCAGAGCCTGACCGATATTGAATTCAATGTGCCAGTCCATTTGTGCGAGTCCCAATCAGTTATGAATAAGTTCGGATTTCGGGACACCGAGCTGATTGGGCTGATTGGACTTACGGAACTTAGTTGCAACTTATATTGGCAGATACTTGACATATTCTTTCCCATTTCAACAGATCAGCAGTTGGGGTTTTTCCTGATGGGGAATTATCTATGCGGTATGTATTTGCATTTGATTTTTGGAAGTAATTGATCGTACCCTCCCAGTTATAATTTCTCCCATACTTGCGGGTAAGTCACGCCAAAGGCTGGTTTCTGGTACTAACTAATGGAGCAACACTCTAGAGATGGCTCCAGCCATCGTGAAGGAAATTCCGAAGTAGGTCCATTTATATCCCAGTCCGATGAACTCATGCTCGATTGCCTGGTATAATCCCGAAATCGTTGCCATTAGAGTTTTGCATTCGCCCATGCATCAACATCCAGCAAATGTATTTTGTTTGCAATACAGTGTCTCGTCCAACTCGGCCCCTCTTTTGAACCACCCGGGGGTGTAAACTGGATTGTCAGTGAGATGATCGACTGGTTAAAAGTATGTGATTCTGCTTTGATCAAAGAAGTATTCTGGAATCCTGACATTTGAGAAGAATCAAACAGCAGATCCTCAACCACAGGATCGGCTGATCGTGTGGATGGAAGATGCACACAAGAAAATCGAAAAGACAATGGCGACTCAGAAGCAGAGGAACATTGATGAAGAGCTCCGACGATCTGCAGAGTGTGATTCAGAGGTCCCAAACTATGTGATTTGAGTGTTAATTTCGTAGGGCGGTACTTGATCACGAAATACATAGATTTTTTACATTGCTGTCTCAACAAGTTGAATGAATGTGTCGATAGGTGTCGATGTCGCTCTACACCAGCGCTCCAGAATGTTCCATCCTTTACTCACGGTCGCGCATTGAAGTGTCTAAATGTATCCTTTGATATGTAGAGTATGTACAGAAAAATGTGGGCATCGCTTGGGGATCGCAGCAACAAGCGAATAATGTGAAAATGAAAGATGTCTTGCCCATACCAGACAGACCGTGACCAGCCAAGCGCGTGAGATAGGGGCTAACCATGCCGTGTACGTTGGTCAGCGTCTGCAGGGTGAAACTAGGTGGCCGTCGAGCACGACGGGAGGCTGTAGGTGTCATCAGTGTTGCTTTGTACGACGTACCCTTGAATGAACAAGATGGATGTTTTCTTCGGCTGCTGTGGCATTGATGATGGCGATGCGTATGACGAGAGTTACAAAGTCGCCTGATGGGTCTGGCATATGTTACTGTGGATCCACGTGTGGCGGACCAGTGTACATGGCTAGTTTGTGTATAACGAGGACAGGGAGCGAGGCTCACAGGAGGGTTGGTATTAAAAAAAAAATCGTAAGACCTATTGAACGATCTTCGATTAATACTTGCAACGGTAGGGTCGACCAAGGCCTGGTTCGAGTAATTGGGGTGGTTCAAATTTCCATACAGACATTTAGGGACAAGGCGGCCCCCAACACATAGCTGCACGCATCGCTGGTGTTGCTGCTAAGTCTAACTCCACCACAGCACCAGCGCCTAGACGAACTGGAGATGCACTGCGAGGTGTGTATTTATCATGCCTCTAAGTTGACAAGAAAAAAAAAGATCAATGGGCGTATGTAAAAAGCGACGAAAAAAAAAACAGATACGCGATGTCCAACACCCGAACACTTCACATCGCCGTTCTTCTCCGCCTGCGCATAATCAATAGAACGATTCATTATCCACGACGGGACCAGCGAAGCTAACCCTTCTGTAGGCGTCCTACCGCAAACAGGACTCAAGCTTCTCACACTGCTGTTGGTTGGGGAATTGGAACATGTCAAAAGGCATTGTCAACACCGTCATGCTGATGATCGTGAGCGACGACCTCCTCCGCCTGCTCCGTAACTTTTCTGGGACCCCGAGGATCTGACGCATAAGTTGCCGAGCATCGTTGTTAGGCTAGTATACGGGACGAGTTCATCGCAAAACCAGGTGCTGTCGTTGGTGATATCAATGGGGCAGAGGAACAGGCATGCGCATGGACATGTATCGTATTGACTGAGGCGAGAAAGGTCATCGACATTGGGCTTGGGTACACTTTTTCACGGTGTCTTCAACAGGTGCTGCGATGCTTTTGTCGTTCTTGTCACTTTTCCTTGTGCTCATGGTCTCGTTCCTGGCTTTCCTCTATCCTCTGTAACTGCTCTTGCTCTCCTCGGTTTTGGCAGTTCTCTCTTCCGCTCGAGCCATTCCTTGAGCTCACGGATCTGGCTCTCTTTGATATCCTCCAACCTCCGCTTCTCCTCCTCTCGCTTCTTAATTTCTTCCTTCTCCATCCGTCCCTCTCGCGTTCCTCCTCTCTGTTTCGTTCTTCCTCAATGCTCTTCCTCAGCACCTCAAGAACCACTTTCTTTGTTCTCTGGATCCAAATCCATTCTTTAATTCATGCGACTGCATCTCGACCGTCGACACCTCTCGTTCATTGACCCCTGGGAACGCATCGCAAGTAGCATCAGCCCCCAACAACTGTGGCATGTGATGAGGGATTGTTCTTCCTCCGCGATTCCCGCTCAGATGCGTGCGAGAGTCTGTCAATGACCATTTGGGGTACCCCAAACCGCGTGGTGCGCATATACTTTTCATCTTCTGAATCGCTGGCAAACTGCCACTGCTGGGCACATCTACCACACCCTTCTCAACCGCCGGATTCAACGATATATCCTTCTCCATCGCCGTATCGAACGGATCGGCCCCATAGCTCGACGCCTTCGGCACAGGTGTCATCATTAGGCTTCCCGACCCACCAAAGCTGCATCACACTCGGTGTAGGAATGACAGTATAAGGGTGAGTATCATTCGGAGCTGGTGCTCATGCTAGGGGTATGAATGACTGGTTCCAGTTATCCCATGCCCCAGGTAGGGAATTATCGGCAGAGATAAAGTCGACTTTTTGCACTGGAAGAATGCGAGACACGGGTGCCTGTTGAGTGGAGTTTCAATGCTGCATAGCGAGATAACGTTGTATGGATTGCGAAGGATAACCGACACATATGGTATGTAAACCTTTAGGTCATGGCTGCGTGCTTGAAGGTCGCTTTTCAGTTTCCGTATGGATACCTATCGATGGAACTAGGTGCGAGGATCAACTGTTCAACGAAGAGATAAGAAGGCGGTACGTCAACGAAGGTGAGTTTACGCACTCGAGGTGTCCGAATAGTGGCATAGCCTCATAGGCAGCAACCAGCTCGAAAACATTCGACATAATATACGCCGTGTTCTGCTTTCTCGTGTCAACACGCCTCGTACAGCGTGGCTGTTTAGACATAGCTACATAATTATCAGTACATTCAGTAGAAACATCAGGAAATGGAAGGAACAGGGGTAGACATACCAGGCGAAGCCACCCAACAGACGCCACAAACTTGTCCAGATCCCCAGCTCCAAACAAGACGATAACAGCGTCGATGAGCATCATCCAGGAGCTGAAGACATCTTCAGCTGCTTTATGTCAAAATGAGTTTTGTGGATCCGTGTGCGAGGATCTTGGTGGCCGGTAAGAGTAATCGTGGCACGGGGAGGAAGCTGGCGAGTGCATGGAGACTGAACAAACGGTGTTAGTGAACAAGGATGGGCCGACATTATGAGCGTATCGTAACATACATATTGGATCGCCTTTCTATGCAATTCGAGCGAACGATAAATAAAATGGGCGACGGGTTGGATTTCAGATCCAAAAGCGGGTCTGCTAAAAACCCACAACCCTCGAATAATATTAAATAGCTTTGGGAACAATATCAACCCATCTTTTCGCGATAAAAGGGAGATCAAAATACCCACCAAAGCGTCGGGAAAGATGGTTCGCGCTTGCATTGGGGATAGAAACAATCTAAAGTAATTTAGTTGAGTCAGGCGAAGCGGTGAAGATGAGGCGGTCTTACCAGCCCAATGACTTCAAACGGGGATATGACCACGAAGATGAAACGAGGGCCATCGAACAAAGTTTCGTAGGACTCCAAACAAGGACAATGGTAAGTCGACCAGTTGTGTGAGGATGAAGTGTTGGACTAGAATCCGCGTGAGGATGTTCAAAGGGCAACTATTTCGTTGAAAAAATTGGGTCATGTAACCTGTATGGAGGTACAAAGGACATACCTGAAGATCCCCCTTGATGACACTACCCATGGCACCCCATGCCAGATTGACTTGTTATTACTAGATAGTACGAGCGACGATACCCTTGGTCGTTACTGAGCGAGTAGCACTACTTAGGCTTGTCCGCATCCGGTTACAAATTCCCACAGCACTCAACATTCCAACTCCCACACCACCTCGGCCAACCCGCCCAATGTCAGCAGCAACTAACCACACAATACCCGCCATTAACGCCCCCAGCTTCTAGTTGATACGTGAAATGCTAGTGTAGCAACCAGCATGGAAACCATGGCGTAATCCGTACATATGTTCTTTTGCGTGCCCGGCATCGAGCCTCCTAACCACCTTTCTGAACAATGTCGTCCACTCAATTCCCATGGTGAAAAGGCTCGTCGATTCACGTCGAACTCTCCGAGCACCTGTCCCCTTTGGCGGTTAACGACTGCTATTGCCTCTTTCCCCCCGACCAAGCAACTGCGACGGGAAGCCAAACTGTTTTCCGGTGCAACGTTGTGGATAATCCCGCATCACCGGTACTGTCGAGAATTAAGAGGGCGTACTTTGAAGAACTGCGCTCCCAAAACTCCGAACAGGGTAGCACTTGTCGCTCCGCTTTTCAGACCTTTTCATACCGCTACCGTCAAATTACCCAGCATTCCCCTTCCATCCACTGCCATCTAGTTCCAGTCCCTCTATACTTTCGTCATACCAGTACCATCGACTTCCCACATTATCCATCTCAACAGCCGACTCTCCATTGATGTCCAACCGAACTCTCAATACGCTTCGCATTTGCCGCTCATTTTCACAGAGCAATAACAGCGCGAAAAAGAATCCGCAGAGGAAAACCGAAAGCGAGGTGCACAACACCTGTCAAACGCGACCGAAGCCAAGCACGGAGGCGTATACGCCTGCTCGGAGGATGATAAGCCCAAATTCTAATCGATATTTTCGTGGCCTTCTTCCCCTTCTCTCATCCCTGAAAATCCTTCAGTCGTTGACCTCGCCGTGCTGGCAGTACTATTTGTTCAGCGGGGACATCTTATTTTCCTCAACGCAAACCACGCCGAGGATAGCCTCGGGTTCGACAAGCACCATCCCAGCTAGAAGGGCACTCGTCCACGTCACGATCTGCCTGAAAAGAGGGGGTATATTCGTGGGCTGAGGGAAAATAATTTGGGAATGGTGACCAGCTGCACGCCATCGTCGGCCGTCGATTCTGAGAACGGGGATCGGACAACGGTTGTGAGGAAACATCAAGGACTCGGCTCTCCCTTATACCATCTCCTATTCCTTTTAGATGACCTCCGCTGTTTATCTCCCAAATCTACGACCCCCAGGTCGCCTAGTACCATCGGCCTCACCATCACCAACAGAGTCAACGGCGATGTATAATACAAACGAAATGGGACGGAAGTCTACCCATGGCGCCCCCAGGTCAGATCCCAACACCACCGACCTCTCACCGGATGACGATGAATCAAGGCCACTGTTGCCATCGCCCTCTAGGCACGAAACTTGTTCTGATGTCGAAGGTCGTTATGAAGATATCGGACCTCGCTTGCAGTTTTCCAGGTTGTCGCAATGGATTATCTCGGTGCTAATTAGTTGTAAGTCTTGTCCGACTATTCAGAAATGTTTCGATTTCTAACCTAAATGAAGATGTAAAGATATAATGCGAAACACTTTTTATCGATGATTCAACCAACAGAACAAGGGCAATTCTCGAGCGTGGAGTGAGTGTCCCTATACGAGTACATCGTATCTCGCTATTCCAGGCGTCATTCTAATGAGCTCCTTTTCGCAAAGAAAACCGATAATTTGGGGTTCTTCGGAATATCTGAGCATTATCGGTCTCAAGAATTTCCTTATCTTACGTTCCACCCTTGTGTCTTTTTCTGCGTGTTATCTAACTTCTCATGGCCGAACACTGCTTTGCGTTTAAATTATATATGTGCATAAACCGCAACCAGGAACGTGTGAACTTCAAACCACTCCTGGCCTTGCCGCCCAACAGCACAGCAAAACACAGCATCCTACTCTCGTCAGAAAAGCTGAGCGTTGAACGGGCAAGTTTATTCGTATACTGCCTCCTCCCAATATCGTTTCCTAATCACCCTTCGTCTACCAGCTCATCCCAAACATCGAGGATCCCGTTTGGAGAGTGATAAACGTGCGCTGTGAGGTCTATTTTGACTCGTCACTTTGCGCTAACATCCAGCAAGTTCCGGCAGTAGTAAGGCGGCATCATGTCTTTGTACTTGCAGGGAGCAAATATCCAAGGCGGCAACTTCAAGATCGTCTCCGGAGACCTTAATCAGAATCAAATCTTAGTTCAGAACGGTGAGTTTGGAATCTGGTTCTGTTCTGAATCCACAGAAATTGAAATCTGTAGGTCATAACCGAGTGGGTATCCAGGCTTTGAGCCAGGCAATTTCGCATGGGGCCATGCACGATTCCGCGGAGCGGGATCCACCTCCTCGATGTCATCCAGGCACACGCGAGAAGGCCACCGAGGATATCGTATGCTGGATCGAAAATCCAACTCCATCCTCCGCTGTACTCTGGGTTAGCGGCCGTGCGGGGGTCGGGAAATCGGCGCTCATGCAGAGGATCGCAGAACTCGATGGGATATATTTCGGCGGCTGCTTTTTCTTTAGGCGAGGCACACCCGGATGCAACGTGAAAGATCACTTATTTTCCACCCTTGCCTACCAACTCGCAACAAATGTACATGGCATGGTCGATCATGTTGATCAGGTCATGATCCAGGATTTTTCCCTACCCAAGAGGTCCGCTGCTGTCCAGTTGAAACGACTCATCGTTGAACCAATCCGACTCCTCCCCGCTCCTCTTCGCCCTACTATAATCATCATTGACGGGCTCGATGAATGCGAAGATTTTAATTCGCAGCGCGATATCCTCACACTGATTGGTCAAGTCACATTGGATCCTGATATCGCTATTCGGTTCATCATCGCGAGTCGCCCAGAACATCAAATTTGTGATATGTTCAACAAGGAACCGTTGTTTTCGAGGACTCGCCGCCTTGTCCTCGATGAAGCATATGATGCTGCGGCTGATATCGAACGGTACTTGCGCGACAAATTCGAAGACATTCACTCGCGTAACAGAGATATCATGCCAGTTAAGAGTCCTTGGCCGTTGAAAGACGATTTAGAGATGCTCGTATGGCGAGCTTCTGGCCAATTCATTTATGCCGCCACGGTCATCAAATTTGTCGATTCTGATACTGATTTCCGTACACCAGGGGAGAAGCTGAACATCATACTCAATCCCGGTCCCATGCAAAGCTCGGCGTTTTCAGAACTTGATCGTCTGTATACCCAAATCCTTTCACAATATCCAGATCCCGAGGTTTTAGTCCACACTTTAGGGGTGATTTTGGTGCTTGAAGATGCGTCAACCCGTCTCGACCAACTTGTGCACTCCCCAGCCACAATAGCCGCCGTGACTGGATTTGGAGAGGCCAAGCTACAGCGTGTGCTTCGCGCGCTCCAATCCGTTACGGAAATTCGGAATGACCCTATTTTCGACGACGTTGATGACAACGAACCTAATGGCACCAACATTCAACTGGTTGAACTTTCTCATCGATCGTTCCATGACTTCCTTACCGATAAAGCACGGTCAGGGCCATACTTTATTGATCAAGAGCTGTTTGGTGGTCGAGTTATCTGCCGTATCTTGGAACTGGCTACGATATCCATCGAAGAGCTCAGAAGCTGCAGGTGACATCCAGACCTTGATTGAAGCCGTAGAGAACTGAATGAATCTTCAAGCTCTAGCTTACTGCCAATAACGAACCCAGACATCTGGCGCCAATTCAAAGCTTTTTTTTTTCTAGCCCGCTGGCCGAAAACCTCAGGTAAAATGGAGCTATGTTTGGCACTGAATAACCTGCGAGCCGTGCTCTTCAATGATCAGCCACCCCTCTATGGGCAGCTCTCTGAGCCCTTCTGTACCGCTCTTATACCCACCTTGAATTGTGTTTGTTCTGCCCTATATGTATGCGAAGTTACTTATCCTCCGTTGGGGCATTGTTGACAACGTTCATATAGTTTATTCCGTCGCACATACTTTTTCCAAGGGAAAGTGATCCACTTCAACTTGGCCAATTGCTTACTCAAGCGCAGAATCTCCTGGATGAATGTTTCCGACAGACTATTTCTGGTCCAAGCTCCACGCTAATACACCTTGCGTTTCGGGTACAGGAATACGCACCCAAATCCCTCAGGGGGATAGGAAACATCTATAATATCCCGGATCGACAACGCTTGAGGAGGTTTGTAGACGAACACTCATATTGGATTCATATCCATAAAATGGTGGAAGACAAATACGTCTTGGGGTACCATTTTCAATTTTGGGTTCGTGACTTCGTCCTTAATCCTAATCGCTCCCGATACCTCTATTCGACCTCTTTGGTCATCGACGAGTGTCAAAAGGCCATTAAAAGCCTTATCCTTGAGCCAAATAGTGATTTTCACTCCAGCAGCAACTTAGAATGCTTCTTTATGCCGATACGGTCCAGTGAAATCCCCGTTGCGAACGCCACCCGTTTGCTAGAAAATGGGTCTAACAGAAATGAGCTGCAGTTTTTCCTTGAATACTTGTCTGAAATTCCTTGGTTCGATATCTACTACAACAGAGGCTGGAGTAGAAGACGTTTCACCAACAACATCGTTCATTGGGTGTGTACTACTCTCGTAGGTTGATTTCAGCCCCCCCGATTTGACAACCCATTAACTGCAGCTCAATCCAGGAATCATCATTACTGGAGCCTGGTGATATTCGCGACACAATGTGCAAGCTTTTTACAGAGATCCTTCCCCGCGGGATCCTTCCAGCGCTTAGCCAACATATTTCACTGGCCAGCGAATTGGGCATTTTTGAAAATCAATATTGTCTCGGGTGCTTGCCACAAGATATTCCTGAAACGCTATTGCGCCTCCACGGTTTTATGATGCTATCTCAGATCCTCCCAATGTTAATAGGTCAAACCTTCTTTCAAACTCTCACCACCGGAATAGTTGAGTCTACGCTGCTTGGGATGGTGCACGATTTATTTATGCGGTATGTATGTATTTGTATTTGGCTTTGGAAGTGATTAATCACACACTCGCAGTTATGATCCTCCTCATACTTGCAGGTAAGTCATTCCAAAGGTCGGTTTCTGGTACTACTAAATAATGGAGCACCACTGTAGAGAAGACTCCAACTACAGTGAAGGAAATTTCAAAGTAGATGCATTTGAACTATCCTACTGGGACTCTGATGAATTCGATTACACCTGGGACTGGCAAAGTCAACGCAATTGGAGTTTTGCATTCACCCATGCCTCAACATCCAGCAAATGTGTTTTATTTTCAATACGGTGTCTCATCCAACTCTGGACCCATTCCACATATCCTTGGGATACAGAATGGGTTGTCAGTGAGATGATAGACTGGTTAAAAGTGCGTGAGCCTGCTTTGATCAAAGAACTATTCTGTAATCCTGACCGTGACATCTGGGAAGAACCAAACAGCGGATCCTCAACCACAGGATCACCTGATCGCCTGGGCGCACAAGAAAATCGAAGAGATAGCGACCCAGAAGCAGAAGAATATTGATAAAGATATGCGACTATCTGCAGAGTGGGCAAGTGTGATCCAAAGGTCCCAAACCATGGGATTTGAGTGCTAACTTAGGGTGGTACTTATGTAATCACGAAATATACGGATTTTATGCACAGGCGCCATGAGTGGCATAGATACTTTACATTGCTGTGCCAACAAGTTGAATGAACGTATCGATAGATGTCGATGGCGCTCTACACCGGTCAGAACGTTTCATCCTTTCTCAGAGTTGTCGCAGCCGTGCATCCAAGTTTCTAAATTATCCTTTGATATGTAGACTGTACAGAAAAATTTGGGTATCGTTTGGGTATCGCATAAATAATGAAAGTGTCGGTGCTTGTCCATACCAGACAGCAGCCGAGCGCATGTGATAGGGACTCGGACTGGCACGACGGGATTGCCCAGTGTAGGTTTGCCATTAGTGCCGTATTGTAAGACGCACCAGGCTTAAAGGAACAGAATGGGTGTTGGCTTCGGTTGCTGTGGCTGATAGTGTCGATGATGGCGCTGTTGAGGAAGAGGCGTAGATTGGGCGTAGGCAGGTGAGGAGTTACAAAGTCGCCTGATCGGTCTGGCATCCGAGTCTGTTCTTGTGAATCCATGTGTGGCGGACCCACCAACATGGTTAGTTTGTGTATCGCCAGGAAAGGGGCGAGGGTTAAGAGTTGGACACTTACAGGATGTTGAGATCGCACCGTGGCCGTGCCATTGACCCTTTATTTCTTTCGTCCTTTTTCTATTCTTTATTCCCCCTTTCTTATTTATCATTCTCTTTGGTCTGTGGTTTCCTTTATACTGTTTTACTTATATACCACGGGCACCGTAGGATAGCACCTCAGTCCGTATATCCGTGACTGAGGTGAGCCACTTATTTATTTATTCAAACTATCATACTTATTGTACCGTAGTATTACCCTACGTGATCTAGGTACAGCACTTCTAATATAGTCCGTATATCCGTGACTGAGTATTACCCTACGTGATCTACATCAGCAAAACGTGATTTTTAGTCGTAGTGAAGCATAGCAAAATCATTATTCCTGTAGCAATCACATAAATTCCTATAGCATCCATAGACCTAAAGTACCACATAGTGCTAGCATAAACTCCCTG
>Ga0307513_10007009_pt1 | contig 14665 bp, 7 predicted proteins | sample 15_EM_MG_FD_202174 | JGI IMG/M metagenome (GOLD analysis project Ga0307513, IMG submission 202174) | Populus trichocarpa ectomycorrhiza microbial communities from riparian zone in the Pacific Northwest, United States - 15_EM | ecosystem: Host-associated > Plants > Roots > Unclassified | place... | reverse complement strand
CCGGGGGCGCGGGCCGACCGCTCCTGGACGAACCGGGTGACGATCTCCTCCAGCCGGCGGCGGGCCCGGCGGAACCGCAGCTGCCCGGGCAGCGGCACCCACATCGGCACGGCCGACAGGGTGACCATCTCGAACATGGCCTGGTCCTGCACCGCTTCGAACGCGTGCGCGATGCCGGGCACGTCGCCCAGCTCGGTGTCGAGCAAGGTGTGCCCGAGCACGCCGAGGGTCAGGTCGGTCATCGCGGCGCCGACCTCGACGGGTCCACCTCCCACGTGTGCGCGCAGGCGGTCGACCAGCGCCATCGCCTCTTTGGCGACCACATCGGACTGGGCGACGATGCGCTTGTGCTGGAAGGCCGGGCGGATCAGTGCGCGCTGGGTCTTCCACAGCTCACCGTCGCTGGTCAGGAGCCCGTCGCCGATGGCGCGGCGGGCCTGCACAAGCCCGATGCCCTTCACGTAGTTGGCCGCGTTGTCGGCCAGCACGTACTTGGCGGTGTCGGGATGGTTGAACACGTACATGGTCTTGGGCCCCATGCGGACCCGTGCCGCGTCGCCGTACCGCGCGGCCTCGCGCATCATGGCCAGCCGGTCGCGGGCCAGTGCGTGCAGCAACCACGGCAGGGCACGCAGCGGCGGGCCGGGCGGCACGGCGACGGTGGTCACGCCGCCACCCGCTCGCCCTCACCCGAGCCGGCGGCGGGCCGTACCGGCACCACGGTGAGGTCCTCGTCGGGCTGCGCCTCCGCGTTCTGCAGGGCGGCCTCCTGCTCGGTCACCGCACGCGCCTCGGTCTCGGCGCGCTTTTGCTCCGCCTGCTGCGCCCGCGCCTTGTCGACCAGGTGCAGCCCCCACAGGAACAGGCCCCGCACCAGGCACACCGCCGCCGTGGCGAAGAACAGCCCGTACGCGACGTGCGCCGCGGTGATCACGCCATAGGCGAGCGCGATGCCGCCGCCGAACAGGAACTGCGACCACGGCTTCGACGGCGAGGTGCCCGGGTCGGTCACCATGTAGTTGGTGAAGAGCACGAACGCGGTGCCGGTCATCATGCCGAGCGCGCCGAGGATCGCGGTGTCGAAGAACAGCCCGCGCAGCACGGCCTGCAGCGCGAAGAACAGCAGCCAGCCGGACACCAGCCACATGCGGTTGGTCAGCTTCGCGTTCAACATCGTGCCGCTGATCACGATGACGGCCGGGAGCACCCAGTCGAACGGGCCGTGCAGGTACTCGGTGAACTGGTAGGGCGGGGCGATGCTGGCCCACGGGAACAGCACGAGGATCGCCGCGATGCCGAAGTTCGACGGGTTCATGTAGTGCCGCAGCCGGCCCTTGACCGGCGCGCGCAGGATCCACTTCGCCCCGACCGCGATGACGACGCCGAAGAGCATGACGAGGATCTGGTCGTTCGGGAACGTCAGCATGTTCACCGCGAGCGCGGTGATGTGCGCGGGGAAGAGGAACTCGACCAGGCCCCGCACACCGTTGCCGAGGTAGCGGGCGGGCCGGCCCTCGATCCGGCCGCCGAGGGTCTCCAGACCCAGCTCCAGCGAGTAGGCGGTGGCCAGTGCGACGAGGGGCCACAGCCACGGCTGCTCGAACCCGAAGACGGTGTAGCCGAGGATGTTGAACACCGAGATGGAGATGGCGAACCGGCGCAGCGCCGTGATCACCTTCGGGTCGTGGTAGCCGGGCTTCGGAGCCGCCGCCCCGGGGTCGGCCGCGACGGCCGGCTGCTTCGTCGTGCCGAGCATGCTGGTCACCTCTTGTCCTCGGTCGCGGCGCGCCCGGGCGCCTCGGTGGCCGTCGCACCCAGGGCGATGGTGTGCCGGCCGGGGGCCAGCGCGACGTCCTGGTCGTGGACCCGGCCCTGGTGGTCGCGCCAGCGCAGGTGGACCTGCACCGGGCCCGTGACCTCGTGGCCGAGGCCGAGGTGGATCTCGTTGCTGCGCTTGCCGGTGTGCCCGCTGCCGCCGTCGACCTGCTGGACGAGCGTGCGGCCGTCGGCCAGGCAGACCGTCGCCTCCGCACCCACCACCGGCGAGCCCGGTGTGTCGGCGTGCTCGAGGTTCAGCGTCAGGTACGAACCCGGGGCCGGGGCGGTGTTGTGGTAGAAGACTGGCTGGTCCCACTGCCGTGCCACGGCCATGTCGACGCGGCCGTCGCCGTCGGAGTCGCCGGTGGCGATGCCGCGGGTGGGGACGGGCACGTCGAGGCCGAGCTCCGGCGCCAGGTCGACGTAGGTGCCGTCGGGCTTCTCGACGTAGAACTTCAGGCGCTGGTTGCCCGCGATGTCGTCGCCCTGGCGCACGTGCGGCCACCACTCGGGGTGCCGCACGGTCAGGTCGTTGGATGTGGCCAGCTCCTGCAGCTGCGGCCAGCGGTTGGTCTCGCCCTTGACGAAGCCGGTGGCCTGCGCGATCGACAGGTCACCGGAGTTGGTGAAGTCGGCGATCTTGACGTCCCACGCCCAGCCGCTCCATGCGGTGCCGTCCTGGGTGCTGCGGTCGACGTACGGGGCGTTGCCCTGCGACAGTTCCGCGCGCAGCTGCGAGCGATCGGTCGCGGTGTTCATCCACTGCAGGTTCGACTCCTCGATGCCCCACGAGGTCGTGATGTTGGAGACGAACATGTCGAACAGGCCGTTGCCGTCGAGGTCGGCGAAGTCGACCGCCATGCCCTTGAACGAGTCGTGGCCCAGCGTCTTCGACTTCGGCGTCAACGGGTCGATGGCCTTGCTGACCTGCCGGAACGCGATGTGGCCCGGCGTGGAGACGTTGTGCAGCAGCCCGTCGACGCCGTGGTCCTGCGCCAGGTAGAGCTCGGGCAACTGGTCGCCGTCGAGGTCGGTGGCGCTGGAGCCCAGCACCCAGCCGCGGGACAGGTCGTCCGGGATGGCGCCCTTCGCCTCCATGAACTGCGGCACGCCACCGGGCGCGACACCGGAGAGGCAGAACACGTGGTCCTCGCCTCCGTTGGAGGCGTTGGACAGCGAGTCGTTCATCTCGACTCCGCCGTTGGCGTTCGGGTCGAGGACCGGCCCGTCCGGGAAGTAGTTGCCGACGTAGAGGTCGGTGCGCCCGTCGCCGTCGAAGTCGCTGACCGCGACCGCATTGGTGTTCCACTGCGGTCCGGTGTACACCGTGTCACCGACGCCGGGCACCAGCTCGGTCGCGGTGAACGACCGCGGGGTCAGCGGGCCGGCTCCCACGCCGCCCAGCGCGATGATCGGGGTGCGGCCCCAGAAGGTGAGCAGCAGGTCCATCCGGCCGTCCTGGTTGAGGTCGGCCGGGGTGCAGCCCATGGGAGCCATCGCCGCGTTCATCGGCAAGCTGCCGTAGGACACCGTGAACGGCGCGTAGCGGTTCGCCCGCGCGTCTGGGGTCGGCGTGACAGAGATCGTGTCGGTGCGCGGGTCGGTGACGCACAGGTCGTTGGCCAGACCGTCGCCGTCGATGTCGTTCATCGAGATGCCCGCGCCGACCGAGGAGATCCACGCGTCGATGTCGGTGTAGCGCTGGTTGACCTTGCGGATCTCCTGCTGCGGCAACCCGCCGGGCAGCGCGATCGACCGCGGCTCGAAGCCGAAGGACGCGGCCAGCGCCGCCTTCTGCTCCGGCGCGTCCTGCGGCAGGCGGGCGACGGAGAACACGCCGATCACCAGTGCCAGCGCGACGACGCCGGGCAGCTGGCGGTACAACCACCGGCCGGTCGGACCGAGGACCGTGCTCATGACGGGACACCTCCCACGGTGAGGAACCGCGCGGCGATGGCGCGGCGCCACGGCTGGTACGCCGGCTCGCCGGTGGCGGCGAGCGCCTCGGCGGTGCTGGGGCGCACGTCCTGCGTGATCCGGGCGGCGTGCTCGGGCGTGGTGCCGCAGAGCACCCCGGTCGCGACGGCGTTGTGCGGGACGAGCAGCGCGGCGCGCACGCGCGCCTCGGCGGCGAACGCGGCGCCCTGGGCCAGCTCGGGGCCGAACTCGCCGGCCCGCGCCCGCAGCCTCGTCAGCTCGTCCGCGGTGACGCCGCCCGCGTAGGTGGCGGCGAGCCCGATCCCCGCGTACAGGTCGGAGCGGCGATCCTGTGGGAACCGCTCCACGAGCCCGGTGACGACGTCGACGTCGCTGCCCCCGACGAACCACAGCGCCCGGCCGATGCCCTGGTCGATGATGTGGTGGGAGTGCGCTCTGGTCGCGTCACCGGGCCACGGGAACTCCCGCTCGCGGTACTGCTCGTGCACGTACCGCTGGGTGGCGAAGTACGCCTGGTGGAAGCCGTACCCGTCGAGGACGAGCCCGCGCAGCAGCGGGTCGTAGCCCTCGACGGACGGCCACCGGAAGCGGGGCAGCCGGGCGAGCGCCCAGCCGACCCCGACGTAGACGAGGTAGACGTGCGCGGCGCCGGGCCCCTCGGCCAGGCGGCGCACGTGCCCGCGGCCGGTGCCGGGCAGCCCGTCGAGCACCGCGGCGCCCATGCCCGCACCTTCGTAGGCGAACCCGCGGAACGCGGTTGGGACGCCGGCCAGCCGCTCGTGGGTCTCTGCGGCGTCCCGCGCCTCGACGGCGTGGGCGTAGCCGGCCAGGAACATCGCCCCGATGGTTTCCAGGTTGTACTGGGCCTCGGCGCTCTTGCGGTGGAAGCCGCGGCGCTCGAGCGAGCACTCCGCGACGTCCGGCGTCAGCACCCGGCGAAGAAATGCACGTGTCCGTCGTCCCACTTGGCTCTCCCCGCCGTGACGTGTGTTCGTGTATCGGTCCGAGACAGATCCTCGGTCCGCCGAGCGGTCGTTCGCGTCCTCGAACTTGCTGCCCCACCTGCCGACTTCCGACGTTCCGCGCGCAGCACGCAGTGCCCGCGGGCGACCATGGGACGCGGCACCGCGGGAGGTGTTGCGCGCTCAGCCGGCGCGCCGCAACGCCACGTCGGGAAGCGCGTCCCGGATGGCGGCGCGCCACAGCTCGTACGCAGGCGCGGCCCGCGTCGCCTCCTGCTCGCCGACGGCCGTGCGGTCGGCCAGCGCCACCGCGTCGGCAACCGTGAGGTCCCCGAGCACCGAGGTCGCCGTCCCGGTGTGCGCGGGCACGAAGCCCGCCGCGGTGCGTGCGACCGCAGCGAACACCGCGCCCAGCCCCAGCTCGCGCCAGTACTCCCCGGACGCGGCCCGCAGCCGTTCGAGCTCCCCCGCGTCGGCGCCACCCGCGACGGACGCGGCGAGGCCGACCCCGCTCCAGAGATCGGCGCGGCGGCGCTCGGGGAACCGCAGCACAGCAGCCGTCACCTCCTCGACATCGGCGCCGTGAACGAACCACAGCGCACGCCCGACGCCCTGGTCCGCGGCCCGGGGGAAGTAGTCGGCGCGACCCAGCCAGGGATACGCCGGGCTCTCGTGCTGGTCGGTCACCCAGGTCCGGGTGTCGAAGTAGGCGCGGTCGAACGCGTAGCCGTCGACGGCGAGCCAGCTCATCGTCGGGTGGTGCGGCACGTCGGGCAGCTCGGGCAGGACCTTGCGCCAGAGCGGCCGGGGCAGCCGCGCCATCGCGAACCCGACCCCGATGTAGGCGAGGAACAGGTGCGGCCGGCCGGGGCCGGCCAGCAGGTCACGGGTGCGGGAGCTGCGGAACCCGCCCATGGCGTCGAGGACGACGGCGGCCATCGCGGCGCCCTCGTAGGCGAAGCCGCGCAGGCCCGCCTCGACGAGATCGAGGCGGCGCTCCAGCTCCCACAGCCCGGTGCAGTCGATTCCCCACTCGAACCCGCACACGACCGTGCGCGGGATGGCCTCGAGCTGCTCGGTCCGCGGCGAGCCGGCCAGCGGGAACGCCCGCCCGTCGAAGCTCACCGACGCGAGCGACGGCGCGAGCGCGAGCCGTCGCAGCGATCCCAACAACGATGCCATCACTGTTCTCCCTGCTCGTCCGGTGCGCGTCGTGGCTGTTCAGGCGGCTCTGGCCGCGCAGACCTCGGCGGCGACGATCGCCGCCACGTCGGCGCGCAGGCCCACCTTGTCGACCTTGCCGACCGGGGTCAGCGGCAGTTCCGGGACCGTCACGAGCCGGTCGGGCAGCACGTGGTGTGCCACCCCGGTGGTACGCACCGCGGTGCGGACGGCGGCCAGCTCGACCACGGCGCCGGGCTCGGGCACGACGTAGACGCAGACCCGCTCCCCCAGCACCGGGTCGGGCATGGCGACGGCGGCCACGTCGGCGACCCCCGCGCACGCCCGCACCAGGTCCTCGACCTCGTCCGCGCCGACCTTCTCACCGCCGCGGTTGATCACGTCCTTCTCGCGGCCCTCGACGACGAGGTCGCCACCGGGCAGCTGCCGCACCACGTCACCCGTGCGGTACCAGCCGCCGGGCAGGTGCACGGCCGCCTGCTGGGCGGCGGGCCGGTAGTAGCTCCACGGCGTGTACGGCCCGCGGGTCAGCAGCACTCCGGATTCGCCGGGCGGCACCGGCGTGCCCGCGTCGTCGACGACGAGGATCTCGTCGTGCGGCGAGACGGGCCGGCCCTGGCTGCGCACCACGTCCTCGACGGGGTCGTCGAGGCGGGTCATGCACAGCAGGCCCTCGGACATGCCGAACACCTGCTGCAGCGTGCAGCCGAGCTCCGGCCCGATGCGCGCGGCGACGTCGTCGGGCAGGCGCGACCCGCCCACCTGCAGCACCCGCAGCGACGACAGATCGGCCGTCCCGCGGTCCTCCAGCCAGCGCTGGACGATCGCCGGCACCACGGAGGTGATCGTGACGCCTTCGGCAGCGATCAGCGGCAGCGCGTTCTGCGGCGCGGGTGAGGGGCAGAGCACCACGCGCCCGCCGGCGATCAGGGTGCCGAGCGCGCCCGGCCCGGTCACGGGGAACCCGTGCCCGAGCGGGAGGACGGCGAGGTAGGCGTCGGTGGCGTCGACGGCGCTGACCTCGGCGGCGCGCCGCATCATGTACGCGAGGTCGTCGTGGGTGCGCGGGATCGCCTTCGGGGTGCCGGTGGTGCCACCGGAGAGCATGAACAGCGCCACGGCGGACGCGTCCGGTGGGCGGGCGTCGAGCTCGGCGGCGGCACCCGCGGGGTCCGCGGCCGGGGCGAGCAGCGCGTGCAGGTCGAGCGCGCGCGGGTCGCCGCCGGGCACGAGGACGTGCTCCAGCGTGCGCGAGCCCGCGGCCACGTCGAGCGCCGTCGCCAGGTGGTCGTGCTGGGCCGGGTCGCCGGGCACGCCGGCCGGCACGGCGATCGCCCGCGCCTCGGTGTGCGCCGCGATGCCGGCGATCTCCGTGCGGCGATGCGCGGTGAGGGTCAGCACCGGCACGGCGCCCAGCCGCAGGCACGCGACGAGCAGGACGACGAACTCCCAGCAGTTGGGTAGCTGTACGAGCACCCGGTCGTCGGGGCCGACGCCGAGATCGCGCAGTCGTAGTGCCGCGCCGTCGGCCCTGGCGGTGAGCTCGGCGAACGTGAGCCGGACCCGGCCGTCCACCACCGCCACGGCGCCGGGGGTCCGGCGGGCGGCGGCGCACAGCAGGTCACCCAGCGGCCGTCCGGCCCACAGGCCCTCCGCGCGATAGCGGGCCGCCACCTCGGGGGCCCACGTGACCAGGCCGTCCCGGGTCGGCGATACGGCGCTCTCCATGTCTGCTCCTTCGTCCGTCGGCCCACGGTAGGGACACGGCGCGCCGCGCTCCTACTCCTCGACTGCCGCACATCAGAGGACGTCCGCCGACCGGGGACGTCCACAGAATCGGGCCATCCACCGTTCTGCGCACCGGTGGGGAGGGCGACGCCGCGGATCGGTCGGCCGTCTGTGCACCGATCGTCGGCGGCTCCGGCCAGGAGGCGATCCGCATCTGAAGAGGAGCGACGAGTTGAGCGAATACGCCGAGACGTCCGAGGCGGTCGCGATCATCGGCATGAGCTGCCGGTTCGCCCCCGACCTCGACACACCGGAGAAGTTCTGGGAGTTCCTCGCCCGGGGCCAGAGCTCCGTGTGTGACATGCCCGAGAAGCGGTGGGCGCCCTACGCCGGGTCCAGCCCGCAGGCGACAGCCATCATGCGCACCACCACGCGTCGCGGCTCGTACCTCGACGACATCGAGGGCTTCGACGCCGACTTCTTCGGAGTCTCGCCACGCGAGGCCGACTACCTCGACCCCCAGCAGCGGTTCATGCTGGAGCTGTCGTGGGAGGCGCTGGCCGACGCGGGTCTGCCGCCGCTCTCGCTGCGCGGCACCGACACGGGTGTGTTCATGGCGGCCAACTCCAACGACTACGGCCGCCGGCTGCTCGAGGACATCCCGCGCACCGGCGCCTACGCGGTGAACGGCGCACCCTTCTACGGGATCGCCAACCGCGTCTCCTACTTCCTCGACGTGCGCGGGCCGAGCATGGCCGTCGACACCGCGTGCGCCGGTGGGCTCACCGCGCTGCACCTGGCCTGCCAGAGCCTGGCCCGGGGCGAGACCCCCGTCGCCATCGTCGGCGGCATCAACATCATGTCGACGCCGGCGCTCGTCGTGGCGCTCGACGGCGCCGGGGCGACCGCACCGGACGGGCGCAGCAAGGCCTTCGACGCGAACGCCGACGGGTACGGCCGCGGCGAGGGCGCCGGGGTCGTGGTGCTGAAGAAGCTGTCGGACGCGCTGCGCGACGGCGACACCGTCCAGGCCGTGGTGCGCGGTTCCGGGGTGTTCCAGGACGGCCGCTCCGACGGCATGATGGCCCCCGACGCCGGGGCGCAGGAGGCCATGCTGCGCACGATCTACGGCCGCGCCGGGGTCGACCCGACCTCGGTGTCCTACATCGAGGCGCACGGCACCGGCACCCCCGTCGGAGACCGCGAGGAGGCCGTCGCGCTCGCGGCCGTGTTCGGCGAGCACCGCGCGGAGGACGCGCCCTGCCTGGTCGGCTCGGTCAAGCCGAACATCGGCCACACCGAGGGCGGCTCCGGCATCGCCGGCGTCATCAAGACCGTGCTCGCGCTGCGCCACGAGGAGCTGCCGCCGAGCCTGCACGAGGAACCGACCAGCGAGATCGACTGGACCCGCGCGCGGCTGCGGCTCGTGGGCAAGCGCACCCCGTGGCCCGCCGGCGGGGCACCGCGCCGCGCCGGGGTGTCGAGCTACGGCGTGGGCGGCACCATCGCGCACACGATCCTGGAGGAGTCCCCGGTGGCCACCGGCCGCCGCGCGCCCGCCGCGGCGGGCCCGGCCGTGGCGGTCTACCCGGTGTCGGCGATGTCGGAGACCGGTCTGCGGGCGACCGCGGACGCCGTCGCCGACTGGATCACCGAGAACCCGACGGCCACAGCGGCGGAGATCGGGCACACGCTCGCAGCCCGCCGCTCGCACCTCACCCAGCGCGGCGCTGTCGTCGCGGCCTCGACCGACGAGCTGGTGGCGCGGCTGCGTGACCTGGCGCAGGCCCGCCCGTCGGCCGCCGTCACGACCGCCCGCGCCGGCACCGGCGCCGAGGAGGGGGTCGTCTGGACATTCTCCGGGCACGGTGCGCAGTGGTCGGGCATGGGCCGGGAGCTGCTGGAGCAGGAGCCCGCCTTCGCCACCGCCATCGACGGGCTGGCCGACGTCTATCACGCCGAGACAGGCTGGACGCCGCGCCAGGCAATCCTCGACGGCGGCCCGTGGTCGACGACGCACGTGCAGGCGATGACCTTCGCCATGCAGATCGGGCTGGCCGCGGTCTGGCTCGACCGCGGGCTGACCCCCGCCGCGGTCGTCGGCCACTCCGTCGGCGAGATCGCCGCGTCCGTCGTGGCCGGCGCGCTCGACGTGGTCGACGCCGCCCGCTTCGCCTGCCGCCGGGCCGTCGCCCTGCAGCGGATCGAGGGCCGCGGCGCGATGGCGCAGGTCGGACTCACGTTCGGCGACACCGAGCAGCTTCTGGAGGTCCGCGACGACGTGGTCGCCGCCATCGCGGCCAGCCCGACCTCGACCGTCGTGTCCGGGGACCGGACCGCGGTCGCGGAGATCGTCGAGTCGCTGACCGCGCGGGGCATCCAGGCCCTGCCGGTCAACACCGATGTGGCCTTCCACAGCCGCCACGTCGACGAGGTGCTCGCCGATGTCACCGCCGCGGCCGGCGAGCTCGTCCCGACCGGGCCGAGCGTGCCGCTCTACAGCTCGACCCAGCCCGACCCGCGCTCCACCGCGGCCCGCGACGCCGCCTACTGGGCGGCCAACCTGCGCGAGCCGGTGCGCTTCGCCGCCGCTGTGGAGGCCGCGATCGCCGACGGGCACCGCCTGTTCCTCGAGGTGTCCACGCACCCGGTGGTGACGCACTCGATCACCGAGACGCTGGACGTGCTGGGCGTCGAGGACGGGGTCGCCGTCGGCACCCTGCGCCGCGGCCGGGGCGGAGCCGACACGCTGCTGGCCAACCTGGCCGAGCTCGCATGCCACGGTGCCGCGGTCGACTGGGAGTCCCAGCACCCGCGCACCGAGCCGGTCGCGATCCCGGCGATCGCCTGGCAGCACCGGCCGTTCTGGATCTTCCCCGACGGCGCGGACGACAACGGCACCGGCGGCGGGCACGACCCGGACCGGCACAGCCTCCTCGGCGGGCAGATGAACATCAGTGGGGCGCCCCCGCGCCAGGTGTGGCAGACCCACCTGGACATGAATTCCCGGCCGTACCCCCTCTCCCACCAGGTCGTCGGGGTCGAGATCACCCCGGCCGCGTCCATCATCAACACGTTCCTCGAGGCCGCCGCGCCCGATGGTGGGACGCCGGCGATCAGCGACATCGTGCTGCGCACGCCGCTGTCGGTGGTGCCGCCCCGCACGGTGCAGATCGTGCGGTCGGAGAACACGCTGCGGCTGTCGACCCGGGTCGCGGCCGACGCCGGCGAGGCGGGCGCCGAGTGGATCACCCACACGACCGCCGCCATCGATCACGACCGCCCCGTCGCCCCCGGCACCGTGCACACGGATGCGATCCGCGCGCGCCTGCCCGAAGGCTCGTGGGAGGCCGTCGACACCATGTTCCGCACCATGGGGGTCGGCGGATACGCCTTCCCGTGGGACCTCGACGAGCTGCGCCGAGACGACACCGAACAGCTCGCCGTCATGACCATCGAACCGGACGCCGACGTCGCGACCAGCTGGGCGCACGTGATCGACGGGGCGCTGACCATCAGCGCTGTCGTCGTGACACCCCCGGATGCACCGGTGCTGTGGATGTCACGCGGCATCGAGCGGGTCGCCGTCGACGGCGCGCCGCCCGCGCGGATCGTGGTGCACTCGCGGCGCTCGCCGCGCTCGCCCGTCGACACCACCGACGTGCTCATCGCGGACGAGACGGGCCGCATCGTGGCCGAGGTGACCGGGCTGCGGTTCGCCGCCGTCGAGCACCTGGGCGCCACAGCCGGCCCCCGCGACCTCGTCCACGAGATCGACTGGCGGCCGCTGGAGACCGCGGGCGGCACCGCCGTCGAGCAGGTCGTGCTCGTCGGCGAGCCCGAAGGGACCGCATCGCTCGCCGCCGCGCTCGCCGCGACGGGAGTGCCGTGCACCTCCCTCGGCTCGCCCGAGCTGCTCGACGCGACCCATCTCGCCCGACCGGGTGCGGTGCTCGTCGCGCCGGCGGCGGGGCTGCCCGGGGAGGAGCCCCAGGTCGCCGCCCGCCGGACGTCGTGGATGCTGATCCGCACGCTCCAGCGGGTCACCGACATCGCTGCGGACACCGGCGCCGACGGCCAGCGCGTCTGGGGTGTGACGGCCGACGTGCGCACCGCGGCGCATGAGTCGTCGGTCGCCCACGGGCCGCTGTGGGGCATCGGGCGCATCGCGGCCGGTGAGCACCCGGAGCTGTTCGGCGGCGTCGTCGACGTCGCCACCGGGCTGGCCGGCGAGGCGCTGGGCAGCCTGCTCCGCGAGGTGCTGACCGGCCTGGCCGGGACCGAGGACGTGGTCTCGCTGACCGCGGACGGGCCGGCCGGGGCGCGGCTGGCACCGATCGAACGGGCCATCGAGCGCGCGCCGCTCTCCTGCCGGGCCGCCGGCACCTACCTGATCACCGGTGGGCTGGGTGCACTCGGCCTCGAGGTGGCGCACTGGCTGGTCGACCGCGGCGCGCGCCGGCTGCTGCTGGCCGGGCGGCGCGGACTACCGCCCCGCGCCGAGTGGGGCTCGGTCACCGACCCCTTGCTGCGCCGCGGCATCGACGGGGTGCTGTCGCTGGAGTCGCTCGGGGTCACGGTCAAGGCCGTCTCGATCGACGTCACCGACAGCGCGCAGCTCGCCATCGCCCTCGACCCCGCGACACACGGGCTGCCGCCGGTGCGCGGCGTCGTGCACGCCGCGGGCGCCACGAACGACGCGATGCTGGCCAACGTCGACGAGGACGGGCTCGCCACGGTGCTGGCGCCCAAGGCGGACGGCGCGGTCGTGCTGCACCGGCTGTTCCCGGCCGGCACGCTGGACTTCTTCGTCCTGTTCTCCTCCTGCGGCCAGTTCGCCCGGCTCACCGGCCAGACGAGCTACGCGGCGGCGAACTCCTTCCTCGACGCCATCGCCGCCCACCGTCGAGCGGGCGGACACACCGACACGGTCAGCATCGGCTGGACGGCGTGGCAGGGCACGGGGATGTCGGAGTCGATCGGCACCACGATGCTGGAGGCGAACTCCCGCGGGCTGGCCGCCGTGACCGCGACGGAGGCGTTCCGGGCGTGGACGTTCGGTGACCGCTTCCAGGCCGCCTACCAGGCGGTGCTACGAGTGCTGCCGACGCCGCCGCACCAGGCGAAGCTGCCGATGTTCCGGGAGCTCGCGGCCGCCGAGGAGGGCGCCGACGACGACGCCGGCCAGGGCTTCGCGATCGACTGGTCCGACCCGGTGGCGGCGCTGGAGAGCGTCACCGCCGAGGTGCGTGATCAGGTGGCGGCGGAGCTCAACCTGGAGCCCGCCGGCCTCGAGCCGCGCAGGCCGCTGGTCGAGCTCGGCGTCGACTCCGTGATGACGGTGGCCCTGCGGATCCGGCTGCAGCGCCGGTTCGGGCTGGACCTGCCGCCGACGATCCTCTGGAGCTGCCCGACCGTGGGCGCGCTGGCCGCGCACCTGGTCGAGGCGCTGGCCCCGGCGGACGAGGCGGCGCAGGACCGGCAGGACGGGACGGGCGACGAGGCGGGCCCGGCCTGATCCTGCCGCACCGCGACGGACCCCCGGCACCCCCCGCCGGGGGTCCGTCGTCGTCCACCGACAACCCCGACGGCAGGAGGAAGCCGTGCAGATCATCGGACGCGGGTTCATGGCCCGCCATCTCGCACCGGTCGCCGACCGGCACCCCGACGTAGTCGCGCTGGCGGCCGGCGTCTCCTGGGCCAGCCAGACGGCGCAGGCGGACTTCGACCGCGAGGCCGCGCTCGTCGCCGCAACCGTCCAGGAGTGCCGCGCCTCCGGGCGGCGGCTGCTGTTCTTCTCGACGTCGTCCCCGGGGATGTACGGGCGGGCTACCGGTCCGGTCCACGAGGACGACGCGATCGAGCCGGCCAACCCGTACGGGGTGCACAAGCTCGGGCTGGAACGTGTGGTCGCCGACTCGGGCGTGGACGCGCTCGTGCTGCGGATGGCACACCTGGTCGGACCCGGCCAGCCCGACCACCAGCTGCTGCCGACGCTGGTGCGGCTGCTGCGCGCAGGGCGGGTGACCGTGCACGACGGAGCCCGCCGTGACCTCATCGACGTCGCCCACGTCGTGCGCATCGTCGACCGGCTGCTCACCGACGGGGTACGCGGCACGGTGAACGTGGCATCGGGGCACTCCGTGCAGGTGGAGGCGGTGGTGGACCACCTGGAGGACATCCTCGGGACGGCGGCCGAGCGCGCGCACCAGCCGGGCGGCTCCGCCCACCACGTATCGGTGCAGCGGCTGTGCGCGCTCGTGCCGGAGACGGCCGGCTTCGGGTTCGGGCCCGGCTACTTCCGGGGTGTCGTCACCCGGTTCGTCGCGGCGGCTGACACGTGGACTGACAAGGCGGCCTGACACAGCGACGGAGCCGGTCCCCTCGGGGACCGGCTCCGCTGCATGTCGGGCTGCATGTCGGGCTCGGCGAGGCTACTCCTCCCGCGACACCCGTGGCCGCAGCCGCGGGGCCCACACGGGAAGCAGGACCAGCACCACCAGCACAACCGGCAGGGTCGAGCCGAGCGTGCCGAGCAGGTTGCCCTCGGGGGTGAAAAGGTAGGGCACCCCGTCCACGAACCGCTCCGCCAGCGAATGGACCGGCGTCGCGAACCACGCGGCCAGCAGGGCCGCAAGCACGTAGGGCAGCCAGGTCGCGGAGCGCCAGCGGCTGCGCAGCAGCCAGACCAGTGCGGGCACGATCCACACCCCGTGCGCGGGCCAGCTCACCGGCGAGATGACGAACGCGGTCGCGGCCACGACCAGCATCCCGGCCACCGGGTCGCCGCGGCGCAGGGTGACCCAGCGCGCCGCGAGCAGGCCCAGCACCCCGAGGACGGCGCTCACGGGCAGCGACCACGCCGGCACGCCCAGCTCGCCGGTGAGCCGCCCGAAGAATCCCGGAAGGGACGCGTTCAGGGCCAGCGGGCTGATCATGATGCGGGCGGCGTCGTGGAAGATCCCCGTGAACCAGAAGTCACGCGAGTCCGCGGGCAGAGCGAGGAATCCGACGGCGATCGTGCCGGCGGAGCCGGC
>Ga0307513_10007008_pt1 | contig 14665 bp, 14 predicted proteins | sample 15_EM_MG_FD_202174 | JGI IMG/M metagenome (GOLD analysis project Ga0307513, IMG submission 202174) | Populus trichocarpa ectomycorrhiza microbial communities from riparian zone in the Pacific Northwest, United States - 15_EM | ecosystem: Host-associated > Plants > Roots > Unclassified | place... | reverse complement strand
CTGCGGTTCCAGCCGGCGAGCGCGGCGCAGCCGTCGCGGGCGTTGGCGCTCGGTGCCGCCGGGCAGGCGGCCAGCAGCTCGGGCATCACCAGCGCGCCGATGAAGTGGTGGTTGGCGAAGAGCTGGGTGCGCACGGCTTCCGGCGTGACCTTGCCGCGCGCCAGCAGCTGCGGGATCTCGGTCAGGCCGGCGCGCGTGCGCGGCGAGTCGATCCGTGAATCGCCGACCAGGGGCGAGATGTCGCCGAAGCGCTGCCCCGGGTGGGTGTGGATGAAGCTGTCGTTGCTGTTCTGCACCCAGTCGCTGCGGACAGTGACCGGCATCCGCTCGATCGGCGTGATGCCGGGCACCGGCGACGCCGGGTCGCGGCGCCAATCGCAATCGCTCTTCGAGCCGTCGAGCGAGACCAGCCCGGAGCCGCGCCGCAGCGCCACCGCGGCCGGGCTTTGCGCACAGCGCTCGAGCTGCGCCGCATTGACATCGGGCACTGCGCTGGCGTCGGCGTAGAGCACGTTGCCGTCGCGGTCGGCGGCGATCGTGTTGACCCACGGCAAGCCGAGATTGGCCAGCGCGTCGCGAACCCCGCCGACGTTCTTCGCCTGCGCGATGGTGAGCCAGGTATCGCCGGAGCGGGTGTTGCCGCTGTTGACGTCCTGCAGCGCGTAGGCCGTCTTCGCCGTCCATTGCAGCCCCGCCCGCGGCAGCACGACCAGCGGCCCCCAGCGGGTCGACCAGAGCGTCTGCCGCTGGCTGGCCAAGCCGCCGTCGGCGCCGCGCACGGCGATGCGCAGGCTGCGCGACGTCATCTTCTCGGGCTGGCCGTCGACGATGTAGCTCGTCGGGTCGCCGGCCACCAGTGTCAGCTCGTGCAGCGTGAAGCGTTTGCCGGTCGAGACCGTGTGCGACCAGGCGACGTCCTTGTTGAAGCCGATCAGCACCAGCGGCGACAGGCCGATGCTGGCGCCCATCGCGTCGAAGCGGCCGGGCACGGTGATGTGCACCTGCCAGAAGCGGTTGACGCCGGTCCACGGGAAGTGCGGGTTGCCGAGCAGCACGCCGCGGCCGTCGGCGGTGACGTCCTTGCCGAAGGCCCAGGCATTGGAGCCGATCGGCGGGTCGATGATGCCGAGTTCGCGCAAGGCGGCAGCGGCCTTGGCGCTGACCTCGGCGCTGTCGACGGCGGCCGGCGCCGCGGCCTGGCCGGGCGCCGGCGGCCGCGCGGCCAACATCCCATCGGCGAACAGCGCGATGCCGGCTTGCACCACCGCCAGCTCGGTGGCGCGGCGGTACAGCGCCAGCGTCATCGGCTGCAGCCAGGGCCGGCCGTTGCAGGGGGCGGGCAGGCGGCCGGTGTGCTCGGCCAGGAAGCGGTTGAAGCCGGCGACGTAGCCGCGCGCCAGGGCCTGGGTGTCGGCGCTGGCCTGGGCCCAGGCGCGGGCCAGCGCGGCGTCGTCCATGTGCGCGGCGATGAAGAAGTCGGCCTGCTCGTTGGGCAGCGTTCGCAGGCCGAGCTGGCCGCTGCCGGCGCCGAACCAGCGCGCGCGCTCGCCGCTGAGCGTGACGAGCTGCTCGGCTGTCTGGCAGACGTTGTCTTCGGCGTGCGCGTAGGCCACGCCGTAGGCCAATGTTTCCAGGTCCGGCGCGGCGACGTGCGGCACGCCGTACGCGGTGCGCTGGATGGTCGCGGTGCGGCTGCCGTCGGGGGCGCTGGCGCAGCCGGCGAGCAGCACGCAGGCGGCCGACAGCAGGCGCTTGGCGATGCCCATCGTGCTTGCTCTTCTCGCCGGCGTCAGCCCTTGCCGGCCTTGGCTCGTGGAACGCGGCCCATCAGGTAGAACTCGTCGTTCGGCCGCATCGCGATGACGTTGGCCATCCGGTTCGACAAGCCGAAGAAGGCGGTGATGGCGGCGATGTCCCAGATGTCTTCGTCGCTGAAACCATGCGGGCGCAGCGCTGCGAAGTCGGCCTCGTCGACCTCGTGCGAGGCGGTGCAGACCTTCATCGCAAAGTCGAGCATCGCGCGCTGGCGCGGCGGGATGTCGGCCTTGCGGTGGTTCACCGCCACCTGGTCGGCGACCAGCGGTTTCTTCTCGTAGACGCGCAGGATCGCGCCGTGCGCGACCACACAGTACAGGCAGCGGTTGGCGGCCGAGGTGGCGACGATGATCATCTCGCGCTCGCCCTTGGTCAGGCCTTGGCCTGACCCCGACTGATTCGTCAAAGAGCCGGTCTCCTTCAGCAGCAGCGCGTCGTGGTAGGCCATGAAGGCGCGCCATTCGGCCGGCCGGTGGGCCAGCGCGAGAAAGACGTTCGGCACGAAGCCGGCCTTTTCCTGCACTTCGAGGATCCGCGCGCGCAGGTCCTCGGGCAGGTCTTTCAGTTCGGGAACCGGGTAGCGCGAGATGTCCATGATCGGAGTCTCCTTCAGGTGCGGAACTGCATCGCATGCAGCCGTGCATAGAGCCCGCCGCGGGCCAGCAGCTCGGCGTGCGTGCCTTCTTCGACCAGGCGGCCGGCGTCGAGCGCGAGCACGCGGTCGGCGTGTTCGATGGTCGACAGCCGGTGCGCAATGACCAAGGTCGTGCGGCCCTTCATCAGCCGCTCCAGCGCTTCCTGCACCGCGCGCTCGGACTCGCTGTCCAGCGCCGAGGTCGCCTCGTCGAGGATCAGCACCGGCGCGTCTTTCGCGATCGCGCGCGCGATCGCCAGCCGCTGCCGCTGGCCGCCCGAGAGCTGGCTGCCGTTGTGGCCGACGCGGGTCTGCAGCCCTTGCGGCAGGCTGCTGACGAAGTCCCACAGGTTGGCGGCGCGCAACGCGTCGGCGACAGCCGCCAGCGGCATCTCGTCGCCGAGCGCGACGTTGGCCGCCAGCGTGTCGTTGAACAGCACCACGTCCTGGCTGACCATCGCGAACTGGCGGCGCAGCGCGGCCATGCTCCAGTCGGCGAGCGGCACGCCGTCGAGCGAGATGCTGCCCTGCGTCGGCTCGACGAAGCGCGGCAGCAGGTGGACCAGGCTCGACTTGCCGGCGCCCGACGGGCCGACCAGCGCCACCGTCTCGCCGGCGGCCACGTGCAATGTCACGTCGGCCAGCGCCGGCAGCGCGTCGTCCTGGTAGCGCAGCCCGACGTTCTCGAAGCGGATCTCGCCGCGCGCGCGCGTGGCCTCGAAGCTGCCGCCGTTTTCGCGCGGGCTGTGCTCGATGAGGTCGATCCCGCGCTCGACGGCGACCAGCCCGCGCGTGATCGGCGCCATCACGTCGGACAGATGCTTGATCGGTGCCACCAGCATCAGCATCGCGGTGATGAAGGCGACGAAGCCGCCGACCGTGCTCGCGCCGCTGCCGCTCTGCCACAGCGCCACCGCGATCACCGCCGACAGCGCGCAGGCGGCCATGATCTGGGTGATCGGCGTCATCGTCGCCGAAGCGACCACCGACTTCAGCATCAACCGGCGCAGCCGATCGGCGCGTTCGAAGTAGCGCCCGGCCTGGGTGCGCGCCGCGCCGTGCAGGCGGACGATCCGCCAGGCGAGCACGTTCTCTTCGACCACGTAGGCCAGCTCGTCGGTCGCCGTCTGGCCGTCGACCGTCAGCCGGTGCAGCCGGTGGCCGAGCTGGCGCATGACCAGCGCCACCGCCGGGAACAGCAGGGCGACGAACAAGGTCAACGGCCAGTTCAGCCACAACAGGTAGGCCAGCAGCGCCGCCAAGGTCAGCGAGTCGCGAACCAGGGTCAGCAGCGAATTGACGAGCAACGACGTGCCGCCTTGCACTTCATAGACCAGCGTATTGGTCAGGCTGCTCGCCGTGCGCGTCGTGAAGAGGGCAGGGGCCGCGGCCAGCAGGCGGCCGAACATCGCCTGGCGCAACTGCAGCACCGCGCGGTTGGCGGACCAGGCCAGCCCGTACTGGGCGACGAAGCCGGCGACGCCGCGCACGGCGAAGAGCCCGATGATCGCCACCGGCACCAGCCACAGCGGCAGCGAGCGGCCGCTGAAGCCCTGGTCGAGCAGCGGCCGCATCAGCTCGGGGATCGCCGGTTCGGTGGCGGCGCCGATCGCCGAGCCGATGGCCGCCGCGATCAGCCCCCGCCGGCTGTCTTTCAGGTACGGGACAAGGCGCGCCAGGCGCTGCAGCAGGGTGGGCATCGGGCGGCCATTATCGGCGCGGCCCGGGCGCCGGCCGGGGGTGCCTACAATCCGCAACACGCGCCCCGGCACGCCGAAGAAGAATCAAGCGATATTGAACTCAAACCGCGCCAACCGGTCCATCGGCCCGATGTGGCCCCGCCGTCGATTCATCACCGCCCTGGCTTCAGCTGCCGCGCTGCCGGCGGCGGCGCAGTTCCGGATCGAGGTCTCGGGCGTCGGCGCGACGCAGATCCCGCTGGTCGTCGCGACCTTTCGCGACGAAGACAAGGCGCGCACGCCGATCGCCGCGATCGTTCGCGCCGACCTCCAACGCAGCGGCCTCTTCCGCCCCGCCGAGACGCCGCTGGCGCTGGACGAGCGCAGCACGATCGTCACCACCGAATGGCGCGAGCGCGGCGCCGATGCACTCGTCGCCGGTTCGCTGACGCGGCTGGCCGACGGCCGCTTCGACATCCGCTTCAAGCTTTGGGACGCGGTCAAGGGCGAGCAGCTCATCAGCCAGGGCGCCCGGGTCGTCGTCGACGGCGACCTGCGGCTGGCGGCGCACCGCATCGCCGACGAAGTGCACGAAAAGCTGACCGGCGAACGCGGCGTCTACGCGACCCGGATCGCCTACGTCGTGAAGAACGGCCGGCGCTATTCGCTGCACATCACCGACGCCGACGGCGAAGGCGGCCAGGTCGCGCTGGCCAGCCCCGAGCCGATCATTTCGCCGGCCTGGTCGCCCAGCGGCATGCAGATTGCCTATGTCTCTTTCGAGATGCAGAAGGCGGTGGTCTGGGTGCAGGATTTACTGAGCGGCGAGCGCCGCGTATTGGCCAACTTCCGCGGTTCGAACAGCGCGCCGGCGTGGTCGCCCGACGGCCGCCAGCTCGCGCTGACCCTGTCGCGCGACGGCATCAGCCAGCTTTACGTGATGCCTGCCGCCGGCGGCGGCAACCCGCGCCGGCTGACGACCAGCAATGCGATCGACACCGAGGCGGTCTATTCTCCCGATGGGGCGACGATCTACTTCGTCAGCGACCGCGGCGGCGGCCCGCAGATCTACAAGGTGCCGGCGGCCGGCGGCAACGCCGAGCGGGTGAGCTTCAATGGCGCCTACAACATCAGCCCGGCGATCAGCCCCGACGGCAAGCTGCTGGCCTACATCACGCGCCAGGGCAATGCGTTCAAGCTGATGCTGCAGGAACTCGACGGCGGCGCCGTCCGCGCCCTCAGCGATACGCAGGATGACGAAAGCCCGAGCTTCGCGCCCAATGGCCGGCTGCTGGTGTATGCCACCCGCCAGCAGGGCCGCGACGTGTTGATGACGACCACGCTTGATGGCAAGATCAAGACGCGCCTGCTGACCAGCGGCGCCGACATGCGCGAGCCGGCCTGGGGACCTTTCGTCGCGTGAGCCCCGTTGAGCCCCACGCGAGTTTCACGCTTTTCCGCCGCTGTTCCGTGAAGGAGAAAACGATGAATTTCGACACCCGCATCCTGGTCTTGTCCGCTCTCGCAGCCGCCGCCCTGGCCGGCTGCAGCTCGACCCCGCTGACCGACACCTCGGCGCCGGTGGAAACGCGCACGCCGGTCACCGCGTCCGGTGCCGGCGCCACCCAGTCGCCCGGCGCCACCGCGAGCGGCACGCCGCAGTCGCGCGTGACCACCGTCGACCTGGCCGCGCAGAACGCGGCCGCGGCAGCCGCTGCGGCGGCCGCGGTATCGGCGCAGCGCGTCGTGTACTTCGACTTCGACAGCTTCTCGATCAAGGACGAGTTCAAGCCGGCCATCGACGGCCACGCCAAGCTGCTGAGCAGCAACCGCACCAAGCGCATCAAGATCGAAGGCCACACCGACGAGCGCGGCGGCAGCGAATACAACCTGGCGCTCGGCCAGAAGCGCGCCGAGGCGGTCGCCAAGTCGCTGGAACTGCTCGGCGTCGCCGACCAGCAGGTCGAGGCGGTCAGCTTCGGCAAGGAGCGCCCGGCCGCCGTCGGCCACGACGAAGACGCCTGGGCGAAGAACCGCCGCGCCGAGCTGAAGGACCGCTGAGAATGCATTCGCGCACCCTCTTGCGCAAGCTCCAGCCGGCCGCGCTGGCCGCTGGCCTGCTGCTGGGCGTATTCGGCAGCGGTGGCGCGCGCGCCGGCGTCTTCGACGACGAAGAAGCGCGCAAGGCGATCGTCGACCTGCGCCAGCGCCTGACCCAGAGCGAAGAGCAGAGCAAGGCGCGCGAAGCCGCCGCGAGCGCGCAGATCGTCGAGCAGCTGACCGCGCTGCGCCGCAGCCTGCTCGACCTGAACAACCAGCTGGAGGCGATGCGCGGCGAGCTCGCCAAGCTGCGCGGCAACGACGAACAGCTCAGCCGCGACGTGGCCGAGCTGCAAAAGCGCCAGAAGGACGCAAGCCAGACGCTCGACGACCGCCTGCGCAAGTTGGAGCCCACCAAGGTGGCGGTCGACGGGCGCGAGTTCATGGTCGAGGCCGACGAGAAGAAGGCCTACGACGACGCCATCGCCACCTTGCGCGGCGGCGAGTTCGACAAGTCGGTGGCCGCCCTGGCCGGCTTCCAGAAGCGCTACCCGGCCAGCGGCTACCTCGACTCGGTGCGTTTCTGGCTCGGCAATGCGCTGTACGGCAAGCGCGACTACAAAGACGCGATCGTCGCCTTCCGCTCGTTCGTGGCCACGGCGCCCGAACACCCGCGCGCGCCCGAGGCGTTGCTGGCCCTGGCCAACAGCCAGGCTGAGATGAAGGACGCGCGCTCGGCGCGCAAGACCATCGAAGACCTGGTCAAGACCTATCCGCAATCGGAAGCCGCCCAGGCCGGCAAGGAGCGGCTGGCATCGCTGAAATAGCGCTGCCGGCGGCGGCAGACGCCGACCTCGAGCGCCGCTTCGGCGCCTTGCGCCGGCTCTACGGCGACGCCGGCTACGCGCGCTTGCGCGCGGCGCGGGTGGCGGTCGTCGGCCTTGGCGGCGTCGGCTCGTGGGCCGCCGAGGCGCTGGCGCGCAGCGGCGTCGCCCGGCTGGTGCTGATCGACTTCGACAACGTCGCCGAATCGAACGTCAACCGGCAGGTCCAGGCGCTGGGCAGCACGCTCGGCCAGGCGAAGGTCGACGCGCTGCGCGAACGTTTCGCCGACATCCACCCGGGCTGCGAGGTGGTCGCCGTCGAAGACTTCGCCACCCCCGAGAACTGGCCGGCGCTGCTGCCGGTGCCGGTGGACGCGCTGATCGACGCCTGCGACCAGGTGCGGGCGAAGGCGGTGCTCGCCGACTGGAGCCTGCGCCAGCGCGTGCCGCTGGTCTGCGTGGGCGCCGCCGGCGGTAAGCGGCTGGCGCAGAAGGTCGAGGTCGAGGACCTGGCCGAGACGACCCACGACCCGCTGCTGGCCAGCCTGCGCCAGCGGCTGCGCAAGATGCACGGCGCGCCGCGCCAGGGGCGGATGGGGGTACGCTGCGTGTTTTCGCGCGAGAGCGTCATCGCGCCGGGCGCTGTCTGCGCGGTGGACGAGGGCGATGCCGACGGAGCGGCCGGCGGTGCCGCGCTGTCGTGCCACGGCTACGGCTCCAGCGTCGCGGTGACCGCGACCTTCGGCATGGTCGCCGCGGGCGAAGCCATCGCGCAACTGCTGGCCCTGCCGCCGGGGCGGACGGGCCCGTGAGTCCGGCTATAATGCCGCGCTCTGCGGACGGGTCGTTAGCTCAGTCGGTAGAGCAGCGGACTTTTAATCCGTTGGTCGCGTGTTCGAGTCACGCACGACCCACCACGCGACCTTCCGGGGTCGAAGGTAGCAGTCAAATTCAGGGCTCTTAGCTCAGTTGGTAGAGCAGCGGACTCTTAATCCGTTGGTCGACAGTTCGAATCTGTCAGGGCCCACCAACATATGCCTCGGGATTCTCGGTAGCGCGCACTAACTATTGCGCCGCGCCGAGGGTGCCGAGGTCCATACCGAGGACCATACGGCGCGGGACGCCTTGGACCGCTCGGTCCGCCTTGGTCAACGTCCACTCCGCCAATATTTCATTTTAAATCAATAACTTAGGTACCCTTCGGGTGCCTAATTTTGGGCACTACGACGAACGCATCCAGCGCAACTTCGAGTTCCATACGTTGACGGCGCAAGCGACTTGCAACCGCTTCTCGATGATCATCGTGAGCGGTCTGACCGATGCGTTGCGCAGCCTGATCGACAAAGTGGGCTCGGACCTGGTGCCGAACTTGTTCTCGATGCGGCGCGATCTCATCAAGGCGCTGGCCGCGCGCGACGAGGAAGCAGCGGCGCGATCGATGGCCCGAATCGTCAAGACGACCGAGCAGACCTACAAACGCCTGGCCGAGGAACGGGCGGCGCCCGGCGGGGTTGTCCGGGGCAGATGGGTCGCACGACGCAATGATGCGTTCAACATCTGCTGGTGCCAGGACTCGGGGCGGCGAACTGAGGCGCCAATGGGCCAGCTTGGGGATGGCGCCCAACAGTCCAGCCGAGCATCGACCGGCGGCGATCAAGAAGCGAAGGAACATGCGCAGCCCAGTCGTACAGTGATTCGCCGCAGCCCACCCTACCTGCTGACTCCGTTCCATAACGAACTGGCGCAAGAAGCGCGCGGTCAACTTGCTGGGATCTTCGCCAATGAGACGGATCAATTCTCGTATCGGTCTGCCGTAGTTGGACAGCGTGCCATCGGCAGAGCCACGTTGGTCTCTCATCCACTGACAGAAAGACCTCAACAACTCCGGCTCCGGAGCGACTGCCTTGGCGAGGCGGATCGCGGCGCCTTCCGCGCCATGCAGATTCGTGAGGAACAAGCGTGCCCCGTTGACGATGTCTACGCGAGCCGCACAGTAAAACCGACCGCAGCGGCATCGGCAAAGATGCCTATCGAATCGCGCGAGAGCAGGGCCATCCAAACCGCCGACCGATAGACCGTTGCGGAGCGCCCAGTGAACCATGTGTTCCGCGGACCGGATGTGCCGACGGGCTGAGATTTTCGAGTAGCCACTTCGGAACAAATAGCCGGCGAAGTCTTCAAGCAGCGGGCCCGATGGACCCTCGTGAAGCGCGTACTTCCGCGCCGACTCGCCAAAGAACTCTGAGAGCATGACGACCTCCATGTTGACAAGGGAGGCATGCCACTTTATGCGGAGTCGCGCCACGTCGGCCGCCGCTCACGCCGGGCACACGCCCAGCATGAACAGGGGTGCATTGCGCGGCGGGTTCGCTCAGCTCAGCATAAGAACTGGCTCCGCATCGAACCGGGTCTACAAGCAGTGGGCCGGCATCTTCAACAACGACAGCGTGCTGACCTCGGCCTTGCTGGACCGACTGCTGCACCACGCAGAGACAGTCAGTATCGAAGGGCGCAGCTACCGGACCAAGGATCAGATCGAGGGCTGACGGGGCCTCAACCTCGCGCTCTTCGCTCTTGTCTCCCTGCCGCGCTCATCAATGGCCCGTTCCCGTCTGCAATTCCAAACCGACCGAATTCATGCATGTTCGCGCCGGCGCCCACGCATGGATCAAGGGTAGGAGCCGACGCGGCCGCAGTCCCGCGCGAATCAGCGCTTTGTTCGGGGGTTTTCGGCTTCAGTGGGCTTCAGCTCGCTGCCGCGTTCCTGAGTGTTGATCGCGTTGTCTGTCTCGAGGAGTGGTGTCGGCCTGTGTACGTGTGAGCGCCGCGCGCGGTGACACCATCTCGGCGTCGCCGAGAGTTCGATCGACGTCGGTGACGCCACAGTACTGGCACTCGCTCATCCGGTGCGGCCCTGCTGTCCGAACTTGCCTTGCCAGGCCGCCACTTCCAGCGGCCGCAGACCAAAGCGCACGGCGTTGCCGCCGTGCAGGGTGTCGAACTCGGTGCGCAGCTGGGCTGCGAAGCGCGCCCTGTCTTCGATCGCGACCGACGCCGGCGTGACGCGCTCAAGGTTAAGCTCCTCGAGCGCCAGGCCTTGCTGTACGAGAGCCTTCACGGCAGCGCTGATCTCGGTGCGATAGCGCAGGCGGAAGGTGTCGGGCGGTATCAGTTGCTGCTTCACGGCCACGTATTGCTGGCAGGAGCGTTCATAGGCCCAGACAAACACGTCGCGCAGCAGTTCGACGCGGGTGAGTTCGTAGACACCCAGCATGCCGTCGACGTAGGCCTGTGCGGGTACGTCGATGAACGACATCGGGCTGAGGTTGCGGCGCAGCAGCGGGATGTTGGCGGCCAGCCGGGAAACCCGCTTGTTCACGTCCTCGAAGGGCTGCAGGTAGGGCAAGTGCACCATCAGGAAGAAGGCCTGCTCGAATGCGTCGTCGATCTCGGCGGCCATGCGCAGCACGATGCCAAACAGCTCCTGAAGGCGCTGCGGCAGCGCGGTCGGACGGAACACGCTGCCGCCGATCTCGACGGCACGCTGGCGCACACGGCCGCTGGCGATGGGGTCGCGCAGCAGGCCGTCCGAGAGCAGGGCGTGCAGCGCGATCACCGTCTCGGTATCGACCGCCACGCGAGGGTCGCCAACGAGAAATTCGATGGCCGACTTGTGGTTCAGGATCATCTGGGTCTCGAGTGCGTTCTTGCCAACGGCCGCCTGTCCGAACTCGATCAGGCGCTCGGTGTCGAGCCGGGTGTAGGTGTTGCCTTCGAGTTGTGACGAGGCCCACGAAAGGTCGATGAGCAGGCGGCTCAGGATGTCACGGGCGAAGGTGCCTGCTGGCGCTTTCGTCTCCACGCTGGAGCGGCCCAAGACATGCAACTGAGTGCGCAGCGAGGCATCCAGGTAGAACGTGTGGTTCGGGGCGTAGGCTTCAAGGAACCGGATGTCGTACGCGACCGGGCGCCGTTGCGCGAAGGGGCGCCGGACGTAGGCCCTGATTTCATCGCCTTCGGGCGACGTGGGCACGTAGGCATCCGCCGTTGCAATCAGTCGATCGGCCTCTTCTTGGAGGCGTGCCGCTGCCTTGATCGGTGCCGGGCGGTAGAGCAGGGCACGGCCTTCGCCCTGGGTGATCAGACGCTGCTGAGCCACCAGTTCGGCCAGTCGGCGCTGCAACGTGCGACGGGCCACCTTGTTCTGCAGGGCTGCCTGTAACGCGTCCACGCCGATGCCGGCGGGGCGCAAGGCGACTTCAGCGAGGATGCGGTCGAGTTCGCCGCTGGGAACGATCTTGGGCATGGGAAGCGGTAGTGGCGCGAATCGACAGTATCGCGCCACCGGATTTGGCGCGCAACCATGAATCGCGCCAAATTGGCAGTTCTATGCGCGCCGATGAAAATTCCCCAGCGCGCCGCCCGCGAAGACACCCATGGCAACAGGCACCGCTGGCAGGAGCAGAGCCGGTAGCGTCACCGGCAGCACTGACGCGATCACCGTCCCGCACACCAGCACGATGGCCATGCTTACAAACAGCGCAAACATCTCCGGGTCGTGATGCACGAATTGCCTGGCCTTGATCGACCGAACCACGCCGCCGTCGAGCAACGCAGTCAGGCAGAACAGTGCCATCCACGGCACCCATTCGAGCAGTGTGAAGAGCCGATAGCTCGCAAGCAGCAGCAACGCATCGATGGATCGGAAGTACGGGCTGTTGAACAGCCTGGCGTTGACCGCCGACATTCGTTGCCGACGGCCGAATCGACACCGCCAGCGTTGCGCGCCTGGCTGAGCTTGGGAACGGGGCTGAACTGCCCAGCCGAGGCCTGAGCATCCAGGGTTCGAGAGAGGATGCGCTCAGCGTGTTGGGTGGTCCAGAGATTGGCGGTCCGCGCGTGCTCGATCCGCAACTGCGCGATGAAGCGTTCGGGCGGATGGGCCGAGGGCAAGTACAGCACCAGGATAAGCAGCGCTGTGAGGGAGACGATGCTGACGATGCGGATCACGCGTGCTCCGCACTGGCGGCCATCTCGTCGAAGTCCGGATCGAGGATCGGGAAGCGTCCCTTGATGAGCCGGCCACCCGACACCGACGCGAAGTACTGCAGGTTCGGCAGCTTGCCCAGCACATCGGCTGGCACCATCTCTTCGAAGCTCTCGCTGAGCTGCGTCGAGTAGCTGGCCGAGAAGTCGCCGAGGTGCGTGTCGGCGCCATGGCTCAGGCCGATGCGCACCGTGTGGATCGCGGTCTTTCCGAAGGTCTCGACGATGAAGTCCTGCGTGGGCCGGTCCTTGGAACGCAGCGCGATCAGGTTGTTCAGGTTACCGAGCGCCATGCGCGCGGATGCTTCGCTGCCCAGGCGCTTTGCGAGATCGGCCAGCGTCTGCGTTGCGCAGGTCGTGAAGATGCCACCCTCCGCGCCCTTGTTGAGGATCTCGATGAGGGGCTGGTTGATGACGTTCGACACCTCGTCCACGAAGAGCGAGATGCGCCGGTAGCCGCCGAGGTTGTAGCGCATGCCGGCGCGCGCAGCCAGGTCGGCGAGCGCAAGCGCACCGATGGCCGACGCGACCGATGGGTCGGGCAGCGAGTCGAGGCACATGTAGAGCACGTGGCCGGCGCGCTCGATCTTCTCGAAGTTCATGATCGGGCGTGTGTCGTCGGCGTCGAACGGGTCGGGCGACAGACTGCGGCCCAGGTCGCCCGACTTCAGCATCGACAGGATGGGCAGCAGGTTGGCCGTGATCTTCTGGTAGTGCTCGCGGTTGTGCCTGAAAGTCCGCACCTGCGCGTCGATGACCTTGCTGCGCTGCGACTGCGCGACGTGGTGTTCGTAGTAGGCGACGAAGGCCATCAGGTCGGCGCTGGCGGCCTCCGAAGGCCGCTTCATGTTGCCGCGGTGTGCGTCGTGCAGCAGCTTCTTCATGTCCGGCGACTCGCGCCAGGCTGCGCCGAGCGCGCGCTCGTAGTAGCGGCGCAGCGAACCTCGAGCACGGGCTCGATGCCGCCTTCGATGTAACGGGTGAGCTTCGCCAGGTTCGGGCGCCCTTCGAGTTCGACCAGGCCTTGCACGACGACGTTGACCGCGTCCCAGCCGAAGGCAGTGAATGCGCCGGCGGTGTCGGGCGGCATGACCGACTGGATGCGCGAGGCGATTTCGGTCGGCTTCTGCCAGTTGAAGGTGAAGTCCAGGCGAACACCGGTTTCCGGGAACGACGGGTGGAACTCCATGAAGGTGTCGCGCTCGCGGTAGTCGTCGCAGGCGCGCTGAACCACGCGCTTGAGGCGACGGCTGTTCTTCGGGTCGATGACAATCACCACGTCGCCGCGCCGCACCGCCTGTGTCACCAGGTTGGCAAGCGCCACGCCCTTGCCGGACTGGGTCGTCCCGACCAGCAGCGTGCCGCCTTCGAAGTTTGCATAGGTCGGTGCAGCGGACCTTCCCGCGGTTCTACCCCGTGGATGTAGGGCAGCCCGATCTCGGCGTCGGGCTGCGGCGATGCTGGCTGCCCCAACCAGCGCAACAGGCGGGGCGAGACGGCGAACTCCCGGTAGTCGACTTTCGCGAGTTCATAGAGCCGCTGAGAATGCACCGGCTGCCACTCGAACCCGAAGCCGAGGAAGATCTGCGCCGGGTCCGCACACCATTGCGCGAGCCTGCGAGTGTCGATCACCTGGATGCCGTGTCCGCCCAACGACGCGCGCAGCACGAGCACGCGCAAGCCCTGCGCAGTTCGCAGCACGGCCATCCCGAAGCAGGCCAGAGTCAGGGGTAGCGCCAGAGCACGTGGCAGGTCGCCCGCGACACCCGTGAGCACGTAGAAGACCAGGGCGAGTCCCCAGACCGCCCCGGCATAGACCTCGTTGGCATGCCGGCAAGGCATTTCGTAGCGCCGCACCAGCATGTCATGTCTCCTGCGGTGCGGGCAGGACGAAACCGTCCAGATCAAAGCCGTCGACGAAGCGCGGGTCGATCACCAACCCGACGGTGGGCGTGCCATTGAGATCGCGAGACCGGGTCGGTGGAGCCTTGCTGCCATTGCCTTCGATCACCAGCAGGCGGGCGTCGCCCAGTGCGCGCAGCGCGACAGCCGGCGGCACACCGCGTTGCTCGAACCGGTCCAGCGGCACGAACAAGCCTTCAGCCATGGTGCAGCACTGCGCCGGCCCGAGGCCGTCGTTCAGCGTGCGAACGATGCCATCCAGCGCGTCACGCACGGCAGGGTTGAGGCGCATCGGGGCGCGCAGGCTCAGCGTTGGCGAGGGTGGCGTCACTGGCGCCGCGGCGGGGACGGCTGGCTCGGGGTCAGGAACCCGTAGGGAGTAGGGAGTCGGTCACCATTTGTGGGGTCATTTTCAGATGGAGATGGCCCGCAAGGTCTGAATCACCGAGGCGCACTTGGAGACGGCTTCGGGGTCCGCCAATCCGACCCGCGAACCGGGCAATCTCCCGATCCACAGATGCCACTCCAACAGCCAGATCGTCTCGCCGCTAGCAGGCGCTCATGCCGCGCCCATCGAAAATGGCTGCGGCGGCCCGCTGTGGTTGACGACAATTACCTTGGCCGGTTGACGACAACTATCTTGGCCGGTTGAGGCCAGCACCGGGCGGGTCCGGGAGGCGGGGCTACCGTGGCGTTTTTCGACGACAGATCGGAAGGCGAACGGG
>Ga0307513_10007007_pt1 | contig 14665 bp, 9 predicted proteins | sample 15_EM_MG_FD_202174 | JGI IMG/M metagenome (GOLD analysis project Ga0307513, IMG submission 202174) | Populus trichocarpa ectomycorrhiza microbial communities from riparian zone in the Pacific Northwest, United States - 15_EM | ecosystem: Host-associated > Plants > Roots > Unclassified | place... | reverse complement strand
GCTGGATCAGAGATTCAAGGATAGTGATAGGTCTCTTCAATCCCGAATTATCAAGGCACAACCTGATCATCACAGAGACCCTCGTAAACGTGCTCGTTTTGACTCTGTGTCATAGATCACTCCGTGTCGCATATTCACATGTATTCGTATTTTATTAATCAACCATCGACTCGAGGCGTTATAATGGGAATGAATGAGCCAGATTTGATGTCAAGGGCGCCCAACCATGTACATATTATATATATATATGTTCAGTAGGAAAAGCAACCATGCAGAAGCATCTGGCTGTAAACTTTTGGCACTATATGGCAAAACCCTGCCTATATATCAATCGCTGTCATCTTGAGAATATAGAGCAACGGCAACAGAAACCTTCACCCAAAAATAACCGCTGGGGTCTCGTGCGTGAAATATGAAATCATGTGAATTACGAAATCATGTATAATTAGCGAATTGCGGTGAACCTGGGTCTCCACGAACCTGGGTCTCCACTCTCCAGGTCTCTAGTGAACGTATATAGTACTATCGTGAGTCTGCTTCATATTCGTGATTCGTGAATGCTAACCTCTCTGCGTTATGATATTGATCATAAGCCCTCACCGCAATTGTCGTCCAGTTCGATCTCGTCACCATGTCGCTTGGAACCGAACCACCGGCAGACCGGAGTACATCCAGCTCAGGTTCAGCTGGTATCCGGACCAGGGACCTGTCTGATGCGACGTTGGAAAATCAAGCCCGAAGCCTGTCGCTTGAAGATACTACGGAAGGTCAAACCGAAAGCCTGTCGGACGAAGATACGAGAGGTCAAGCCCAAGGCTCGACGGACGAAGATCAGGAAAGCACAACCCAAAGCTCGTCGGACGACAGTCTGGAAGGCCCAGACGGAAGCGACGACGATGAAGATCTGTTTGCCCTTAACTCGTCGGACGTTGAAGGTCTGAACAAAGGCAGGGACGAAGCTTTGGAACTAGATTATGAAGCCTTTCGGACCATTACCAGTCTCCTTGCCCTCACCCAGACATGGCCAGACCTCCGCCGTTCCAGCACAGGTGGACCAAAACCAGACTCAACTTCTAACGAGAGACTGGTCCTCAATATATGCAATTCGCTCGCCGTCCTCGCAGTCATTCAACATGAAGTCATTGCCATCGGAGTGGATGATCATCAACCGGCCTCAGTCGAGGTCATTATCTCTACCGCCTCCCAACAAGGTCTTACAAAAATTGACCTGTTAGTCAACAAGAATACTCGTCAGTCAGAATACGAGGCTTTGAACAAGCTCACAGAAGACCAGCTCACGATCAAACCACAAATACCGACTAGCCTGAAAGAGTTCGCTTCGAGGGAGTTCGCTTCGAGGGAGTTCGCTGAGGAGAATCTCACATCCGATGTCCTCCGCCGCTATATTGCTTCACTCAACGTGACTAGGTTAGTACCGCTTATACCGACGCACGTCCTATTCTTACATGGCCAAAACAGAGACAATCCTACCCTGGAAGAGCACATTTGGATGCTACTGCGGATCTTCAATACTTGGAAAACACCAGACGATCTCAACCCCCGGCTCATGCCGTATGTTACTATGACATGCTTTCCCAAGATGTGGAGGCGCATCAATAATCCCAGGTCCCAATTCTATCTCAAGACGTTTCGCGACGTCGAAGTCAGCAACATCTCTTTCAGCGGATCCAAAGAGCCAACAGCAACAGCACTGGAGACCCAACTCGACATGGAGTTCCTGGACCTTTTCACGAAGACTGACGGAAAATGGCCTGAAGACGTCTTCCCATGCCTCCACAAGCTAGCGACGAGCAAGAACGGTCGATCGTTCCAACTCTATAACGAGGACACATGCCGCGAGTTCCATGTAGTGGTGACAACAATCATCGAAAGCTTTCAGGATGGACTATCAAGGTTGGATCGTTATAGAGAAGCATTGCGCGATAACAGGGGCGACAACACGCCAATGCTGAACCATGTCACGAAAGTCAATTGGTATGGCCATTTGCTTCGGAGGCTCTGTGCAGGTGCTGCTCTCCGAACGCACCTGGAAAATATCAATCAATCGCTTGCCTACTTACTCCAACCTGCTCCTAGAAGGAGACGTTCGTTCAAAGCGGGGTCGGATGGTGGTCCTGATGCGGCGGATGCGGATGCGGATGCGGATGCGGATGCGGATGCGGATGTTGAGGCCTCAGAGGCAGATGAAGGAAATTTCGAGGTTGACGAGGAGTCTGAGGAATCGGCCGCAGAACATCAGATTCCATGGCTGATATGCCTTAGGTGGCTCAAGCTACTCATAGCCCAATTTGATGCAGCAAACAACCTCGTGGGACGTATCGCTGTGCCCAACTTCCCCACCATTTCTGCCAAGATACTACGGAACGCACCCGGCGCACGCTCCTTAATGCCATGGCAGGAACTCCTCAACAATCCCAGATATTTCCCTCAGAAGTCTGTTATGGCCGGCCGTGACAGGGACAATGCGAATATCATATCTTCCTTGGAACGGGCCATCTCTGGAAGACCTTACGAGCTGGGGTCTCTCCTTGAAGACATTCAGGTTTTTTGGCAGAAAATAAGTACGGCCCCCCAAACCGAGGATCCAAAGGAGGAAATTGCACGCCACCTTAACGATGAGTTCCGCAAGGTAGAGAAGTTTCTTGTGCCAGGCTGTCAGGCGACTGCAGGAGATGTCTGGAGGAACATCGAGAAGTGGCTTGAAAATAGCAACGAACCTAACTCAAACTCTTCACTTTCCATATCCACGGTCGTCGCCGGCCAAATCAACGACCAAATCGACTCCATGCTCGACATGTGCTACATATTTTCCCAATTTGACAATCCGGCACAGTTTTCAGGCACCGTTCATTGCGAGGCTAACCTTGCAAATTATCTCCATCATCTTCCCTCTCTCCCAATTGACGAGAAATCGGGGAAATTGGAGGTAGGTTATCTAGTTCTATCATATAACTCTTACTCATATTGGTGTTAGGACTTCAGGAGAATCATCGCGGTTTCTAAGGAGCACTGTCCTGTATGCAGGGAACTCCTGCATGAATTGAAGGCAGGACCATCCGGCCTCCCATTTCTCTCGAAAAGCTCTCACAAGATTGTCTCGGCATGCAGCCTACCCCTTGGGCTTCCAGGGTCTGTTATTGATTCGATGAACACCAAGTTTGGAGCGCAGTTGAGAATTGAGATTGTTCAACTTCTTAACAAGGCAGAAACAATTCGCCCTCGTAGCTACTCCACAGGTTCAGACGTATTGTCTGCTGGCAGCAGGGAAATGCCAAATGGGGCTAGTGCAAACAAACCGGAGCACGATCGGATATCTGTATGTTGCAATTGTTTGCTTGAATTTCTTTCCTGACTTCCCGACTTTGATCACAGGATGAACCTGTTGGACATGAGTACTTCAAGCGTCGCATGCCTCTATGATTGTTTTTGTATATTTGTAATGATATAATTTATTCTGCCCTGTACAGCTTACCTCGTCCTCCCAGTGATTATCACTGTCTTATATGACTGGGTTTCTTCGTTGAGGCTCGCCAGGCACTGACGCACCTCTTTTTCAAACCTCTAGACGCCTGGTTGATGCATCTTCTCCGCTAACAGCATATGCTGATCTGGATGCACGACGACGTCAAATGACGTTTGCTTGGGTGTGTACAACTTGTATCTGAGATCCTACCGTCCTCATCCATGATCCATGTCTTTAGCTCGATTCTGGTCTATGAAGAAACTAGATTAAGAAAGACGGAAAAGATCTCACAGAAGAAGCTCTGTCTATCTTATATCCCGGCGTTGTTGCTCTTAATAGCTCGTACCAAGAACTTGGCAGACAAAACCGTCGCATACAACACAACTTTCTCCCTCGCCGGGATATTGTCAAGATTCCATTGGCCCAATCAGGTCAAGCTCTGAAGTAGATGGTCCCTCAGATCTCGAAAGATGGCAAAGAAGGCCATGCGATCATGCTTTGCGCCGACAGTGCTGGATCTGGAGAGTGGAAGCGTCCTTTCATTGCCAACGATGTCAATCTCAAACTCGAGTCCAGCTTGACGTCTCATCTCTTGACTTCACCATCGCAGTCTATATATATTGGCAGCGCCCAGCTGATCATTTCAAAAAAAGACGAATCAGCACCCTCATCAACGTCAAATTGAAGTGAGTTATTTTGAATTTAATGATGCATTTGCTGTCTGCCGTTTCATATTATTAGCGATGAACTGATCCCAGAAGGAACGACCGGAGGCTTGCTCATCTTACAAGACCGACTCGGACTGGGATGCTATAGGGTAGGAGGTTTTTCATCCTGAGACAACTATCCGCCCCTCTGATCTCTCGGACCAGACATTGAAATACACCCAGGTTAATGCGTCTCTGGCCACCTCGATCCTGATTGACCTGGTTAACCCAGATCAATGCGCCTCTACTATGGCCATCTTAAAAACGACGGCATCGTACTCCTTCTGAGATCAGTATTTCAAGCAGTCCGCCCACACAATGTGCACTCATTGCTTCGTGCTTCTTCGCTTTATCAACCTTCGTCAAATGGGTTGAGGTCGATCTTGATTATCGTATGTTTCTTCGTCACATTTGATCCTCAAAGTCGGCTGATTCTTGCCACAGCACGTTGAGCCTATTCAATCGCGAAGATAAGGAGTTCTTCAACCAATCCAAGTAGAGTTCCAGCGTGCCTTCACATCGCACGGCATGATACGGATCGTGAGCTCGAGTCCTTCAAGCAACGCCTTCCATTTCGGCAGAAGGAGCATTGTCGAACGATCTTGAAGGCGAGCTTACAGAGCTAACAAGGTTTTATCAGTGGGACAGGGGATTTTCGGTATGTCTTTCACTTACTTTGATGAGCATTCGGGACGACCTTCTCGTTCAGTTCCTTTTCTTCTTCCGGAATCAATTCAATTCCATCGATCCTTCGATTTTGGGGTCCTCGAGCCAACACGCCTCAGCAAGGGTTACATGATCAGATATACGCGATCGACCACGTCAACAATATTCTTCCCCAGGACAATGCTCTAATCTACGTTGACCAGCCCTCGCGTCGTGTCGCACTTCCTTTGAATAGGTGGAGGGGGCGGTTTAGCGACCTGCCTTTACTTCCAATAGCACCCACTGATCAAGGATGCAAGCTCGCACTGGAAGCGTCGCATTCAGTATTCATTGACAAGGGGTCATTTTTCCTTATACTGAAGGATGGAGCGGCGTACCCAGTCGAGATCATCGTAGACAGCAAGGCTTAGACTGGCGATGGCGCAGACGGCTGTGGCAAGCATGTCGATAAATATCGGGAGCAGCCGTGTTTTGGTGGGTAGCTGCGTAGGGCCATCAGTGCTACTGAAGGCGGCACATGTGGAAGTGGAAGTTGAGGAAATCGATGTGACTGCCGCAGTGCAGGACGATAATCAGATGGACTATGATGACGAGGATGGAGGTTTGTGCCTCTTTTTTCGGTTGTTGTGGGCAATACTGAGCTGAAAAATGTATTCAGATATTTATGGAATTTCCAAAACCACTACTACTCGGGACGAAGAATGGGTCGACCACCAACGGAACACAACTTGCTGCCAAGGGAGCGAAAACCAGTCTGTAATTCACCCTTCGTTACGCGATTCTCTGCCTGCCTATGGGCCAATTGCCAGCACATTTTCGTTGGCGAACAATGGTGTAGGTTGTTCTTTACTCTCACCAGTGACTACCTGCACCAACCTCTCGCATGGAAATCGAGTAGTTACCGAATCAAGTATGCTCTATCCACCTGTTGGTATGTCTTCCCATCCCATCCCCACCCTCATTGACCAACAACGCTGTCGATGATACCAATCCCACCCACAGTGGAAATCTCACCCCAGTATCACTGCTCATTTTTTCTTTTGTGTAGATCTCGTTCGTCAATCCTAAGGCCTAAGCCTTGATCTAGGGGCCCACGGTATGTGTCTCGCCTCCTTTTTTTCTTCTCATTTTTGACCAAATCCACCTATCGGCACGTCTGACAGGGTATTGCATCAGGACAAGATGACGACAGCGCCGCCTCGTCGCCGCTCTCGCAGGCCACGAACTGCGAGTCGCTGACCCCCTCATACAGAAAACCACGGCGCGGGTATAAAACCCCGCGCCACGTCGTAACAGCGACGCTGCCCCTGCCCTACCCGCGGGGGCTACCGGTATGTGGCAGGCTACGTCCGTCCAACGCAGCTGATCCACCCCCATTCCCATTGTCGCCCAGAAAACGATGCCTCAGGAACGTCGACGACAAACCCAACCCGTCGTGGCCCCTCGAAAAACGCGACGACTAGCGCCGCGTCATTGCCATTGCCTTCTGGCCACCGCACCCCATTCCACCCGTCTGACCACCCACCCCCATTTTCGTACAGAAAACGACGGTGCGGATGCGAAACTCGTGCCAGCGCATGCACGACTGACGTGAACAACCACGAGAATAACACCGGCCTATTCCCTGCCGTAGCCATGAAGACCACAGGTTCGTGGTTCAACCACACCATGAGGCTTAGCTGACCAATCCCCTCTCGCACAGATACGACGATCTTGTTCGCGGCTGTTCTGTAAGTCACCTCTCCTGTGAACTGTTGCCCGGCGCTGTACTTAATTCTATATTTAAGAAACACGTCAAAGTATCCGAAGTGTTCCTAAAGCTGCGAACATTTCGGGTGGTGGGGTTGAAGCTTCGAAGCAGGAATGAGACGGACTAGTATCTTCGGATGACGAATAATCTTTAGATTCTTTACTGTGGCCGTAAATTGGATTTGTGTATAGCCTCGCTACCTGTCTTATTTAGCTATATCGTTACTAATTCATATTATCATTTGCTACCTATACTGCCTACCTTGCCTAAGGGACCCGAATGTGACCTAACTTGCCTAATAGACTACACCTAATGAGACCTAATGTGGCCTATATTTCCGGTGAGATGCCTAACAGCACCTATATAGTAGGGGGTTGCCTAACCTGCCATTTGACCTATGTAGGTCTATGTAGCCTACATAGGTATCTGCCATTTTCCTGATGTGGATATGTTTGTACTCCAAACCCATTTCTTGGCGTATACCACCTCTTTTTGACGACCTCCATTTTTGTTGTAGTTTTGCTATAATTAATGCCGCCCCTCCCCAGTGATGGGCAATGTAAATTATGATCTAAAAAAAGTTATACAAAGAAGATCAACTCGAAGTTATCAACTTGAAACAAGTAAAAGAAATGACAATGTTTGAGTATTGAGTATTAAAATTTGATCAATTGAAAAACTTAGACTGAAAAACTGAGAGGAGTCCTTACCGTCTTTAGACTATGCACAGCAATTGGGGGGGCGGGCCCTAGAGGAGTTTGCGCATGAGTGACACCCGGGCCCATTGATATTTTCACTCCTTCGTGACTAGACTCGGAACGGCGCATGTGTTATGATATTTGGATCTATTTGTACACAACAACAACAGAGTCTACCGTGACGCTCACGTTCCTTCCTTCCTTCCTCCAAATCACTACCTTCAGATTAAGCTTAATACGCGTCTTCCTCTGTTCGCCTGGAAAATCCAGACTAACAAATAACTATTCGCCTTCCTCTTTACCACGAAAAAAAAAACTCCTGGTTTTCTGCTCATTCATTTGACCTGGTACCCCAGATTAAATTGACTCATCCCTCTGTTCGCCTGGAAATCCCAGACCAACAAATAAAAAATTTCCTCTTCAGCCGAGATCGCCTCGGTATCCAAGATTTTATCGTTCATATTCGCCCTCGAGAACATTCTACGGCCAAAGACCTCGCTCGCTATTAACTCTGGTTCCACATCTCGAACCTCTCACTAAGCTGTACGAAACTCGTCTTTCTTTTTGTTTGAAACGTAACTAAAGCGACAATTTTTAGTCACCATCATAAACCGTTTCATCGACTTGCAATGCCCCGTATCAACAACCGAGAAATCGATCACTCCCAAGGCCACGCCTTTCTTCACAATGGCGAACTCTTTTATTCCCCCAATTCTTCACGTCGAATTATCATCCCTAATCGCCCTGGCCCAAGCTCGCGCTACCGATTCCACAAAAAAGACGCGTTATGGGAACGTTTTCACGATCCACAATGGTGGACTCAGGAATACTGTTTTCTAAGTTTCGTGCCTTTGAGGCCCTCGTTTGAAGGAGATACTTTTGGATCCCTTCGAGAGATCCTTTCGTCGGACATTGGCCCCGATTCAGATGGTCGCTTTTACCTTCACGAAGACAAAGCTGCGGAGTGGATTCAGCTACAAGACTGGTTGTTTTATATATCGGCGCTTCTCGAGCAAACAATCGGTACATATCCCTCTCTAAAACCTATCCCACCCTCGTTTTTAGGGTTTCAAAAACGATTCAAGTCCTTACGTTCGGCACGCATTCAAGCTACCATCTCCCGCGATTGGTTTGTTATTTGGATGGGGCTACTATCATTCAAGATTGCCGCCGTCTCAGATTGGTTCGGTATGTTAGCAGAGAAAGATATACCTCAAATATGGTTGAATGATTTCGGGCGTTCGACTGTGTGCAATTTCTCGGAGAATTGTCCCAGGGCTGGAATCATTTTGGATTGGCTAAACACCGACAAGAACCTGAAAAAACCCCCTGTTGAATGGTTCACATATCATCACGTCCCCGTTTGGTATCCATGGACTCGGGATTATATAAACGCCTGTTCAAAACCACAATTTGCCTACCTTCGACCTCCTGTAGAAGTAATACAAATGGCGACAACATTATCTCCCATTCCTCCCCCCTCACAAACCAGGCAACATTTATCCTCGCAACAGCCTGCAACGGGGAATATGAACCAACCCGCAACAGGCAATATGACCGCACCTACAGCGATCAATGCGGGCGCACATATGTCCCAGAAGGAATTCAATGCCGCTCGAAAAGCATACGTCAAAACCAAACCCTGGGCGCCATTTTTTGAAGCGCGAGCTAAGCAAAACGAAGCTCAGCTTGGTTGTGAGACTGCGCAACAACGTCAAACGAGGTTAAATCGTGAAAGAAACCCACCCAGAGTTTCAGCGGAGGTTTATGAGTGGGATTGGAGCGAGGAAGACCCCCTTGTCCTCGTTCGCACTCGCATACCCAACAAATTCCGTGAGGATACTCTGGATGGTTATGAGCATTCTCAATGCCGTTACGATTCCTTTAAGAACGTTTGGGATGTCTGTCAATGGTTCGACTTGGATGACGAAAACGATGGCAATAGTCCTGCGCCGATGGACATACATGACGATGATCTTGCGGAAACTTGGACTGGGGGCCACGATTGGAGCCCTCACGGCGGGGAAATTCAAGAGGATGACGACGATTACGATGCCGGGGAAGAGCAAGCTGATCATGCGAGATATATCTCCAATTGCATCCACGAACTCTCTACCCGGAACGCACTTTCTTGTCCAACTAGACCATTTCGATCTGAGATTGAAATGGATCTTAGTGCAAATCTACATCAATTCGAATTGTTGCAGCACCTTGAACTTTTTCACGGCTTTGTCCCTCCTCTCCAAACCAACTCGTCATCATGGACGTCAAAGGATTGGGATAATGCCATGAAAACCATTGGATGGTATAATAACCCGCCTCTCAAAGGCTTTGAGGCAATTGTCATTCAATTCATCAAAGATTGGATTTCTACGCCTCCTCCGAAAGATTCTGATTTCAATCACAACCATTACCGTGCTATCATATCGCCAAGACTCAAGGAAGTCTTCGATTACGTCAGGCTCCCCGAGAATCAATTCTTGTATGGAAAACACAAAGTCATATACGTCGTGAAAGCAAAAAAATTGAAAGACGGCGAAGCCTGCCCCTACTCCATAGTTCTGACCAATTCCAGGGACGCAATGTTCGTTTATCGCCTTCTCGGTCACGCTGATTTTACCCCCACATCGCTCTGTCAATTTTTGTTGGAAAACGGTATCGCGTTCAGAACGCTCCAGCACCTGGTCCACATTGATTCCTCGCGAACACTGAACAATGACGAGACCTTGCTACAAATGCGCTTACCGGGGTATAAGTTTGGCAGGGATGATTATGAAGCTTACGTTCGTCATCGTGCTCAATTGCTTGCGTCGCCGCGAGGTCGTGCAGCCCTGTTGCGTGGTGGAATCGTTGCTCGAATAGCCAGGGAACACATCGCAATTGATTCGGCGCTGTTCGGCCCATCTTCGGCCGTGACCGTACATCGTCTGGGAATGCATATCACCGATGAGGGATTGGAATTCTGGGATGACGATCTCACCGAAAACGAAATTGGGATTATCTGCGGTGTTCATCGATGTTTCACAGGTATGTCCTTCGAGAATTAGACATAAAGTAAATAATAATTACATTTTTTTTTGCAGGCAAAGGCGGTCAAATCGCAAACAGTTCCTGGTGGCCGACGCCAACTCATTGGGAGAATGAGAAGGCTTGTGGTCTGAATTTGGGTCACTGGACGGAGTGGGATGAGCAATGGTATTTGACACGACTGGGAGACATTACAGCAGGCAAGAAAGACGGCGTTCCCTTGTCCGGAAACGAATGGCGAAGCAAAATACGAGGTGTGGGTTCTGGGAGATTGCTCAATCAAAAAATATTGGACTTGTGTGACAAACTTTTTGGGTCGTTAGAATAATCATTTTTTTTGGGGGGGGTTGTTAGAATAATCTACAATGATAATGAAGTCGTTTTTTTTGTACAAGCCTACTGTCTACGTGAATTGGAATAATATCCTCTATGTATTGCATGGCGGGAAATGTTACACGTGACTCGATGGAAAGAGTCCTCGCGCATCCGATTCTTGATCTTTCCATCCACCCACTCGAACGCGTTTTGACCTGGTCGTCTAGATCAAAATGTATTCAAGCTCGCGTTTTAAACTGACCATCGCATCCATTCATACTACTCGTGCGTGAATTATGAAATCATGTGAATTACGAAATCATGTATAATTAGCGAATTGCGGTGAACCTGGGTCTCGAACCTGGGTCTGCACTCTCCAGGTCTCCAGTGAACGTATATAGTACTATCGTGAGTCTGCTTCATATTCGTGATTCGTGAATGCCAACCTCTCTGCGTTATATTGATCATAAGCCCTCACCGCAATTGTCGTCCAGTTCGATCTCGTCGCCATGTCGCTTGGAACCGAACCACCGGCAGACCGGAGTACATCCAGCTCAGGTTCAGCTGGTATCCGGACCAGGGACCTGCCTGATGCGACGTTGGAAAATCAAGCCCGAAGCCTGTCGTTTGAGGTCAAACCGAAAACCTGTCGGACGAAGATACGAGAGGTCAAGCCCAAGGCTCGACGGACGAAGATCAGGAAAGCACAACCCAAAGCTCGTCGGACGACAGTCTGGAAGGCCCGGACGGAAGCGACTACGATGAAGATCTGTTTGCCCTTAACTCGTCGGACGAAGGTCTGAACAAAGGCAGGGACGAAGCTTTGGAACTAGATTATGAAGCCTTTCGGACCATTACCAGCCTCCTTGCCCTCACCCAGACATGGCCAGACCTCCACCAAAACCAGACTCAACTCCTAACGAGAGACTGGTCCTCAATATATGCAATTCGCTCGCCGTCCTCGCAGTCATTCAACATGAAGTCATTGCCATCGGAGTGGATTATCAACCGGCCTCAGTCAAGGTCATTATCTCTGCCAGCTCCCTCAATGGTCTTACAAAACTTGACCTGTTAGTCAACAAGAATTTTCGTCAGTCAGAATACAAGCGATTGAACGAGCTCACAGAAGACCAGCTCACGATCAAACCACAAATGCCGACTAGCCTGAAAGAGTTCGCTTCGAGGGAGTTCGCTGAGGAGAATCTCACATCCACCTCTATATTACTTCACTCAACGTGACTAGGTTAGTACCGCTTGTACCGACGCACGTCCTATTCTTACATGGCCAAAACAGAGACAATCCTACCCTGGAAGAGCACATTTGGATGCTACTGCGGATCTTCAATACTTGGAAAACACCAGACGATCTCAACCCCCGGCTCATGCCGTATGTTACTATGACATGCTTTCCCAAGATGTGGAGGCGCATCAACCATCCCAGGTCCCAATTCTATCTCAAGGTGTTTCGCGACGTCAAAATCAGCAACATCTCTTTCAGCGGATCCAAAGAGCCAACAGCAACAGCACGGGAGACCCTCCACGACACGGCGTTCCTGGACCTTTTCGCGAAGACTCACGGAAGATGGCCTCAAGCCACCTTCCCATGCCTCCACAAGCTAGCGACGAGCAAGAACGGTCGATCGTTCCAACTCTATAACGAGGACACATGCCGCGAGTTCCATGTAGTGGTGAAATCAATCATCGAAAGCTTTCAGGATGGACTATCAAGGTTGAATTCGTATAGAGAAGCATTGCGCGGTAACGGGGCGACAACACGCCAATTCTGGACAATATCACAGAACTGCCCTCGAAAGTCAATTGGTATGGCCATTTGCTTCGGAGGCTGTGTGCAGGTGCTGCTCTCCGAATGCACCTGGAAAATATCAACCAATCGCTTGCCTCCTTACTCCAACCTGCTCCTAGAAGGACTCGGAGACGTTCGTTCAAAGCGGGGTCGGATGGTGGTCTTGATGCGGCGGTCTTGGATGCGGATGCGGATGCTGAGGGCTCAAAGGTAGATGAAGGAAATTTCGAGGTTGACGAGGAGTCCGAGGAATCGGCCGCAGAACATCAGATTCCATGGCTGATATGCCTTAGGTGGCTCAAGCTACTCACAGCCCAATTTGATGCAGCAAACAATCTCGTGGGACGTATCGCTGTGCCTGACTTCCCCACCATTTCTGCCAAGATACTACGGAACACACCTGGCGCACGCTCCTTAATGGCATGGAAGGAACTCTTCAACAATCCCAAATATTTCCCTCAGAAGTCTGTTATGGCCGGCCGTGACAGGGACAATGCGAATATCATATCTTCCTTGGAACGGGCCATCTCTGGAAGACCTTGCGAGCTGGGGTCTCTCCTTGAAGACATTCAGGTTTATTGGTAGGGAAAAATCATGGCCCCCAAAACCAAGGATCAAAAGGAGAAAATTGCAAGCTACCTTAACGATCGGTTGTGCGAGGTAGAGAAGTTTCTTGTGCCAGGCTGTCAGGCGACTGCAGGAAATATCAGGAGGGACATCGAGAAGTGGCTTGAAAATAGCAGCGCACCTAACCCAAACTCTTCACTCTCCGTATCCACGGTCATCGCCGGCCAAATCGACTCCATGCTCGACATGTGCTACATATTTTCCCAATTTGACAATCCGACGCAGTTTTCAGGCACCGTTCATTGCGAGGCTAACCTTGCAAACTATTTCAGTCATCTTCCTCCCAGATGACGAGAAATCGGGGAAAGTGGAGGTAGGTTATCTAGTTCTATCATATAACTCTTACTCATATTGGTGTTAGGACTTCAGGAGAATCATCGCGGTTTCTAAGGAGCACTGTCCTGTATGCAGGGAACTCCTCCATGAATTGAAGTCAGAAACATATGGCCGCCGCCTCCCATTTCTCTCGAAAAGCTCTCACAAGATTGTCTCGGCATGCAGCCTACCCCTTGGGCTTCCAGGGTCTGTTATTGATTCGATGAACACCAAGTTTGGAACGCAGTTGAGAAATGAGATTGTTCAACTTCTCAACAAGGCAGAAACAATTCGCTCTCGTAGCTACTCCACAGGTTCAGACGCAGTGTCTGCTGGCAGCAGGGAAATGCCAAATGGGGACTGTGCAAACAAACCGGAGCGCGATCAGATATTTGTATGGTGCAATTGTTTGCTTGAATTTCTTTCCTGACTTCCCCACTTTGATCACAGGATGAGAAACCTGCTGAATATGAGTAAGCCTCAATCTTGGCATGCTCTATGATTGTTTTTGTATATTCGTATATTCGTAATGGTATAATTTATTCTGCCCTGTACAGCTTACCTCGTCCTCCCAGTGATTATCCCTGTCTTATATGACTGGGTTTCTTCGTTGAGGCTCGCCAGGCACTGACGCACCTCTTTTTCAAACCTCTAGACGCCTGTTTGATGCATCTTCTCCCCTAACAGCATATGCTGATCTAACTTGCCTATAATAAACCTCATGACCGTTGACCTGGGAAATCCAGGTTAATGCGTCTCTGGCCACCTCGATCCTGATTGACCTGGTTAACCCAGATCAATGCGCGCGTACCCAGTCGAGATCGTCGTAGGCAGCAAGGCTTAGACTGGCGATGGCGCAGACGGCTGTGGCAAGCGTGTCGATAAATATCGGGGGCAGCCCTGTTTTGGTGGGTAGCTGCGTAGGGCCATCAGTGCTACTGAAGGCGGCACATGTGGAAGTGGAAGTTGAGGAAATCGATGTGACTGCCGCAGTGCAGGACGATAATCAGATGGATTATGATGACGAGGATGGAGGTTTGTGCCTCTTTTTTCGGTTGTTGTGGGCGATACTGAGCTGAAAAATGTATTCAGATATTTATGGAATTTCCAAAACCACTACTACTCGGGACGAAGAATGGGTCGACCTGCCAAGGGAGCGAAAACCAGTCTGTAATTCACCCTTCGTTACGCGATTCTCTGCCTGCCTATGGGCCAATTGCCAGCGTGACATTTTCGTTGGCGAACAATGGTGTAGGTCCTTGTTCAATTTCC
>Ga0307513_10007006_pt1 | contig 14666 bp, 14 predicted proteins | sample 15_EM_MG_FD_202174 | JGI IMG/M metagenome (GOLD analysis project Ga0307513, IMG submission 202174) | Populus trichocarpa ectomycorrhiza microbial communities from riparian zone in the Pacific Northwest, United States - 15_EM | ecosystem: Host-associated > Plants > Roots > Unclassified | place... | reverse complement strand
TAGGACTGGATATGCATTTCAACTAATTTCTCTCGGCTCCGGCGTCGGTTCTCCTTCCCCGTGATGTGGAATCCTTGCTGACATGGCCATCGTTGCATAAGAGGCCTCGAATACGTGGTCTAAATCCACCGAACCTGGAGATTTCCGGAGGTCGTCAAATCCATATGTTATCTCGGGGATCCGCCAGGTAAGATGAATCTCGACGACACTCGGGGAACAAAAACCTATGTCCATTAGCTTTTAATAGATAGCGACGGACCTCCAAAATCCAGGCATCTAGGCCGCGAATTTTACCTATGGTTCGGACCATGTGCACGAAATATCGAGGGTTGCTTGCTTTTTTGGAGGAAGTCTTTTTCTGGATATTTGCGCTCGAGAAGGGCTGAGAGCTATACAAGGGAGAGTCCGGTTACTCCGGACACCAAATTGGTTATCTTGGATGCAAGTCCGGCATAAGCTTGACATACCGGTCGTGGGCTATTCCTGGCTGAGACCTAGAATTAGCGCCTACATGAACCGATATGGTATGTCGGAACCTACCAGGGGGCTTGCCTCGCGAAAGTCGTACTTGACTTGTGAACTTCGTACTTGCCTCGCGAACGTCGCTCTTGCCTCGCGAGCATCGCACTAGCATGGGATATTCAACGCTCCGACAATGATAACTCATCTGTGCAGATCCCCATTGGTCGAACGAGGTATAGCTCACGGTGCCCACCGAGTACCAGAATGAAATTTTTGTTCTCGGTGGTGCTGCCGCATTTGTGCGACAGTCGTGTAACTTGGAAGTGGTATCGGAGCCATTAGGATCTTTGAATTCCCTCTCACGTCCAAGCTCGCAAGCATTATAGCATTATCCTGGAGTCATCTGAATCCTATACATGTGCAGTTAACCCTAGAAGAAGTCTTACACTCGAATTTGCATTTGAACCTCCTGCATTGTGACACGATTTGGTGTTCCTCGGAGGAATCATGTCATCGATACCACCCGGAATTAATTGCTTTAGCACCCTGGTTTTATGTTGAGAGACGGGGAATGAGGCCTAATCTTTGGATTACACACCGTAGACCGCGTTGCTGATAGTTATTCGTTGGTGGAAGGCTAAGTGAATGTTATCAAACGCCGCACGGTGTATGCCAGAATGGTACATAATTTAGAGCGATCAGTTACGTTGCCACGTGTAAGCATGCCGCTTCCGGTTCGGGGAGATGGACCTAAATATGGACCATCTTGGATTTACCCCTCATCTTGTGTGCGAGACAACCAGATTTCAATTGTATTTAGATATAATAATTCGCATCATGTCTTCAAGTTGACACGGTTGAGACCTGAAAGCCACCCTGGTTCTTCCCAAGCGTTTCAGTCCGGTTGCATATAAAATCTTGCCCTCCGTTTCCATTCAACCTCTCATTACCCTCCGTTTTCACAGCCCCCAGCGCTCGGACAAAAAGGCTTCCGCCGTCTCATCCTTCGTTCTCCTACTCTAATACTTATTCCTCTACAATGTGCAAGCACGAAATGTATGTCTGCCGCCCCTTTCCAACTATAATTGTACTGACCCATTCCGTAGAATTGGTGATTTTTATAGGGGCTGTGGGGTATGTCATTGCACCCCGTAGGATTCGTATTGCTCATCGCTGTGCTATATAGCACTTCCACGGCCGGTATTATACTGGAGAGACTTTGGACTGCAACTCCGTTACGTGCAAAACCAGCCGTGCTCACAGGCACAAGACCGCGAACAACTGTGGCTGTCCAGAGGTAAGATTAGCCGTCATCCCCGCGAGTCGCAACCATTTGATTGAGCGCTATCCACAGATTGTTGTAGAGGACCGCAAGATTCAAAACATGTTCCAAATCCCGTTCCCCGAATGTCAGCGTATCTCACGCTGATAGCCTGGCGCAAATCATATGCCCGCACCCTATTCGACTCTTTGTGGATGTCTTGGTTTTTCATGGGGATCACGGTGTCGTGATTTTTCTCTTGACCTCTGTTTTCGACGCTTTCCATACCGCGCATTATCTATCTATCTTACATCTCCCCCATAATTATAGTGTATCGATATTGCATTCTCTTTCTATTGTCTCATATTCTACCTATCTACTTGGATCCGGATCCTTCCTATGTTATGTGGCGCTACAAGATAGTTCACCGTTAATACTAGAATGATACATACTCCCCTCAACCATTGTGTGTGAACAACGACATCGGGCACATACGTTCCGGGAACGATAATCCCAATATCTTACGGCGCTGTCATTGTCATCCGACCCTGGATTCGTATATTGAAAAATACCGTCCCGAGTATCGGGGTGTCTGCCGTATGTTCAATGACAAGTGGGTTTCAGATTGGTTGCAAAAAGGGTTGAATACGCTAGTCGCTGCTATGTCGCACCCCAGGCATTCTCTCGATAGCCGCTAGCGGCGTTGTCGGGGAGATGATGGGAACCACGTGGATAGCTGTGTCATGGTTATCGTGTCGTTCATTGCTTTCCCACCATCATCACTCGTTCTCGCAAGCCTGACTCCGTCTGTGATATCGAATTATTGTTAATGGGTCATTCTGATCATTCAACACGTTCTAGATCGCCACATTGATTGCGAGAGCCTCAAGATTGAAACGTCACAGACAAGAAACAGTCGATTCGTATGCCTTCATGTAGGGCAAGCTCCAACGAGTATTCCAATCGACGACGCTTACCATAATATTACTCTCTCAGTTGCAGAGCTGAAAGCCAAAGCAGCTGGGGCTACCTCTTCTGGAGTTGAGAAGTTTCATAATGCTAGAGACCGACATACTAGGTATGCAGACGGCCCCTTTCGTACCATATCCCTGATTCATCGATATCTTTAGCGTACCCATGGCCAAGACCAATTGGGACCCCTACAGTGGTACACCTGCCCCACCTCCACCCCCACCTCGAAGCCTGGTTAATAAAGGCACGAAGCCGAAACCATTAGCTCCACTGCCGCCGCCACCCAGTCGAACATCCTCTGTGGCGTTATCGGCCTCTAGCAGTCGAAACAACTCAGGCTCTCCTGCACCTACTTTACCTTCCCGTTCTAATTCAGGGGGCGCTCCTCCCCCACCCCCTCGTGGCAAGTCTGCTGCTCCTCCAGCTCCCCCGCCCCGAACATCACCATCTCCGGCATACGGCAAACCGCCTCCAGGCCCACAAGAATTGTCCGGTCCACCACCCCTTGTCCGATCTACCCGTCCGGATATACAACACCGTCGGGTAGCCGCAGCTGCGCCAGTTGACGCTGGGGACAAAATTGACTGGGCTAATCTATCCCCGGAAGATAAACAAATATTTTTTAGTTGGCTAGATGAATTTTTTGCGAACTTTAAACCGCCCACGGGCATTAAGACCGGTGACCAGGGGTCAGTAGAGGCTCACAGTCCTTCGCACGCCCCTCCTCCCCTCCGAGCAGTTGTGAGTACCGTAACTTGATTCATGTGAGCTTATTGAATAGCCGTTGCATCCGTAGACAAAACCTACTTCATGGACACGGCCTCAAGTTGGCAGTGCGTGATCCAGTTTTGCTTCATTTGCTGTGCCTTGCAATATGATTCTACCATACTCAAGTAACATGTCTTCACCCATTCTCAGGCTCATTCGTACTTTCTCATCCTCCCATGACAACGCATGGATCAGCTGCGCTCGACCTCGCGCACTATTTCTCACCAACCACACCCTGGACCAATACTTGGTACAACGCTTCTGGCGGGCCCTCGATGCCCCCTCCGCTTGTAGGTAACAACCATTATACATATACAAGCGCGTGGAAATTCCGGGGGTCGAGTAAGACGACACATGTGGGCGTTTTCTTTTCGGATCTTAGTGTCTTTTGGGGAACGGTCGATTTTACGACAACTGCTCCTGAAGATCAATCGCAAGTTCGGCGGAGTGCTGTCTATTTACCGCCCCCGAAGCCATTGTCACGGGACGAACTCGTTGACGCTCATGAAACATACGGGGACACTATAGCGCTGTACGCGGAGTCATTCCTTGGCTCGGGTCAATATTGTGCAAGAGGAGAATGCTGGGATTTGGCCAATGAATCTCTCAAATATTTTGCGGACTATGATTACATCCCGAAGCCGATTCCTAGCATCAGCCGTACGCATGGGCATTTGATATTCGAGGGGAAAGCGAGCAACGGAGGGCGTGAAATGGTTGGGCGCTGGCGAGGGGGCGACGACCGGATCAGGAGAGGGGACATAGTGGAGTGGAGAAAAGTGAAAATCGCTATGATGGCCGCCCCGCCGGGGAGTTTCTACACATTGGGCGACCCAGATCACACAGCCGTTATAATTAGTGACTCCGTGCCGTCGACAACCCCGAAAGACGCGGCGAGTTTGAGCCCGTCAGATCTTGGCGTTATCGCGGTCATCGAACAGAGCCAAGGGCAACTTCCTGAAAGAAGGGAATATGATTTGAGCGGTTTAGAAGAGGGCGAGATATGGATATATCGGCCCATCGGGATGAAGGCTTACTTGGGCGTGTCGGATATTACCGCTGTACCTCCTGAGCGGTTGGAAGGATTGCAACGACTATAGAATTGTACCCTAAAACATGTACATGTAACATACATATGAAAAATTTGTCGTACATACACGTTCTGAAGGTAAACTTATCAGGATAAATTTAAGGAAAGTGTGTTGATAGCCATCGGCAGGAAAAAAATAAACTGTTCACCCTCGAAGTTCCTTGCCTCGGGCTGCCACTCATGATCAAGGGAATCGCGTCATGACGTAAAATGACGGGCCCAGCGTTAATCCAACCATCGATAACAGATGGCCGGTACTAGGTTTTGAATACGAGAAGAGCGCTATGAAAAGTGAATTCCAACCTCGTGGAATGCAGACAGCAACCTATACAAATTAGTATCAGCGGGTATAATAACAGGCTACGAACCAAAGGGAGAAAAAAAAGTCAATTAAACTTACTTGAGCAAATCATCAATATCCATCTTGGCTGCACGGCTTTCGGTGTGTCCGAGTTCAGTGAGAATGTCGTCTACCATTTTGGTTATCGTTCTGTCATCATCTGCTGGCTGTGGGGAAGAGAGCCACGATGTTAGCCTTCCAACGTTTTCTTGCGACCAAAGGAACAAAGAACCACGAGGCAATCGCACGTACCGTATGCTGCATCGATAACCACGTCGAGCGGTTCTGCTCCAGCATTTTCATGACACCTTTTGCCTGGAAGTTGCCTCGCACTGTCTTATTTGGGCGAGAAAAGATGATGCGATTCATGCCGTCAAACTCCTCAAATTTGACAGGTGGTGGTGGATCGATGGGGACAAGACGAATAACAGAGGATTCCACTTGCGGCGGTGGACGGAAGTCATTTCGGGAGACGTTAATAATATTGTCAACTTTTGCGTAAAGCTTGCATTTGTCCGTTTCACAATAAGTAATGTGAACAAAGAACGAGGCAGATCAAAAAAATTATATACCTGTACATTCGCGGAAAGTCTCGACCACAAAGATGTTCCGGGCCGTGCCACGAGACGCAGTGCAAATTCCCGTTGAAACATGAGGATAGCGACACGGAAGAGTGGCCGATGTGAGAGCAGTCGGAACACGAGGGGTGATGAAATTTGGTATGGTGTGTTGGAGATGCAGACTTCAAAGTAAGGCATATCGACTTTGACGAAATCTCCAATGACAACCTCCAACTTCCTTTGTTCTGGACTGTCGATAGGATGGTAGGGACAGGCAGGTACATTGAAACAAAAGCGAACTCACGTTCCCTGCACCCTTTTTATCACCTCAGCAGCCATCCGAGGATCCATCTCTATCGCCGTTACATGCTTTGCTTTTTCCAGGATTTTCACGGTCAGGTTTCCAGTACCAGGACCGACTTCCATTACTTTGTCCGTCGGTTTTAAATTCGCCTATTTCTGAATCGTTAACGGAGATCCTTCGACGACATTGAACCCAAAACTGACAGCATCTACAATCCTAAAAATTATAATAAGCATCATAAAGCTAACGAAATACGAAAGGACGAACTTTTGTGCCGTAGCAGGGTTTTTTAGGATATGCTGACCGAATCGTGCAGTATTGAATATTGGGTTGGTCATTGATCCAGAAGCTTGGTTGTCCTTTTTCTTTGCGGAAGGTTCATGGGCCCGCGAGAACTTCTCGCTCGTTGCTCGAGGCATTGTCGGCGATGACCAGCGTAGCGTTGTTCGATCGACGATGTCGATGTTGTGAAAAACTGTTTGTTTTCTACTATGTACCGAATTATTTACCGGTCAGACTGGTAAGTTAAGTTACCAAGATCACGTGCCTTTACAGCGCAGAATGAAAGCGCCTTGAAAGCGCCATTGATAGGCTACACAACACTTATTTATAATCTAATGACTGTAGAATGGATCTATGTACCTGGGTCCTCTGCTATGGTATTATGTAGCTAAAGAACATTGGAACAAGGAAGAAATGGGTGTTGCACCAACTTTTGAAAATAGACCACGTGATCGAACATGTGATAGTGTAAGTTACCAATAACTTACTGGTAATTGACTGGTAACTTACCAGGCATAGAAATCTCTTGGGATAACATATCGGCAACCCCCTTGTGAATAACTTACCAACCCTAGTCGATGTTGCTTTTTTGAATTTACTTTCTCAATTCTTCTCAATTCTTCGGGTCGGCGCGGAACGGTTGGCCTTGTTATACTTAACGAATTCATGGACCAACTCGCGTTAAACCCTCCAATGCCCTCGTCAGACGTTCGGGATTGGCGAACTATTTATGAAGTGCCTCGTCCTATCTTACATTGAAAATTTCTCCAAGAATTCCTGTTATTTCTTCCCCGACAAATCGGCGACCTCGATCCACTTCTTCGGAACACCTTTCTCCGTTAAATATTCCACAACTGCGGCCGTTTGTTTTCCTTGCACTAGAACTTCGACCCCGTAGCCGGCGGGTTTTCCAGGTATAGGTGAAACTGCAAAATTAAATCGTTCTTCATCAGTTTATATCTGGATCACGATTTGTCTTGGCTTACCAGAAGTAGCACCAGCGCATGCTTTTCTGAGATCCTCTGCCATCTCTTCCGCGTCAACGACGAGAAAGGGCTCAAATCCGGATATCAAGGTGGATGCCTTTCGGCCTTGTCGGACTTTGATCACAACTTGGATTGGACCGAGATTTCCTTTCCTACGATTAAATCTGCTGTGAGCAAAATGAAAGATGGAGGCGGATGAAAAATTCCGACTTCGTTACAGGATCCTTTCCTTCCGCTCGGATCGCATACCAGCTCTGCATCTTACCAATGATACTCTTCATTAACTCGTCTCGCTTCATGAATCTGGATAGCTCGGGCTCAGACTCTACATCCTTACCCTTCGCTTTGCCTTTCGACTTGGCAGAAACACATGAATAGAGGAGCTCATCCAAGTTGATATAAGCCTGGTCGTTAGCATTGACCAGGTTGTTCGCGGCGATATATGAGTTCAACAGCGACCGAATTTGCGCAGCCGACAACAAGTCGGTTTTACTAGATCATGGTTAGCGATTTAATCTTCAATTCGAAAGTGAGGATAAACACCGGGAACTTACTTTCCACCCATACCTTCAAACAACTCGACAGTGGATTGATGAGGTTTCCATAGCTCCTTAATTTCAACCTCTCTACTCGACCGACTTTCCTTTTCTTTCTCTTCCCGAGCGGCTTTCTTTGCGGCCTTGAGTTCAAGATCCCTCACCGTCACAAATGGAGTATGGTGAATGACGTCCGGGTGCGAAGCATTAACGGAAGTAACGAGAACATCGGGCTGCTGCTTCTGCGGTGATTTCAAAGTGAGGAGAGCGCTCTTCTCAGCTCCTTTTAGGAATGTCGTCAGAGATTTGTGACTGGAGGCTTTGATGGTGATATCAGTATCTATGTGCGGCGCGTCGGTCGAGCCGCTTAATAAATTTTCAGACCAAGAAGCGGGAGAAACTACGAGGGTGGGGAAAGCCGGACGTGAAGGAAGAATGTGATTTGTGTAGAGGAGTGTGGCAGGGATCGGAAACGAAGATGAAGGCAGAGATTTGAGAGATGTCGATATGGCTTGTAAAAGAGCTTTGTTTAATAGCTCGGTTACTTCACCGGCATTATATGACACAGAGGTCGGGGCTCCGGCTGGTTCTGGAGTTGGGCTGGGTGGTTTGTCACTCGGAGGGGGAAGCGTCGCTGTTCCTCCTTCCTCGTCTTTCTCACGGGAATCGTCTTCCTGTTCTTGCGTCGACGAAGTTGTGAGAATTGTGTCTGCAGGGAGGTCTGTTTTGGAGCCCATATCAAAAAGGAAGTCTTTCCATGCATGGACGACAAGGACTGCCTTGCCCTTTTCCTTTGCTGAACTACGCAACTGGTCGCTTGGTAGTGCCATCCGCCCGATCGCAACTGGAGGGGATAAGGCAGGTTGGTCGTCTATTCTGACATATTGACGAATCGCAACGAGTTGATGTTCACGAAGCGAAGGAGGACATTGCATAACTGGCTTGAGTAGGATCGTCAAGGTTCCTCTGGTAAAGATTACGGAGAAAAAGCAACTGACCACCAGGAATCATCAAGTCTGCTCCACCGATTAAAATCGGAATGACCACTGCTGGGGTCGATAAAAAGGGTAGCAAATCTTCCTTCTTCCATAAAGTGTAGACTGTTGGAATGAGGTCTTCTGATCCCTTTCCGATTGTGAACCATAGAGGGTCACCATCTGGGCCAATGTAAGCAACCTAATCATGTTTTTATAAGACCCATTGCACAGCCAAATAATCGATAGGATGGCGCACACCAGGATCATTGATATGTGTGCTGAATTTAAGAGACAAAATTCCGTCTGGCACTAGGGCATCCCCCTCCTCTCCTGTGAGTCCATACGTGGCAACGACACGTTGTTTTAGCTTGCGCCTGTCTGAGCTTCTGAGGGGTGCGGATGTTTTGAGATTGCTGAGCGGTTTCTTGAACATGCTTGTGCAGGACTAGATTAGATCTGCCACTGACTCAGAAAGCAGGCAACCACGTGCTACGTGATCTTTGTTGATCCAATGATGTGCGAAATTACCAAATACGCGACAATAAACCTTTCTTTGGAACCACCACCACCCTTCGCCATATCACATTCCGTCAAGGTGTGGCATTCTGCTTTCCTCCGGAAATTGTACAAAGTGAAGTCTTACGCGTTCTCCTCACCAGTACGAGAACAATTTTTTTTTCGGTCCTCCAAAGGTGCGCATACCCTATTTCACGGAATGTCTCTTTTTCCTGAGTCATTTTATAGCTTGAACACTTTTTCTCCAGCGACTTCTTCTTCAAAAGATTTTTGAGATGGCTCCCGCAGTAAAGTCCGCTGGAGGAGGAAAGTCGAAGTCTGGCGCGTCGGCCCCAGGGTCTTCCCAACCTGCCCAGGGCCGAACGATTCAAACCAGGAGTCAGAGGGCTGGTCTGCAGGTTCGTGGATTTCGTAATTGTCGTAATATCATGAAATGCTGAAGATGATGCAGTTCCCTGTCGGCCGTATTCACCGTTACTTGAAACAACGAACCCAACATAACGTACGCATCGGTGCCAAAGCTGCCGTTTATACATCTGCTATCCTCGAGTATTTGACCGCTGAGGTGTTGGAACTTGCCGGTACGTTAACATCAGGCGTCGATAGGCATTCCCGTTGATAGTTGGGTAGGAAACGCGTCCAAGGATCTCCGCGTGAAGCGTATCACCCCTCGCCATCTCCAGCTTGCCATTCGAGGAGACGAAGAACTAGATACGCTTGTCCGAGCCACGATTGCCGGAGGAGGCGTTCTACCATTCATCCACAAGAGTCTGACGAGTCAAGCCAAGAACGCTGGGAAGAAACCAGATGGCACCCAGTGACCTGTTTCCCGTGTATGATTGATACTCTCTTCCTTCCGTCGCATCACCACTCAAGCGGTGATAATTGGTTCTCACTTTTCTTGCTTTCTATTTGCCATTCTCTGGATATATAACATCGCGACCTTAATCCAGGCTTGGTACTGTACTTAGTATGTTCAGCATGTTTGATATCTTATAAGCTCTTGATCGATGTACCCACCGAGTCTCCTCTGCCAGACATTCAAACCTATCATTATTATCCAGCGAAATCACTCACTGACTATGTATGTGACGGACGGTCCACCGTTGCTTGATTCTTGTAGAATTCCTGTTGTGTAGATTAATGTGGAGAATTTATTAAGTTATGAATGGGCGCCATTCGATGGGAATCCCACACGTCAAAAGTAAAATTAGTAGTCATTGATTTCCACGTTCCTGTTAAGGGTTAATGATGGTTAAACTAGGGTTCCAGATGAGGCCCTCCTTATCTCCCAGGCACTAGGGGAAGAAGAAATCTAGTCCCGAGCGGCTGCACAGGAAACAAAACAAATTTCAAGCTTTAAAGTTTAAGTCCCAGGATTGTCCCGACTGTCCATAGTTTAACGTCGACATTGGCATCAGGTCCTGAGAGTTGCCCTAATATGCTCTTCTGATATTCCTCGCGAGAGATACACCCTGCAAGCTTACGATACAGAAGGAAGAATCAAGATCATCGATGAAAGAGACAGAACGGAACGGTCACATGATGTGTACTTGCAATTGCGATTGAATTTGTCACGGTACTTGTCAGCCTCACGAGAATCTATTTCTTTTCTTCCACCACAACGCCTTGAAGGTTCCCATCCTACCAGTAAGTGAGGCCCTCCTAAATTTTTAGTCTAGCCGCTCAGCTTAATTTCTACCGCAGCACACCAGCTATTCTACTTTACTCTCATTCTAATGTCACCTACACGGCTCAGCTCTCGACGAAATTCGTCTGGCGGTTTCAAACCATATACGCGGGGCGTCACCCCTATCATGATTTCTAACTCTGTGCCTGATGCTTCTCGATACTCGCCGCCGCCTGGCCATGTGGAACGCCCCGGTTTTCCTACGTACGCTCAGTACAAGCAAGTCGAGTCTACCTATCTACAGTCGCTGACGCCTCGGAGGCAAGGAAAGGCTCTTATATCCCAGGCTTTATTTGATCGTGTATGGGATGTTCTCCACCAACCGGAATACCAAGGGGAAACTGCACAGTTTCGGTTCTGGGCTCGTAAGATGTTCACCATCAGCAAGACCCATCGCGTCACTTTAGGGGGGCCTGAATACAACAATCCTGCCCCTTCGGAGGTTTTGCTTCACGATAATCTCCTCGTCGCGATACAAGAACAGCTCTACGATCTCCTTTGCTACTGTCACGGCAGCACCAGCCACGGAGGACGCGACAAAACTTGCGCCCTGATCCGAAAGCATTACACCTGGGTTCCAAAGGATCTCGTTTCCAATTTTATCAAGGTTTGCCCAACATGCATTGTTAAAAAATGCGGGAACGTCGACAGCACAATCGCCTCCCCTGTTATCCAGCAGCCCCAGGACACCAGTGCTATGAGGAGTTTACTTCAGGATTTCTACGAGGCCGAGCTTTCAGCTGCCTCCTCCTCATCAAATCCTACAGACGGAATACCCTGGCCCTCTATGGGAAGTCCTCGAGATAACCCTCCGCTTCCTGCTATGCTCGAGGACGATCCTCTAGAAGCTTCATACCGAGACGCTTTTCTTCGCTTCCGCGGGCTCAGATCTTTGCCAGCTGCAGGTGCCCCCACACCAAGAGGTCTTCACAGTTTGCCTATGTCTCGCGAGGTGTCGCTATACAAAGGTCTCCCCAACGGCTGGCAATATCGCCATAATGATTATGCTACTGCGCATTCTGAGTTCATGAAGATGAAGGACTTGCCGCTCGAGGATGACATTAACCTCGAGTCGATGACCGCACCTCGCAGCCATCGTCCGCGTGTGCCCAGTATCATACCGCTCTGGGGTCCAGACCACTTTCCTCACCCCGAGTTCCAGAACATCCAGGAAACTGATTTAGGCGATTCTGAGCACCTTCCGTCGTTGGATCAAACGAACGGTCAAATGGAATCCCCCAATCGTAGCCACTCCTCCGATGTTTCTCTTCAGTACCTCATCATGGCGGCGCAACAAAATGAGGACAACTCTCAAGACTACATGCACCAAATCGATCCGATCCTCCTCGAAATGACCAACTCTGGTGCTTCGGGAATAAACGAACATGTACCCGACGGCGATGTACATAGCGCTACCCTCGCTTCGTCCGAGAGCTTCCCATCGTCGACGTCTATGAAGCGCGCTACTGCTCCTCTTCATATCAACCTCGATTTCCCGACGGAGAAAACCTTCCAAGCATTCCTTGCCTATCGCGACAGCCTAGGTGAAGGGAACATCACGCCCGACAGCCCGCTCATGAACGCTTGGCATCCGGGTAACCCTTCCCCTGCAAGCAGCGATAGTTCGTCGAGCTCGCAGTCGCAGCTGCTCTCGCCGTTCCCTTCCAACAGCGCTTCCATGAGCCCCGGTAGCTCAGCGCTGACGACGCCTGTAGACGAATGTGGTTCCCAGGGAGGCAGTAGGATCGTCGACGTCAAGGGAAAGAGGAGGCAGGACCTCCTCGAGGCGGGCGCTGCACAGGAGCTGAGCGACAATATTCAGGCGGCTTGCGGGTTGTGATACTTGATTATCATTGATGTCGTGAAAACGTTCCTTGTATTTTATTTGCCCACAATTATCTGTACAGACACATCCACATACATACCACTATCATTCTATATATCATGCTTCGAAGACGATTACAATCCCTGGTTTCTTACATTATCTCTCCACCGGGGCATGAAAGCATCAACTCATGCATAAAATTTTGGGGTATCAATACAACGGTATCTTCATATACGAAGTGCAAGTGGATACAGATATCTGTGACGCACAAAAGAAAGAAAGCGGGCGGTACGCTGAAGCCCAGCTGCGGATCTATTCTGGCCATACATTGATTGGGTTTCCGTTAAGGCAATCAGCGATTCAATTCTACTCTTCTATAAAAACAGATTAATGTCCGTTTGCCTGCGAAGGCTCGAATGGATACTTACTCTCGAATTGTGTCGTAGATGAACTTGTAGCTTTTTAAATTGCCTTTCAATCTTCGAATGTCGAGACTGTATGTCCCACTCAGGCCGGCGAGTGTCGTCAGTTCAACTGAGAAGCGCACTTCATCTGCGGAGTCGTCAGAGGGAGAACCGTACAATACATTCTGCGAAGACGATTAACGTCAAAGTCGAAATCAAAATAATGTGTGGTCGAGTATGTATCCTTACATTCGGGAGATCTTGAGATGGAGGAGCACCAGGATCTTCCGCAGCTTGATCTTTCTTTGCTCTGATACACCGATACTTGAAGGTGCTTTCTTCCTGGATCTCGACCCCCATAGTGTGGAGGACAGCGCTCACCCGGGTCATGACTTTAGAAGGCTGTTGCGTCGTAATCATCGTTTGGTCTATCGCGCCTCGATGGATGCCCAAGGCATCCAGGCTCGTATCAACCTCCTCTGGGATTGGAACATTGAAAGCGGATGGGTTTGCGCTCATTATGATGGCCCTAAGCAGAAATGAAATTTGAATGAGCCCTTGCTTTCACGGACACCGTGACTGGGGTTTTTTTACAATTCAGAGATAACGTGGATCAAACCTTCAAACAAAAGCGTCCAAAAATACAATGGTGGGGGTATAAGGAGAACAAGGGGGTATTATCAACTCGTCGAAAGAAGGGGAGACGGAGTGCATCAATGAACTAGCTCCACCCATCTTAAATACTGTTGGTGCCTTCTTCAATGATGATGACCTTGGGTGAGTCAGTTAATACAAATAGATACGCACACAGCTCGGGCAGGGGTGGTCAGTGTGGACTCCCCGAAAAACCTTTTGGTTGGTCGGTCGATACGCATGTTATGGGCGCAATTTAATTCTCCGTGGAATTCTGACGTGCCCTCTTCAAAGAAGGGTGGTGCAACGATAGGCAACGATGCGGCGATGTGCGCAAGCCAATCTAAGCCAATTGCCCATACATAGCAGTACCCTGATTGGCTCATTAAATGACCCCTCCCCTCGGCTTTTAACAGGAAAACGGGGGAAGAAGGTTAACTCACTCGAGCGCGTCATAATTGCTGTCAATGGGGGAATCGTGGGTACTTCACTCTATACATATTTGAACAAGATTGTGATGGAAGCACCATGTGTGGGGAAACAAAAAAAACAGACATGAGGCTGCCGTTTTGCATGAATGCCTGGGTACTTGACAGGCTCGATACACCATTGGCAAAAAGAAATGCCTAATGTTATGATTTTCGACATCCTGGGAACTGAAAAGATACCTCGGATCCAAAGAGTAGGAGCCAAGAATATTGTCGAGGAAGAACCCGAGATGCGAGGATGGCAGAGGCGATCCTTGGCGTAATGACAAGAAATTTAAATCGGGCCGCAATTCCAAGAGACCGAAAATGGGGAAAAAAATGGCATTGTAATAAAACACTTGTATGGAAGAAAGATAAAATTTGAGAAGAACGAGATATATAGAGTAGAAGTTGAAAGCGGGACATTGTGGAGGGTGCTGATAAGATGTTGGAGTGGGTTTTATGGAAAGACGAGTTAGGACGCACGACGCAGACTGAGCTGGATTGGGGAACCGGATCGTAGAAACACGAACTAGGGAGATGGTATGTGAAGAGGGAGAGGGGGAGGGGGGAAGAACGATTATTAGGGTATG
>Ga0307513_10007005_pt1 | contig 14667 bp, 19 predicted proteins | sample 15_EM_MG_FD_202174 | JGI IMG/M metagenome (GOLD analysis project Ga0307513, IMG submission 202174) | Populus trichocarpa ectomycorrhiza microbial communities from riparian zone in the Pacific Northwest, United States - 15_EM | ecosystem: Host-associated > Plants > Roots > Unclassified | place... | reverse complement strand
CGGTCCTCACCGGAGGTCCCCCCGGCTGCCGTCGCCGAGCTGCGCCGCGTGCACCTGCTCGTGCTGCGTGACGCTCTCCGCGAGGATCAGAGCGCCGCACAGGCGACACACGCGGACGCGGACTACGCCGCGGGTGGCGATCAGTGCTACGACGCGCGGGCTGCGATCGACGCTCATCGTGCGCACTCGCAGCCGGGGCGGGGGCGCGCTGCTTGCGGGCGCTCCATCTCGTCGAGCACGGCCATCTGTCGCCGGAAGGTCCCGATGGCCGATTCGGCGATGGTGGCCCGCAGGTGCGCGGCCACGTCGGGGCGGTCGGCAGGCGAAGCCTCGCCGTCGAGCAGCTGGGCTGTGATGTCCAGGTGCAGGAGGATGATCAGCAGCGCGTCCAGCTGTGCGTCCGAGAAGTGCTCGCCAGCTTCGATCGTGCGGCGCAGCTCGGCGAATCCGCTGCTGCTGACCTGCGGTGATGATGCTCGGGTTACCGTTGCCATGGGCCGGATCTCCTGTCCGGTCAAGGCCCGGGTAGCCGGTGCTCGAACACCGGTCCGGGCCGCTCAACGCAACGTGTGTAGTTGCGCAACCGCCTAGGACGCGTCGGTGGCGACCACATCGATCTCGCCGACCCGGCATCGCCAATTGCGCGAGAGCACCACGAGGCCGTGGTGCTCGAGATAGCGCACCGCGATGTCCTCACCGCGGCGGCCGAGTTCGTCCTTCGCTGCCATGCCTCAACGATGACGCTCGGGCGGCCGTCGTGGGCGTGACCTGCGAAATCTGTGGACAGACCGGCGAGTTGGGGACAACCCGGCCGGGACGGAGCGGAACTGTCGGAGTGGCGTGGTAGCGCCGGCTCAGTCGAACTCAGCCGAACTCCTTGCCCTCCGGCAGCCGCAGGTCGGGCTTGTCGAGCTCCTCGACGTTGACGTCCTTGAACGTCAGCACCCGCACGTTCTTCACGAACCGCGCCGGCCGGTACATGTCCCACACCCACGCGTCGGACATGCGGACCTCGAAGTAGATCTCACCGTCGGAGTTGCGTGCGGCCACGTCGACCGAATTGGCCAGGTAGAACCGGCGCTCGGTCTCCACGACGTAGGAGAACTGGGACACGATGTCCCGGTACTCCTTGTAGAGCGTGAGCTCCATCTCGGTCTCGTACTTCTCGAGATCCTCGGCGCTCACTTGCACTCCTCGCTAACGCTCGTCCCGACGGGCAGCAGCTCGGCCATCGGCTCGGGCAGCACTTCATTCTCCACCAGGTCCGCCATGCGCGTGACGCCGGACCGGTCGACCGCGGCCAGCGCGGCCCTGACGTTCACGAACGAGTAGCGATGTACCGGTGACGGACCGTGATCAACAAGCGCGGCGTCGTGGACCGGCGTGCAGTAGCCCTTGTGCTCGGCGAAGCCGTACTGCGGGTACTGCCCGTGCAGCTCCACCATGAGCCGGTCCCTGGTGACCTTGGCCAGCACCGAGGCTGCCGCCACACAGGCCGCGACCTGGTCGCCCTTCTGCACCGCCAGCGCCGGACGCCCGAACCCGCGCACCGGGAACCCGTCGGTCAGGACGTAACCCGGTGGTGAGTCGAGACGGGCGACGGCCCGGCGCATCCCCTCCACGTTCGCGACGTGCACCCCCCGCCGGTCGACCTCGGTCGGCGGGATCACGATCACCGCGTACTGCTCGGCGCGGCGCACGATGACCTCGTAGAACTCCTCGCGGACCGCAGCGCTGAGCAGCTTGGAGTCGGTGAGGCCGTCGAGCCGCTTGGCATCGGCCGGGCGCAGCACGCACGCCGCCACCACCAGCGGCCCCGCGCAGGCGCCGCGGCCGGCCTCGTCGACCCCGGCGACGGGTCCGAGACCGTGCCGTTGCAGGGTGGTCTGCAGAGTCCAGTTGCCGCTGCGGCGCACGATCGCCCGCTCCGGCAGGAGGCCTTCGCGGCGGAGATCCGAGGTCGCCGCGCGCACGGCGCGACGGCGCGAAGCGGCGTAGCGGGACATCGGATCGAGTCTAGGGTCTGTCGTGGAACCCGGGAGCCGCGGGCCGACCCGTCAACCGCGTGGCCGGGGCCAGGTGTCGGCGTCGTCGAGATCGAGCAGGTCGAGCCGGGGCCGACGACGAATCAGAGGCAGTGCCGCCACCAGCGCGATCGCCCCCAGACCTGCGGCATCGGAGCCGAGCCCGACGCTGGTGCTCTGCGGGTTGACGCTCGGGATCCAGCCGAATCGTGGGAACGGCAGCACGATCAGCCGGGCCTTGCCGATGACGTTGTCGACGGGCACCGCACCGTGGCCGGCGACGCGGGAGTCGGAGGAGTTCTTGCGGCTGTCGCCCATCATCCACAGCTCACCCTGCGGCACCGTGACCGGCCCGAACGTGTCCTGGCGCGGCGGGCCGTTACCGGGCAGGTAGTAGATGTAGGGCTCGTCGAGCGGCTTGTCGTTGACCATCACCTGGCCATTGGTGGTGCAGCACTGCACGGTCTGCCCACCGACGGCGATGACGCGTTTGACGAAGTCCTTCTCGTCGGGCGGGGCGAGCCCGATCAGCGAACCCAGCTGCTGGAGGCCGGCGACGAGGAAGTTGCTCGGCGGGGCAACGTCGATCTCGCTGTTCCAGCTGTCCGGGCCGCGGAACACCACGACGTCGCCGGGCTGCGGATCGGAGAACCGGAAGGTGACCTTGTCGACGAGGACGCGGTCGTTGTTGCAGCCCGTGCAGCCGTGCAGCGTCGTCTCCATCGATCCTGATGGGATGACGTAGACCTTCGCGATGAACGTCTGGATGAGGAACGTGAGCACCAGCGCCACCAGCACCAGCAGCGGCAGTTCCTTCCAGAACGACGAGCGGCGGCGGCGCCCCGTGCGCTGCTTGCGGCCGTCGGCTGCGGCCAGCTCGCGGTAGGCCGCGGCGGGGCGCTCGTCGGCGGACTCGCCGGCCCGGCGGCGGTGCCGCCCGGGGAACTCGGGGGCCGACGGATCGACGTGCGCGGTGGCCTCCGTGTCGAGGGCTGCCACGTCGTCGGGGCCGTCCGGCACGGCTGGTTCGACCGGGGCGACGCGCGGGGCCGAGCGGCCACCGACCCGCATCGTGGGGTCGTCGATCGCGCCGCGGCGACCGTCGGGGGCGCGGCGGCGACCGGGCTCACGCTCGGCTCCGGGGACGCCTGCCTGCGGGAGGCCGTTGCGACGGCCCTCACCAGGGCTGAACCGGGGCGGTTCGGGGCGTCGCTCGACCGGCTGGTTCGGCGTGAACAGCTCGGCGCCGAGCGGACCGCCCGAGCGCTCGTCCTGCGCCGGGCCGGGGCCGCGGTCGTCGCGGGCTCCGGGCGGAGCCTGCCGACGGCCGGGTTCGGCGCCGCGCGACCTGCGCTGCGGTGGCGACTCGGCCGGTTCGGCACGTCGACGCCGGCCGGTGACCGTGGCTTCGGGGCTCTGCCGGGGATCCGGGGCACGCCGCGGCGGCGCTTCCCGCTGCGGCTCGTCCAGCGGAGGCGCCCCACGACGTGCTGGAGCGCCGTCGCGGACGGGGGCTGCCGCTCGACGTCGACCCTCGCCCTGCCCGTTCTCGGTGGCAGCGCGGCGGCTCGGGCGGCTGTCCTGCTCCGGCTCCTCGACGGGCGCGGCCGCGCCACGGCGTACCGGGGGTGCCGGGACTCGGCGGCGCGGCGGAGGATCGCCCTCCGGCGCGTGTCGTCGAGGTCGGCCCCGCCGGTCGTCGGGGAGCTCGGGAAGGGCCACGCCCACGAGGCTACGTCAACTGACCTTCAAGGTCAGGACGCCGAAGGGGTCTCGCGCTTTTCCTTGATCTTGGCGGCCTTGCCGCGGAGATCACGGAGGTAGTACAGCTTCGCGCGGCGGACGTCGCCGCGGGTGGCGACCTCGATCTTCTCGAGGTTGGGCGAGTGCACCGGGAAGGTGCGCTCCACGCCGACCCCGAACGACACCTTGCGGACGGTGAACGTCTCGCGGGAGCCGGCGCCGTGGCGGCGGATGACCACGCCCTGGAACACCTGGACGCGGGAGCGGCTGCCCTCGATGACCTTGACGTGCACCTTGAGCGTGTCACCCGGCCGGAAGGCGGGGATGTCGGAGCGCAGCTGCTCTGCGTCCAGGGCGTCCAGGGTGTTCATCGCGAAGATCCGTCCTCGGTGCGTGATGTCGGTGGTGCGGCGCGGCGGCGTCTGTCAACCGCGCGGGCAGGCCCCCGTTCGGGGCGCTGGCATCTCATCAATAGTGCCAGACGGCTCCGGAGACCGTGCACTCACCCGTCCCGGAGGGACTCCAGGAAGGCGCGGTCGTGCTTGTCGAGTGCATCACCGGGCAGCGCCTCCAGCAGGTCGGGCCGGCGGGCTGCGGTGCGTTCGAGGGCGCGGTCCCGCCGCCACCGGGCGATCGCGGCGTGGTCGCCGCTGCGCAGCACCTCGGGCACGTCGCGCCCGCGCCAGGTCACGGGCCGGGTGTAGGCCGGTCCTTCGAGCAGCCCGTCGGAGAACGAGTCCTGCTCGGCCGACTGCGGATTGCCCAGCACCCCCGGCAGCAGGCGGGCCACCGCTTCCACCATCACCAGCACCGCGACCTCGCCGCCGACCAGCACGTAGTCGCCGATGCTGACCTCCTCGACCGGCATGCGGTCGGAGTACTCGTCGACGACCCGCTGGTCGATGCCCTCGTAGCGGCCGCACGCGAAGACCAGCCGTGGCTCGTCCGCCCAGCGCCGCGCGGTGGCCTGCGTGAACGGGGCGCCGGCCGGGGTGGGGACCACCAGGCGCGCCGGCTCCTCCCCCAGCACGTGATCCAGTGCCTCACCCCACACCTTGGGGCGCATCACCATGCCGGGCCCGCCGCCGTACGGGGAGTCGTCGACGGCCTGGTGCACGTCGCGCGTCCAGTCCCGCAGGTTGTGCACCTCCACCTCGACGAGCCCGGCCGTGATCGCCCGTCCCAGCAAGGCCTCGCGCAGCGGCGCAAGATAGCCGGGAAAGATGGTCAGGACGTCGATCCGCACCCGGCGGATCCTCGCAGGCCCGAGAGGGAGGACGGCGTGCCACCCGCGTTGTGGTCGACGGACGGGCAGTGGTCGGTGCTGTTGCCGGTCGCGCTGGCCCTCGTGCTGTCGGTGCTCGTCGGGCTGGAGCGGGAGGCGGGCGCCAAGAGCGCCGGCCTGCGTACCCACGCGCTGGTCGGCCTCGGTTCGGCGGTCGTCATGATCGTGTCGAAGTACGGGTTCGCCGACATGTTGTCGTTGGACCACGTGGCGCTGGACCCGTCGCGGATCGCGGCGCAGATCGTGTCCGGCATCGGGTTCATCGGCGGCGGGCTGATCTTCGTGCGCAAGGACGCCGTGCGCGGGCTCACCACCGCGGCGACCGTATGGCTGGTCGCCGCGGTCGGGATGGCGTGCGGCGCCGGGTTGCCCGTGCTCGCCGTGGCGGCGACGGCGGGGCACTTCGTGGTGACCCGCGGCCTGCCCCCGCTGGCCAGGGCCACTGCACGCCGTCGCAAGGAGCCGCCGGAGCTGCGTCTCGGCTACGCCGACGGCCACGGGGTGCTGCGGGCCGTCCTCGCGTCCTGCACCGACCGCGGATGGGCGGTGCGCGGGATCCGCGTCGACCGCGAGGACGTCGACGACGACGGCGAGCGGGTGGCCGCGGTGACCCTGCGCCTCTCCGGCAACGGCGATCTGACCGCGCTCGCGGGCGAGCTGGCCGAGCTCCCGGCCGTCCGGTTCGCGGCGACAGGGCGGGAACCGCTCGACGAGTGACCGCAGAACGCAGGGCCTCGATGCGGATCCTGATCGTGACAAACGGCTCACGCGGTGACGTCGCGCCGTTACGGGCCTGGGCCGGCGGTTGCAGCTGGCGGGCCACCAGGTCGTCCTGGCCGCACACGCCCGGTTCGCCGATCTCGTGCGCGGGTGCGGGCTGGAGTACCGGATCCTCCGCGGAGATCCGGTCGAGCTCGTACGCGCACGTACCGCGGCCCCGTCCCCGGAGGCGGCGCGATCGGTGTTCACCGCGTTCCTCGACGAGCTGGGCGAGGGTGTGACAGCGGCTGTTGCCTCCGGCACGGCCTCCTGCTCACCGCGTTCGGTCCGGCCCCGCTGAGCAGGGTCGTCGCCGAGGCCTTCGCCATCCCGAGCCTCGGCGTGTACCTCGTACCGGGCGTCCCCACTCGCGAGTTCCCACAACCCGGCCGGCCCACCACCGGGCAGTCCTCGCCGGCCGACAACCTCGCCGCAGGCCGCGAGCAGCTGGCGGGCACCGATGCTCTCTACGCCGACGTCCTACGACGACTGCGCGCCCGGCTCGACCTCCCCACCACCACGGAAAGGCCGGCGAGCCCGCCGGACGACTGGCCGATCTGCCACGGCTTCAGTCCCGCAGTCGTCCCCGACCGGCCGACTGGCCGGCCGCGGTGCACGTGACCGGCTACTGGTGGCCGGCCACCACCCCACCGCACCGGCAGCCTCCGGCCGTCCTGACCGACTTCCTCGGGGCCGGTCCGCCACCGGTGTTCGTCGGGTTCGGCAGCATGACCCCGGACCACGAGTGCCTGCACGAGGTCGTCGCGGCGGCCGTCGGACGAGCCGGTGTGCGCGCCGTCGTGCAGTCCGGCTGGGCCGAACTCGGCCCTGCCGGTGACGACATCCTGGTCGTCGACGATCTGCCCCACGAGTGGTTGTTCCCGCAGATGGCTGCCGGTTCCCGTCCTGCTCGACCAGCCGTTCTGGGCGGAGCGACTGCACCGCCTCGGCGTCGCGCCGCCCCCACTGCCGTTGCAGGAGCTGATCGCCGACAACCTGGCCGAGGGATTGCGGAACTGCCTCGACCCGAGAATGCGCGACCGTGCCGCCGACCTCGCCTGCCGGGTCGGCGCCGAGGACGGTCCGGCAGCAGCGCTCGCACTCGTCACGCAGCTCGCGGGCGCGGCCGGCTAACCAGCGCGTTTGCCCCGCACCAGCTCCTCCACCATCACGCGGGCGACGTGCTGTTGCACGTCGCGCGCGGCGAGGATCCGCTGGGCGGCTCCGGTCTCGCTGTGCAGCATCCCGAGCAGGACGTGCTCGGTGCCGATGTAGTTGTGGTGCAGTGCGAGCGCCTCGCGCAGCGCCAGCTCGAGCACCTTCTTGGCACTGCGGTCGAACGGGATGTGGCCGCGTCGCCGGCCGCCGCGGGCGGCCATCGTGCGGTCCAGCGCGCCGGGCCCGAAGGCCTCCTCGACCTGGCGGCGCACCTCGTCGAGATCGATGCCGATGCTGGCCAGCGCCTCGCTGTCGGACGGGGTGGTGCCGAGCGCGTCGAGATCGGCGAGCACGTCGGCGGGGGTCACCGAGAAGCCGGTGAGCACGACCAGCGCGAGCGTGTCGGGCACCTGGACCAGCGCGCCGAGCAGGTGCTCGCTGCGGATGGAGTCGGAGCCGCGGGTCTTCGCGTCGGCCTGTGCGCCGACGACGACCTCGCGGGCCTTTGCCGTGAACCGTTCGAACATGCTCCGCTCCCCTCAGAAGCCCAGCCGGCGGTACTTCTTGTGCACCGCCTGCTTCGAGACACGCAACGACTCGGCGATCTGCTGCCACGACCAGCCGAGCTCGCGGGCGTTGCCGACCTGCAGCTCCTCGAGCGATTCGAGCAGCTCACGCAGGGAGGCGACGGCGCTGAGGCCGATCGCGGGATCCCGGTTGGAGGCCGCTGCGGCCACCTCCGTCGCATCCGTCATGGCGTCAACCTACGTTGACGACGGGCGGGCTGTCAACCTAGGTTGACAGGTGCAGGTCGAGCAGGCCTTCGGGGGGATCGATGACGACCTTGCCGCCCGCCACGTCGACGGTGGGGACGATCGCGCGGACGAACGGCACCAGCGCGTCGGGAAGCTCGGGGCGCGCGAGCACCAGCAGCTCGCCACCGGGACCGTGCACGATCTCGCGCACCGTGCCGACCGGGGTGCCGTCGACCAGCTCGACCGCGAGGCCTTCGAGCTGATGGACGTGGAACTCGTCCGGGTCGGTGGCGGGGAGCAGCTCGTCGACACCGACGAGCAGGCGGGTGCCGCGCAGCGCCTCGGCAGCGGTGCGGTCGGGAACCTCGACGAACCGGACGAGCATCCGGCCGGAGTGGGGACGGGCCTCGGCGACGGTGACCGTGCCGGGCGGGCTCCCGGGTCGACTCGTGGCGAGCCGCGTGCCGGGGGCGAACCGCTCCTGCGGGGAGTCGGTCTTGATCTCGACGGCGACCTCGCCGTGCAGGCCATGGGCCCGCACGGCGACGCCGACGAGGAACTGGGTACTACCGGTCGGTGTCGACGACATCGACCCGCACACCCTTGCCGCCGATACCACCGACGACGGTGCGCAGGGCGGTGGCGGTGCGACCGCCCCGCCCGATGACCTTGCCGAGATCCTCGGGGTGCACCCGCACCTCGAGGGTGCGGCCGCGGCGGGTGGTCACCAGATCCACCCGGACCTCGTCCGGGTGGTCGACGATGCCGCGGACGAGGTGCTCGAGAGCGTCGGCGAGGACTGTCGTCACGACTCGCTCGCCGCGGATTCGGTGGCCTCAGCGGCCCCCTCGTCCTTGGCGCGGCGATCGGCCTTCTTCTTGGGGGTGGTGGCCTCGTTGGTGGGCTCCTCGCCGGCAGCGGCGAGGGCAGCCTGGAAGCGGGCCAGCTTGTCGGCCTTCTCCTTCTGCGGCTTGAGAGTGCCCTCGGCGCCCGGCAGGCCCTTGAACTTCTGCCAGTCACCGGTGATCTCGAGCAGGTGCTGGACCGGCTCGGTGGGCTGTGCGCCCACGCCGAGCCAGTACTGGGCACGCTCGGAGTCGATCTCGATGAGGCTCGGCTCGAGCTTCGGGTGGTACTTGCCGATGGTCTCGATCGCCCGGCCACTGCGGCGGGTACGAGCGTCGGCGACGACGATGCGGTAGTACGGCTGGCGGATCTTGCCCAGACGCGTCAGCTTGATCTTGACGGCCACGCTGCTTGCTGCTCCTCGCGATGTGTCTTACTCGGCGTGAGGCCGCGCTGCGCGCGTGGGGTACGTGCGACGCGTCTCTAGGTTCGATGGGCGCGGTTGGTAGAGGGCCGACCGCGCAGCCAGAGGTCCATTCTGCCAGACGTACCTGCTCCGACGGGAACCGGGCAGGTACTACCGCCCGCTGCCCCCGACCACCCGTCCGCGCAACATCACCAGCGCGGGCTCGTGCAGCACCTCGGGCCGGCGGCGCGGGTCCTCCCGGTAGACGGCGAGGTCGGCGGGAGCACCGGGTTCGAGCAGCGGCCGACCGAGCCACCGCCGGGCCGCCCAGCTCGCCGCGCCGAGCGCGTCGGGGTGGCCTGCCCGGTGCAGCGCGATCACCTCGTCGGCGATGCGCCCGTGGGCGATGCCGCCGCCGGCGTCGGTGCCGGCGTAGACGGGCACGCCCGCCTCCACCGCGCGCCGGACCGTGTCGCCGGCGCCGGCGTGCAGGGCCCGCATGTGCGCGGCGTAGGTCGGGAACTTCGTCGCCTGGTCCGCGATCCCGGGGAAGGTCTCCACGTTGATCAGGGTCGGCACCAGCGCGGTGCCGCGTGCCGCCATCTCGGCGATCAGGTCGTCGGTGAGCCCGGTGCCGTGCTCGAGGCAGTCGATCCCTGCCCGGATCAGACCCGGCATGGCAGCGGCCCCGAACACGTGCGCGGTGACGCGGGCTCCGACCGCGTGCGCGGCCTCGATCGCGGCCACCAGCACGTCGTCGGCCCACAGCGGGGCGAGGTCACCCTCGTCGCGGTCGATCCAGTCGCCCACGAGCTTGACCCAGCCGTCGCCGGCGGCCGCCTGCTCTGCGACCACCTCGGGCAGGGTCGCCGGCTCGTCGAGCTCCACGGCGACCCCGCGGACGTAGCGTTTGCGTCGCGCGATGTGCCGGGCGGCGCGGATGATCTCCGGGAGATCGGCGCGCTCCTGCAGCGGACGGGTGTCGATCGGCGAGCCGCAGTCCCGCAGGAGCAGGGCCCCGGCGTCGCGGTCGGCCTCGGCCTGTTCCGTGGCCTCGTCGAGCGTGGTGGGTCCCTCGGGTCCGAGCCCGACGTGGCAGTGCGCGTCGACGAGCCCGGGCACGATGTAGCCGCGGTCGAGCAGGGTCTCGGAGCCGGCGATCGGACCGTCGGCGATCCGGCCGTCCGGGCCGACGACGATGTCGGCCGCGCCCTCCGCCCCGTCCGGCCCGAGCACCACACCGTGCAGCCGGTACATGCGCTAGTTCCCCTTGGGGAACTTGAACTTGGTGGGGTCGAACCCGGGCGGTAGCTGGTCGAGCGCGGGTGGCAGCTCGCGCAGCGAGGGCGGCAGGTTGGACAGATCGGGCCCGCCGCCGAACGGCTGCGCGCCGGCGCGCGGCGTGGGCCCGCGACGGACGCCCTTCTGGTTCTTCTTGCCCTTGCGCGGCTTGGCCTGCTTGCGGGTGGCGCTGCGCGAGCCGAAGCCGAACTGGCCGGCCATGGCCTTCATCTGCTTGCGCGCCTCGAAGAAGCGGTTGACCAGGTCGTTGACCTCGCTGACCGAGACTCCCGAACCGTTGGCGATGCGCAGCCGCCGGGACCCGTTGATGATCTTCGGGTCGTCCCGCTCCTTCGGCGTCATGCCGCGGATGATCGCCTGCAGCCGGTCGAGCTGCTTGTCGTCGACCTGGGCGAGGGCTTCCTTCATCTGCGCCGAGTTTGCGCCGGGCAGCATGCCCAGGAGGTTGCCGATCGGGCCCATCTTGCGGATGGCCAGCATCTGCTCGAGGAAGTCCTCCAGCGTCAGCTCGCCGGAGCCCAGCTTCTGCGCGGTCTCCTGCGCCTTCTCCTGGTCGAAGACCTGCTCGGCCTGCTCGATCAGCGTGAGCAGGTCGCCCATGCCGAGGATCCGGCTGGCCATCCGGTCGGGGTGGAAGACGTCGAAGTCGGCGAGCTTCTCACCGCTGGACGCGAAGAGGATCGGCTGGCCGGTGACCTCGCGCACCGACAGCGCGGCACCACCGCGGGCGTCACCGTCGAGCTTCGTGAGCACCACGCCGCTGAACCCGACGCCGTCGCGGAACGCCTCGGCCGTGGTGACGGCGTCCTGACCGATCATGGCGTCGACGACGAACAGGGTCTCGTCCGGCTGCACCGCGTCGCGGATGTTCGCGGCCTGGCGCATCAGCTCCTCGTCGACACCGAGGCGACCCGCGGTGTCGACGATGACGACGTCGAAGTGCTTCTCGCGCGCGTGTGCGACACCACGCCGGGCCACGTCGACCGGATCGCCGACGCCGTTGCCGGGCTCGGGGGCGAATGTGGTGGCGCCGGCGCGTTCACCGACGATCTGCAGCTGGTTGACCGCGTTGGGGCGCTGCAGGTCGCAGGCCACGAGCAACGGGGTGTGGCCCTGGGCCTTCAGCCAGTGCGCGAGCTTCCCGGCGAGGGTCGTCTTACCGGAACCCTGCAGACCGGCCAGCATGATGACCGTCGGCGGTTCCTTCGCCAGCGCGATGCGCCGGGTCTCGCCGCCGAGGATCGTGACGAGCTCCTCGTTGACGATCTTGACGACCTGTTGGGCAGGGTTGAGCGCCTCCGACACCGCAGCGCCCTTGGCGCGCTCCTTGATGCGCGCGATGAACGTGCGCACCACCGGCAGCGCGACGTCCGCCTCGAGCAGCGCGATGCGGATCTCGCGGGCGGTGACGTCGATGTCGGCCTCGGAGAGGCGACCCTTGCCACGGAGATTGGCGAGCGCTCCGGAAAGCCGGTCGGAGAGGGTGTCGAACACCCGTCCCAGCCTACTGGCCCTGCGAGGGGACGCTCACCTCCACCGGTGCGTGCTGCAGGACCAGCCCGCCCGCGGCGTCGGTGCGGTCGGCGACGGTGACGCTCCCCCACCCGTCAGCGGCCGGTGGGACGGCCGCGTCACGGACGTGGCGGGCGAACGACGAGCCCGGCACCATCCGACCGCGGTCGGCCTGCCCGGCCCGTGCGGTCGCGGCGTCGACGTCGAGCCAGAGCAGGTGCGGCGTGCGGCCGCTGAGCGCCGCGATGCGCAGCACGGCCGCGCGCGTGCCGTCGGCGGTGGCGGGCAGGTGCACCACGACCGTCGGGATCGTGGAGAACGCCGCGACCAGCACGGACAGCCGGTGCCACAGGTGCACGAGCCACCGGTACCAGCCGTACGGGAGGGGCTGCAGGACATCGCGCAGCGCGGCCCGGTGGGCGTCCGAGTCGAGCACCACGGTGCCCGTATCGGGCGCCAGCGTGCCCAGGAGCGTCGACTTCCCGGCGCCGGGAATCCCGGCGACGAGGACGAGCGTGCGCCCGGGCACGGAGAGTGTCAGCGGCGTCATGGGAACACAACGCGTAGTTCGTCCGGTTCGTTCCGCCACTCCTGGGCGATGTCTACACGGCGTCGGCGCCGCGCTCCCCCGTCCGCACGCGGATGATCTGCTCGACCGGGGTGACCCACACCTTGCCGTCGCCGATCTTGCCGGTGCGCGCGGCCTCGACGACAGCGTCGACCACCTGCGCGGCGTGCTCGTCGCCGACCACGACCTCGATCTTGACCTTCGCGACGAAGTCGACGGTGTACTCGGCGCCGCGGTAGACCTCGGTGTGGCCCTTCTGCCGGCCGTAGCCCTGGACCTCCGACACGGTCATGCCGAGCACTTCGATCTGTTCCAGGGCCGCGCGCACATCGCCGAGGGCGAATGGCTTGACGACGGCGGTGACCAGCTTCATCGGGCGGACTCCTCGGGAGCGGCAGCGGTCGAACTCGGGCGGGTGCCCATTATCGACGACGTGCTGGACGTGAGCGGGGAGAACTCGTACGCGGTCTCGGCGTGTTCGGCCTCGTCGATGCCGCCGGCCTCGACCTCCGCCTCGACCCGGAACCCGATGAACCGCTTGACCAGCCAGGCGATGAGCAGGGTGACCGCGAAGGCGAACGCTGCCGCGGCGACGACGGCGATCGACTGCTTGCCCAGCTGCAGCAGGCCCCCGCCGTAGAACAGCCCGTCGGCGCCCGCCTCGTTGACGGCCGCGGTGCCGACCAGCCCGATCATCAGCATGCCGACGACGCCGCCGACGCCGTGGATGGCGACGACGTCGAGCGAGTCGTCGTAGCCCAGCTTGTACTTCAGCCGGATCGCGAGCTGGCAGGCGATGCCGGCGAGCAGCCCGATCGCCAATGCGCCGAAGGTGTCGACGAACCCGCAGGACGGGGTGATGCCGACCAATCCCGCGATGGCCGCGGACGCGGCGCCGAGGCTGGTGGGGCGCCCGTCGAGGCGGTGCTCGAGCGCCAGCCACGAGAGGACGGCCGCGGCCGATGCGGTCATGGTGGTGAGGAACGCGTTGCTGGCCACGGCACCCGCGGCCAGCGCCGACCCGGCGTTGAAGCCGAACCAGCCGAACCACAGCAGGCCGGCCCCCAGCAGCACGCTGGGCAGGTTGTGCGGGCGCATCGGCTCGCGCGGCCAGCCGCGGCGGCGGCCCAGCACCAACGCCAGTGCCAGCGCCGAAGCCCCGGAGTTGATCTCGACGGCGGTACCGCCTGCGAAGTCGAGCGCACCGAGGGCGTTGGCCATCCAGCCGCCGTGCTCGCCGACGTACCCGTCGAAGGCGAAGATCCAGTGCGCCATCGGCACGTAGACCACCAGCGCCCACAGGCCGACGAACAGCGCCCACGGCCAGAACCGGGCCCGGTCGGCGATCGCGCCGGAAAGCAGGGCTCCGGTGATGATCGCGAACATCAGCTGGAACATCGCGAAGGCCTGCAGCGGAATTCCGCCCGCTCCGCTCGCATCTGCACCGACGGCGGCAGTGCTGCGCAGGCCGGCGTGCTCGAAGCCGCCGATGAGCCCGGCGTGCGAGTCGCCGAAGGCCAGCGAGAACCCGACCGTGACCCAGACGACGGTGACGACGCCGAGCGTCACCATGCTCATCATCATCATGTTCAGCACGCTGCGCGCCCGGACCATGCCCCCGTAGAAGAGGGCCAGCCCGGGCGTCATCAGCATGACGAGGGCGGCGCTGCCGAGCACGTACGCGGTGTTCCCCGTGTCCACGCCGGAGATCGTCTGGGCCCGTTGTTACGACAGCAAGACCGCTTGTTTCGTCACGGTTAACCGAATCGCTCCTGCTGTTACGAACTCATGACGCGGGCGTGACGCCCTGCTCGGTCCCGTCGGGGCTCGGCCGCCACTGGCGGAACGCCCGGCCCAACCGCCAGATCCCGTTCTCGCTGGTCAGGACCCGTGGCTCGCAGTAGTCGGGGTTCGACAGCGACTCGAACAGGTCGACGCTCCAGGAGAACACTCGGCGGCACAGCAGCCGCGTCGTCAGCCCGTGCGACACCACCAGCGCCGTGTCGGGATGGCGCGGATCGTCGGCGACCCGGCGCTCGAGCTGGTCGACGAAGCTCGCGACGCGGTCGTCGACGTCGGCGCCGGACTCGCCGTGCGCGAGCCGGTAGAAGAAGTGGCCGAACTCGTGCCGGAGGCGCTTCTGCACCTCCTGATCGGCGGGGTCCTGCAGGTTGCCCCAGTCCTGCTCGCGCAGCCGCGGCTCGGGCACGTAACGGGTGACGAGGTCGGCGACGTCGAGCAGCCGGTAGGTGTCGACGGTCCGCACGTACGGGCTGACGTAGGCGGCCACCTGCCCCGCCCCCAGCAGG
>Ga0307513_10007004_pt1 | contig 14668 bp, 15 predicted proteins | sample 15_EM_MG_FD_202174 | JGI IMG/M metagenome (GOLD analysis project Ga0307513, IMG submission 202174) | Populus trichocarpa ectomycorrhiza microbial communities from riparian zone in the Pacific Northwest, United States - 15_EM | ecosystem: Host-associated > Plants > Roots > Unclassified | place... | reverse complement strand
TGCTATAAGATTCGCGAATGTCTACCTTGGGGCTACCATACCGGCGAACTGGACTGTATTGGCAACCCTCCTGGCTCGTCCCGCTCTTTCTGTGTTCCAGCGTTACTACACGCGTTACGTTGACCGCTGGAATGCAGCCGCCAATAACGCGTTTATCCTACCCCATGTGGAGGAGAAGAGGCCGAACTTTGCGGGGTTGTCAATTATGAAACGGTTGCTTGAAGATTTCAAGCATGGGTATCCAGGTAGCTAATAACTGGATCACTGGCTATTAATCGAAGAGCACTCACGCCTTTGTATTTTATCAGGAGACGTCTTTCTCGAGTGGACCGAGAAGTATGGTTTTGCGTACCAGCTGAGACTCCCTTCCGATAACCGGGTGTGTCTGACGTACAAGACATGCTGCATAATGACTGAGCCGCTCATATTCCATCTTGCAGATCCTAACCTGCGAGCCAGATCATGTCAAGGTTAGATTGAAACTTTTTGTTGAGGGACATGGGCATTACAGATTATTACTTCTAGGCGATTCTCGCAACCCAATTCGATGCGTTCGACAAAGGTAAGATTTCCGGGTGTCTCCTTGAGGTCCTTTCGGCTGATCAATTCCTCCAGGACCAATATTGCAATCGCAATTCGATTCCCTGCTCGGGACTGGGGTCTTCAATTCGGATGGTAAGAGCCTCTTCGACTTCGTATACTTCAAAATCTTACCTGAAGTATAGGTGATATGTGGAAGTACGTCTCCCGTTATTCTCGAAACTTTAATAGCCAAAGGAGTTCTAGCTAATTCGAACAGGTTCCACCGTTCGATGACTCGCCCATACTTTACGAGGGACCGAATCAGCCACTTCGACAACTTCGACCTACACTCTGATATCGCGCTCCAGCTGGCATCTGAACGCTTAGCCGAAGGCCATGCCATCGATTTTCAAGTATGAACAACTTGGAACATGGTCCGCCAAGACCCTCTGCTGATTACTGACTTTCTCCAGGACTTGGTTTCGAGGTTCACATTGGACTCGGCCACCCAATTCCTCTTTGGCTACGACGTCGAGTCCCTCGCCGCTGGACTCCCATATTCTATTTCCTCCGGCATCCAAAACTCGACCAAATTCCTAAATCATCCGTCGAACGTCTTTGTTGACGCGTTCCTTGCTGGTCAGATTCAGTCGTCCCTCCGCACACGCCTTGGTCCAAATTGGCCTCTTGGGGAATTTTGGGAAGACAGCATTAAGCCTCTCAGAAAGCTCGTGGATCAGTTTACGAAACCCTTTTTGGTTAGTGCGCTTGCCAACGTGAAGAAAGAAACGAAAAATGAAGTCAAATCCGATGGCGACCATGGTGATACCTTGCTCGCCCATTTGGTGCATCATACAGAAGGTTGGGATTCATGCCCTATCCTAAGTTCGAATAGAATTATTGCTGATCGTACTTCGTAATAGATATCAACATTTTGAAGGACGAGGTACGCCCACACGAGATGCGGTATATGTATACTTAACTCTAATCCTCATCGCATTCTTTTCCAGTTGATTAACCTTCTCGTTGCGGGACGAGACACGGCACGTGTTTATTTGGCTGCCGCGCCACAATTTCAGCTCACATCGCGATTCTTATCAAATAGACCGCATGTCTCCTTACGTATGCTTTCTATATGTTAGCTGAGCATCCAGAGATATCGGATCGCCTACGTCAAGAAATTTTGGGAAAGGTGGGACCTACAAATCGGCCATCGTACGATGACATTCGTGACATGAAATACCTCCGGGCATTTATCAATGGTACGTTTGCCTATCAGATATCTTATTGTTGCTGAATCATGGATTGTCCATTCTCAGAGGTGTTGAGATTATATCCCCCTGTGTAAGCTTTTGTGACATATGGCCTGTTGCGTCTGGCTGAGCAAGGCTCCTGTCCTTTCGTGGTTCAGTCCCTTTGACAGTCGGTGGGTGTTTAAATTGATAACCCTAAAAAGTGAGGACGCCGGTGCTGAATTCACTCAACAATCAGGATGTCGACAAAATCTACGGTATGGACCTCTAAGACACCAGGTTCTAAACCCTTCTATATTCCTGCAAATACAAGGTTTGAATATTTTATTCGAAACATAGCTGTTGCACGCTGCTTACCATTTCCTGTCCGTAGGATTTTATATAGCCTTTTTAACATGCAACGGCGAACAGACCTCTGGGGCCCTGATGGTGTGTCAGTATTTGTATGCTGACCCTAGTGTTAACATGAGGCATGTCTAGCGCTGAAATTCGACCCGGACCGGTTCCTAGATGAGCGTTTACACAAATATCTAACATCAAATCCGTACATTTTAACGCTGGTCCTCGAATTTGCCTTGGCCAACAGGTACGTTTCCTTTCTCAGCCCCACCGTCAAAGCAATAAAGGATCCATTTCTTCGGCTACTTTGCAGTTCGCGTACCAAGAAACATCATTCTTCCTTGTCCGATTGCTTCAAAGGTTCACTAACTTTCGACTTGCGTCTGAGGCCCAACCAGAGAACAGCAAACCCCCCAAGAGTTGGTCCGAGTGTGGAGGCCGGAAGGCGACGGAAAAGATATGTCCTGGATTGCACTTGACGATGTATGTCAAGGTAGGTTGTTTGTTGTTCTCTTGATACTTTTTGTTGACTAATCACTGAAATTAGGGTGGGTTGTGGGTGCGTATGGACGAGTTGAAACCAGAGGGTGGATCAACTTTTTGACAACATTGTATAGTACTAAGTATACTATTGTAATTTAATAACTTCTTGACCCATTCCCTTGCTACTCATTGCTGTAAAAGCGCGACATGACATTATTAACATCCGTAGTTTACTTCATAACATCAACAGTACAGTAACAACATCATTCACGATGTCCGACCTGGGAATAATTTTCTCGCGGTATTCTATTCAACATCAACGAGGTTCAGTCAGGGATTCGGACGACAGATACCCGGTTCAGATTTCAAAGTTTCACTGCCAAGAAACCTTCAGGTCTACAGAAATCTCCAGATTTACCACAAGAAATAATCGACATCATTGTCCACGAAATCGCGTCCCAGAATTCGACACTGGAAGCCCTGAAAGCATGCTCGCTGGTTTCGAAATCATTTTGTTTTTCCTGCCGCCGACATTTGTTTTCTGACATTGAACTGCTTTCAGATAGTTGGCAGCCCCAAGCGGCAAGGCTTGTGAAAATCCTCCAAAATCCAGACAATGTTGGCTTGGCCGCTTGTGTTCGGTCGCTCACGCTCATCTTTGATGTGCAGTCCAACAGAGCTTATTCCTTCCTGGGGTCGAGGACCCTTGGTCTTCGACTGAACAAGTCGAAGATGACGGCGCTTACGCTTGCAGCCAGGCTTCGTCTCTATGAGGACAATCTCATCAAAGTCCTCAATCTGTTAATGCAGGCACCTTTGGAGAGTTTCACTCTGCATGCACGAAGAGTTTCAGACTGGGAGACGGAGGCAGGGGCAGCCAGGAGCATGAAGAAGGCTGTTTTCATGGCGTGTGCTGCTCCTCTTACAACCTTGCGTCTCTCCAATCTCATCAATATCGACGAATATCTCATCGCACGGGTGATCCACTCCAGCACTCTAAAAGATTTGGCTCTTACAAATGTCACCCTCAAAGTTTATGATGAAGATGCAAACTTCGACCCACAGCCTATGACTTCGCAAATAGAACGACTTGACCTCAGACGCGTCTCTTACATACAAGTTTTTAGGGTTATGGGACATCCGACTCTTGCCGCGTTACCAATGTCATATCCTTTCATCACTCTCTCTCGTCTGCGTAACCTCATTATATCAAGCCCTTGGACAGATATTGAAGCGGACCCACTTTGGCAGTTTATGTTAGGCGTTGCCAACACCTTGGAAAACCTTGAAGTCGAAGAAATCAATTGGCGAGGTACATAGATTCCGATATCTTTCCTTTGAGAACAAAATAATGAATTGTATTTTCAAGATCCTATTCAACTTGGTCAACTCACCTCTTTACGGAATTTGAAAACAATCTCGAGCGCCGTTGATGCTCACGGAGACTTTGACCGCAAGCTCAGATCGATCTGCCGATTTCTTTCTACAGCAGCGGTTTCGTCTTCCGTCGAAATCCAATCATTAACCATCCAATTCAATGTGCAGGTGCTCCCAGAGACCGACTCGGACTTTCGTCACGCACAGTCACTACCCAGCTGGTTAGAGCTCGATGACATTTTAACAGGCAGGTCGTTTGCGAATTTGCGCCAAGTTAATTTAGACTTTCATTTTTTCATCGTCACTACTGCTTCTATGGCCCCCGCAGGCTGGCAGCCTCAAATTGATATCCAGATTTTATCTCGACTTTCTACTCATCCGTCCATCAACTTCCAACTAAATACCCGGAACATCTGTGCCCCTTATCCCATGGCCGTACATCTGTATTTTGCATGAAAGACAACTTGGAACCCATCAGGTGCACATTCTGTACACGTCGTCCCCGATAACCTATGGCGGTACGTAGCTTATAATGAAAATAGGACAACTTTGCAGGTTCTCATCTCAAATGCATAAAACCGCCATTCCCAATCATCGTGATTTACCACAAATACATAAGCAACTACAAAAAAAAGCCGGCGAGAGAGAAAATGTTAACGGTATACCAAAAGGAAAAGGAGTGTTGCTACAATATTTGGATTTGAGCCACCCTCATGAATATGAGGTTTGCCCTCATTAGATTACGTGGCAGGGCTTGATGATTGATGGGTGTACAAACTAAGGGTATTGTATCCACGAGGAGCAAGTGAACTGGAGATAGATGCGACCAGAACGTGGCCATCGATGTGACGCTGACGCTGACAAGGAGCGAGGAGTTAATCGGGCAGAAATCTCAGAACAAATCCTCGAGTGTCATTTGTTTGACGATATCCTATCATGGGCATTCAGTATGGAGAATCCGGACAGAAGATTTAAAAAAAACGGACGGTGTTGGCTACTGTTTGAGCGAATTCTTCAAAATTCAACTTTCCGTCGCCATCTTGATCCGCTTCCATGATCGTCTTATCAACGATCTGCTGCAGTTGTTGGTCCTGTGGCCAAACTGGTGAGTGCAGTCGAGGCGGACCAGGTTAGGTTCATACCTTCAAATTGTTGCCTACCATCATCTTCAACACCAAAAAGAGCTCTCCATTGGAAATGAATCCATCTCGATCGACATCGTATACGTTGAAGGCAACTAGAATTTGACGTTTTTGGGCGCACAAAAGCAAGCAAGGAAATTAGCTTCAGCCTCGTTGAGAGAGAAATAGCGACAAACATCTCAGTTTCTCTTCCCGACCACCGCGACTACTGAATGCGCTCAACCCTCCAACGAATTCTTGGAAATCGACTGTGCCTCCCCCACTGCAATAGCCATGAGTCCTGGACATTTTTAGATTGCACGCCGCCAAATGGTACACACTCTTCGTCGAAGATAGCAATCATTCGTGAGGCCAAAGGATTCGTGGCGATCTGGGGTATTTGCAGGAATTCTTCACGGTCGATTGATCCTGAGCCATCACTGCTGCTCGTAAGACTCATTGTCATTAATTGAGCGCAAACTCAACACGCACCTGTCCAACTTCATAAACCGCTTTTTCAACCGTTCAAGCTCTGGCTGTGTGACTTCAAAGTTCTAGCATTAGCCACTAATTTCATTCTGAAAGAGCACATCTGCACAGACAATTGGAGCGCTTCTCCATATCCTCCATAAACTGTGATTCTATTGGATAACGATCTCAGAATTTGGGGGTGTATAGATAATATGTCACACATACGCGTTTGACCCATCTTTGTGAAGCTTTAGAGGAGTATCAGGAGATGTGGATGTGTAAAAGTAAACGAGCTTTCGGGATAGGCTTCCAGCGTGGGTAATGCGAGATCACGTGTGCTGCACTGCTAGCACCGGCACTGGTTCGGCGGTTGTCTGTAGCCTTTTTTTTTTGACGATAATTTCTCTTTCTTCCTTCATATTCATGTTCAGTCGGTACTTCTGGATACCAAATACGAATCACAAAATTTTACGCAATTTTCAGCAGAAAAGCAGAGCCTATATTTGGAGAAGAAACTTTGTCAATCTACCAACCACCAATGCTCAACGACAAACTATCTATGCGCTTTCAACGCCTCCAGGAAAGGGCGGTGTGGCCATCGTTCGCGTGTCCGGTCCAGAGGCTTTGACTGTTTGGAAACGTATGGTGCGTTCCCACCATCCAACGAAGCCAATTCGTGATCCAACGCCCTGGAGGATGCAACGATGTCGCATCGTAAATCCTAAGGACGGATCCTTGATTGATGACGGTCTGGCGGTGTATTTCAAAGGTTGGAATGTTTATATCTTTGAACCCGTTTCTTCTATCCCCAATCCCGTTTATTCCATAGCTCCGTATTCATATACAACTCGCCCCACCATTGAGTTGCACATTCATTCTGGACGCGCCCTGATTTCAGCCCTTCTGTCTGCTCTCTCATCACTACCAAACCTTCGGCCTGCAGAACCCGGAGAGTTTACACGTCAGGCCTTCCTGGGTGGTCGACTTGACCTGACCCAGGTTGAGGGCTTACATGATTTAATCGAAGCAGATACCGAAGTTCAGAGAGTTTGGGCATTAGGTAGCGCTGGTGTGAGTTTTCAACGATTTTATAGCGCGCTAGTTTGTTTGAATTTTGCCTTTTCGTAGGGAGAAACTCGGGCAGAATATGATAGTCTTCGCCGACAGATCATCCATTGCCTTGCTCAAGTCGAGGCTCTGATAGATTTTGGAGAAGGAGAAGATATTGAACAGGGTGTTTATGAGCAAGGTGGGTCTTAATAGCTTGGCTTTTCCTCCCAACTAACGTTGGAGCACCATCCAGCCAGAGTTGAAGCTTCCCAGCTCCTCGCTCAAATCAAGAACCATCTATCCGACAATAGACGAGGTGAACTAGTTCGTTCCGGAATCAAGATGACAATTTTTGGGCCGCCTAATGCTGGGAAAAGTAGTTTGTTCAACTACCTAGGTATTTGAATTTTGGCTCAAATCCGTGATTATCACTGACGTCTTCGTATAGCAAATCGCGAAGCCTCTATTGTTACGCCAATTCCTGGAACCACGCGTGATGTTCTCGAACTCACACTTGATATTGGTGGATTGCCTATCGTGGTTGCCGATACAGCTGGTCTCAGGGAAACTCTGGACACGGTGGAAGGTATTGGTGTTCAGCGAGGCAGGGATGCGTAAGTCCTCATTTTTTTTCATTCGTCCGTAGTCATAACTAATGGGGTTATCTAGTGTCGTTAATTCAGACATATCACTCTGTGTCCTGCCACTTCCAGAAGTGCTGATGTCTCCTTCACCGCGGGGCTCTGAAATTCTTATCCCTGCCAGCGTCCGAGGCTTGATAAATTCGTCGACATATTTCCTCTTCAATAAAATGGACCTGGTATCCCCTTCTCAGACCACCTTGCCGAAGAGCGCCATTTTAGCACAAGATATGAACTCAAGTTCAGAAGACATCATTGATTTACAGAATCGGGGGTGGTTAGCTAGCCTTGCCACAGGTGAAGGATCGCACGCCTTTGTGCAGGGATTATCGAACGCCCTCAAAGCTCGGTATGACGCATGCTCTAGAAACGCGACACTTTTTCTAACTCTCGGTCTTTAAGATTTGACATCTGCGACCCAAGTTCTTCTGGCCAAAGTAAGGTTCATGCGCCAATCGTAACTCGTGCCCGTCATCGCCAGCATCTCGAGTCGGCGTGTAAATTCCTTGAGGCGTTCGTAAACTTACGTGAGTCCCTACACTTTTTACACACTCCGCCGTCCTCAATCTCCCTTTGACAGCACCTGAAGATGTGGTTTTCGCCGCTGAGGAACTACGATATGCTGCCCAAGCCATTGGTCGAGTGACAGGAGACGTCGGTGTGGAAGATGTCCTGGATGCACTCTTTAAAGATTTCTGTATTGGAAAGTAAGGAGGTTAAAGAAAGTATGGTTCTGCGTGATTTGTTACACTATGTTGTCATTAACCTGATCCGGAGACTTTCGCCCGGGCTTTTGCGATTTCTGTCATGCTTTGACAGATGCGTTAACGCGGTACAGCCCTCCACCAGCCACGTCACCAATGATATCTCTCACCAAGAACGGCCCTGTCTCCACCAGTGGCTTCAGCTCCGAACACATACCATTCCAATGGGTTACCAACTATCTGTACTGCAGACGAAGCGACGATTCGGTTCGCCTATTGACTGGTTGGGTCCGAATCATATCCGAAACTGAAGGTGCCGATCACCGTCCCAACTTCCACACTCGCCGTAGCCGGCGATAAATTATTATGTTCGGTCACAACCAAGTCTTTCAGTAGAAAGAATGGTGACCAGTCTGTGACACTGTACTGGGGAACGCTGAAAAGAGCCCAGTTAACATATCCTCGCCCAGGGGGACAAAGGTCTCGAGGATGAAGATAAATGGGGGGAATTCGATATATTGGCCAGCAATTATAGAATAAATTAATCGTAAATTCGTTTGCCATTGAAATATAACTGCTTGGGAGGGAACAGGAATGCCCTTGAAATTGAGATGAAGCTTCATACTAGTAGAACGACCAGGGAGTCCTGTGAAGCCATCCGCAATTGGGTCCACGAGTTTGGGTGGAATCGATGATGGTTCAGTCGTGAAAGCCACTATCCTGGAATTCCTGCCGTTTAATACATTATCAAGGACAATGAGTACGGAATGCGTACCTGAAGGGTTCCAAGTCCGTATTTTTTCACAGATAATACAAGCATATAGCCATGGGACGATGAGTACAGGTGGTCTGGACATTTAGCTGGAACTTGATGGACGGGTGCGTAGAAAGTTGAGATAAAATGTGGATATCAATTTGAGGCTGCCAGCCTACGGGGGCCGTAGAAGCAGAAAGTATGAAGAAATGAAAGTCTAAATTGACTTCACGCAAATTGGCAAATGAGCTGCCTGTTAAAATGTCATCGAGCTCCACCCAGCTGGACATTGAGTGTGCGAGGCGAAAGTCGGTCTCTGGGGCCACCTGCACATTGAGCTGGATGGTTAACGATTGAATCCCGACAGGGGGCGAAACCGTTGCGGTGGAAAGTAACTCGCAGATCGATATGAGCTTTACTTCTAGGGATCCATCGGGATCGCCACGGGCACTTGAGATTATCTTGAGGGTTCGTAGAGAACTCAGCTGTCCAAGTCGAATGGGATCTTGAAGATACGATTGATTATTTTTCTTTCAGTGGGAGAAGACAGCCGAATTTATCACCTTCCCATTTGATCTCTTCGATTTCCAGCGTTTCCAGGGTATTGGCAACGCCTAACATAAACTCCCATAGTGCGTCTGCTTCAAGATCTGGCCAAGGGCCTGATATTGTGAGGTTACGCAGACGAGGGAAGGTGATGAAAGGATATGACATTGGTAACACAGGAAAAGTCGGACGTCCCATAGCCCTCAACACTACCATGTATGAGATGCGTCTGAGGTCAAGTCGTTCTATTTGCGATGTTGTGGGCCGTAAGTCGAGGTTTGCATCTCCATCACGGGCTGTGAGGGTAACTCGTCTGAGAGCCAATTCTTTTAGGGTACTGGAGCGGATGACGCATGCGATGAAAGATCCGTGGATATCGTCGATATTAGAGAGACGTAAGGTGCATAAGGTGCGCAACGTCGTAAGAGGAGCGATAAACGCTTTAAGAAGATCCCTCTTCTTCCTCCTGAATTCTTCCGTCTCCATCTCCCGGGCTGGAATACCTCTTCGTCCATCCAGAGTAAAACTCTCCAAAGGTGCCTGCATCAAGAGATTGAGCGCTGTTGTGAGATTATTCTCGTACAGATCAAGCCTGCCCGCAAGAGTAAGCGCCATCATCTTCAACTTGTAGAGCCGACGACCAAGAGTTCTCGACCCCAGAAAGGTTTTTCTGGGTCCAGACACATCAAAAATGAGAGTGAGGGACCGAACGCAAGCGGCTAAGCCAACGTTGTCTGGATTTTGGAGGATTTGCACAAGCCTTGCTGCTCGGGACTGGGAAATTTTATTTGAAATTAGTGTGAGGTCAGAAAACAAATGTGGACGGCAAGAAGAATAAAATGATTTCGAAACTAGCGAGCATGCTTTTAGAGCTTTGCGTGCCAAATCCTGGGATGCGATTTCGTGGACGATGATGTCGATAATTTCTTGCGGAAGATCTGGAGTGTTTCGTATAAGCTTGACTTTCATGTTGTTGAGCTTGTTGATATTGGTCATTACCAATGCTCAATGGCCTACCGTGAGAATCTATTCCTACATCGGACACATTGTTGACAGTGACTTCTTACTTCCTGTTAGGCGTTCAAAATTTCAAGATCCAAGACCCAGAAGCATTCAGATCGAATGGAAGCCAAGAATGTACGAAAATCTCCAGATCTTCCCCAAGAAATTATCGACATCATCGTCCACGAAATCGCATCCCAGGATTTGACAGGCGAAACTCTAAGAGCATGCTCGCTAGTTTCGAAACCATTTTGTTTTTCTTGCCGTCGACACTTATTTTCTGACATCAAATTAGTTTCAGACAAGTTTTCCCAGTCCCGAGCAGCAAGGCTGGTAAAGATCCTTCAAAATCCAGACAATGTTGGCTTGGCCACTTGCGTTCGGTCGCTCACCCTCATCTTGCATGTGCCATCCAGCAGAGCACATCCCTTCCTTGGATCGAGGGTTCTTGGTCGTCAGCTGTACAAGTCGAAGATGATGGCGCTTATGCTTGCATCCAGGTTTCATCTTTACGAGAATAATTTAATCGAAGCGCTCAATCTGCTGATGCGGGCACCATTGGAGAGTTTTACTCTGCATACACAAGGAGCAGTTCCAGACGGGGAGAATGAGGTTGGGGTGGCTGAGAGCATGAAGAAAGCTATTCTTATAGCGTGTAACGCTCGTCTTACAACCTTGCACCTCTCCAATCTCGTCAATATCGACGAATCTCTCATCACACGGGTTGTCCATTCCGGTACCCTAAAAGAATTGGCTCTTACACATGTTACTCTCAGAGTCTGTGATGAAGATGCGAACCTCGACCTACAGCCTACAACATCGCAAATAGAACGACTTAACCTCAGACACATCTCGTATATGCAAGTCTTCAGGACTATGGGTCGTCCGACTCTTGCCATGTTACCGATGCCATATCCTTTCATCACTTTCTCTCATCTGCGTAACCTCACTATATCAGGCCCCTGGCCAAATGCCGAAACGGACGCACTTTGGGAGTTCATGTTATGCGTTGCCGATACCCTGGAAACGCTGGAAATCGAAGAGATCAAATGGCAAGGTAGTTGATTTGGCTGCCTTTTTTCCATTGAAAAAAAAAAATAATCAATCGTATCTTCAAGATCCGACTATTCAACTCGGACAGCTCACCTCTCTATGGCACTTGAAGATAATCTCGAGTGCCGTTGATGCTCATGGAAGCTTCGACCGAAAACTCAGAGCGATCTGCCGATTACTCTCTACAGCAACGGATTTGTATCCTGTCCAGATTCAATCATTAATCATCCAGTTCAATGTACAGGTGGCCCCAGAGACTGACTTTCGCCACGCACAGTCAATGCCCAGCTGGTTAGAGCTCGATGACATTCTAACGGGCAGCGAATTTCCGAATTTGCATCAAGTTGATTTAGACTTTCATTTTTTCTTCATCGTCACTGCCTCTACGGCTCCTGTAGGCTGGCAGCCTCGAATTGATATCCACACAAATCACATTTTATCTCGTCTTTCTACTCACCCATCCATTAACTTCCAATTAAATATCCGGAATACCTGTACCCCTCATCCCATGGCTATATACCTGAATTTTTTATGACAGAAAACAAGATTTTGGAACCATCAGGTGCGCGATCCGCACACATCGCTGCCGATAATTTATTGAACAGCAAGAATTCCAGAATAGAGAGTAGGGCAGCGAACCGAACTACTATCGTTTCTGCAAGTGCCCATGGACCTAACTGTGGATGAAGCCACTTCACCTATGTAGCTCTGCCTCGTTTTCGTGGGCGTTCCTGTTCTCCCCTGCCGAGCAATTGTATTTCAATGGCGATGTCCCCCATCACGCGGGATTCTTCGAGCACCGTAAATATCAGAAGGCCACTGCTGTGAAGGAAATAAAAGAGGTATGTCTGGTAAAATTGGGGATTCATTTTGTAGTAATCAACATCTTACCGCCCACGGAGCGCTGGATGGAGCTGACTGGAGCTGGATCATCAAATTCAAATCATCCATGTATCTCCCCCTATCCTCCCTTCTGGCACTTAATACTTCCAGCGGCTTCCGTCCAGCGGCTCCGTCGGCGGTAAGGTTATGGGTATCGTGGTTCCCATAATTCGGCTTGATTGCGAAATTAACCATTATCCCGGAGCGATATGGCTTGGTAGGGCAGGTATTCTCTGCCACAAACACTTTGATAGATTCGAAGTCCAGGTGTCAGGGCCTGCTAATCTTTGAAGATCATAGCACTCGCGGGAGAAAAGCTCGAGTTCGTAGACCCTGATGAAACTCCACTATACTATGTACAGTAAGTAACATAGGAAGCTTTTTAATTTTGATTGCAACTTGAAGCACAAGTCAATCAACCCAACGTAATATTCTGATCCCAAACGGCAGAAGGTGTGCTTCCTTCACCAGTGGTATGAATAGGCACTAGTAGAAGATAGCGTCGTTTAGCGGGCTGATAAGCCATGTCCCTGGTACGGGGACACATTTTGTTGATAAAAATAGGACGGTGGTAAGGATTCTAGCCTGACATGCTAGCGTGAGTGCAACAAGGGATCCCCGCGAACGTTAACAATCTTATCCGCCTCGTGTTTGCCATGTTATAATAGGCACCCCACATAAGTACCCTTTCAACTAGAAATCGTAGTAGGGTACTTGGCCATTCATGTTTGCGCATGTTCGCTCGGGATTTGTAGTATGGTCTATAGTTATCGATTACTTTCCCAATTCCATCATGATTCAAATTCGGTACCTAGATAACCGGACGGAATAGCCACTATCTTGAACGATAACTCGAACGCGCCAGCAGCTATGGACTTAACGCGAAAAAAAGCCGCCATTTAGATGTCGTTAGATAGAGAAAGTTCCTTCCCAAATTGTGCAGTGGCTCAGCTGTCATGATCGAAGACGCACAAGTTTGACCGCTAGATAGGACCGTTAACTTGGACTTCTTTCCTAAAATTATCATCCTCTATTGGGAGCGAGATAAGTATGTACAAGCACGTAACGTCGTTGTTGGTTATTCATACCATACACAGAAGATTACCACTATTTACGTGACACATGTAAAGTCCTATTTCCGTGTTTAAAGTATTCTGCGAGACAAACCACTCAGGCTGCTGCAGAATTGTACAAATTTATCGATCGTGTGGGTTATGGGAGTACGGAATATTGGGTAATTTGTATAGGCCGTTTACACACCCACGCACATGGGTGAGAAGTAACGTCAGTGAACGGAATGAATTCGGAGAGCCATGCGAAGGGATCGCAATGAACGCCTTGGCACTCCCGGTCCCTGAACGCACGGGCAGCTTTCTAGCGTTCTATGGAAATAATTGTGTTTCCGGACACGCGTTTTGGGAAAAATACGCGAACACCTACTGGCACCTACTGACACCTGTGCGGTACTCAAATTCCGAGAACCGCACCTGAGCAGAACTATGATCAAATATCTAGTTTCTGATTATTCTGAACCCGCAGTTTAGAAAACAAGAAAGGAACATACAGGCCGCCAGGAATATCCGCCGAAGTAAACTTTCACACCAACCTTACTAGTTTACTTTTTGTGTAACTTAGATTTGCGCGCAGATAGAAGGACAAACCATCCGTAATCCTGGATCGGCGGAGGGTAGCGCCATATGTGCCCATAACCACCTAAACTTCTGTGCTCTGCATAGGGGAAACTTTATTTGGGTGTCATGGCGAATTCTAAATCTTCTGAAGTTCTTGGAGGCTGCAAGCCTGTACGAATATAGTCTCAACCGCCTGCTTTCAAAAGAAAAAACAAGATCTCAGAGGCCAGGAACAGCATTGAAGATACAAAGTATGCATGTAAATACATACAAGCGCTTGATCACCGGAACGGAACCAGCTGTAGCCGGATCGGCGCGATCGCGGGATGTAACGTCGGCCAAGTGAGCGGTACATAAATGTCGGGATGCGCGCACGCTACAAGAATGGCGGGTATGTGGAAGACAGGTTTAGATAAATAATAGAATTCGCTATTAGCCGACAGCCGCGCGACGGTACGAAATCGCCATCGTGGTGCAAAATAGGCTATCCATCCTCTGAACCTGCACTTGAGACACGAGGGTTGGGGTACTTTAGACAATGCCCAAGAACACGATCCAAAGGTGTATACTGCCTATCTGCCTCGTCCAAAGCCACTGCCAAGCTCCACGATGAACTCCGTCTTTCCGATGCCGTTTCTCGATCGCTTTGCGGCCCGAGAGGCCTCAAAGCAATTGTTGCATTGAGAAGGAAATCAGGTCATACAGGAGCATATAAGACTCGTAGAGATGTCGAAATAATGGATTTCTGCCATCGCTCGGGTGGAGGAATGAGCGTGATTATGAGATTTCTTAAAATGGATCTAGAGATCTTGCGATCCCGACCGGATCTGGAGTGAGTG